>Ga0302320_10000161_pt1 | contig 145476 bp, 107 predicted proteins | sample Bog_T0_3_FD_202130 | JGI IMG/M metagenome (GOLD analysis project Ga0302320, IMG submission 202130) | Peat permafrost microbial communities from Stordalen Mire near Abisko, Sweden - Bog_T0_3 | ecosystem: Environmental > Terrestrial > Soil > Wetlands > Peat | place: Sweden: Abisko, Stordalen... | reverse complement strand
AGCCTTAAGACGGCTCTCAGCCGGAAAGCTTTCAAGCGGCTTCAGCCGCAAACAGGCGACTTTCAGTCGCAACGTCAACCCACCACCTTTAAGGTGGTGGTCGTTGAGTGTTGCTCTGCTCGCGGGGGCTTCCTGAAGGATGAGATCGGTGGAACGGACAATTGCATTCGCGTGAAACCATCGTTGGACAATGTTGGCCCGCAGAGCATTCGCGATCGCCAGGAGTGACATGCCTAGGTGGTGAGCCATCCATTCGCGTACGAGCTCTGGAGTTGACAGGCTTTGCGAGTAGTCGGCTGCTTCAAAAAAGCCGTAGCGCGCCCCCCACCCCGCACTGGCCATTCGATCAAGATTCGCAATGGCCTTCTCTCTGTCCACCATGAGCGCAAGAAATGTGGAGTAGGGAGAGACAACAGGACCAGACACTGCCGCAGATGAAAGCGAGAGACTCGGAATTCCAAAGGCCCGATATTGATAGTGGCCTTCATCATCCTTCTTCGCGAAACCGGATTCAGATATTCCCCAAGGGATTCTCAGCGTCCTGGCAAACGCGCGCTGCACTTTTACGCATGCCCTTTGGGTGCGCATGATGAGCGTGTCTGGATAGCTGCGCATCCACAGAGCGGGCATCAGGTATTCAAACATCGTCCCTGTCCACGAAAGCAACAAGACCTGTCCATGAAAATATATGTGTTTTCGCGACAGTCGCGACCATCCTCGCAGTGGGAGATGGCCTCGTGCGACTGCAAGAAACGTGGCGATTCGCGCTTCCGTTGCCATCATGTCGTAACAAGGATCGAGCGGCCTTCCCAAGCGAACGTCGTATCCGATGGAAAGCATCTGGCGATCATGATTCACCAGGAAGGAAAAGTCTGTTTCATTGACCAAACATTCAGCGTCGCGCGCAATGGATTGCAAGCTGGCATCGAGAGCGCGCAAATTGCTGATAGAGAGAGTCACCGAGCGATGGTAGTTCTCGGCAGGGCCTCGCATAGACGGATTGTCTGCAAGCGCTGCGATCTTCTTTTCCAAACTGCCTTGTAGGACAGATGCAGCCTCGATCAACTCCGCAATGCTAAGGGCTTCCCCGACACCAATCTCCTGACCCAACAGTTCTGACGCTCCCTGATATTCGGGAAGATCCCACGGAAAGTAGTCTTGGAGAAGGGCGAGTGTACTCGTGATACGACTCTGTACTTCGGCTCTCCAAAGAGACTCCCCTGAATCTAATTCGCTCGATTCGGTATCGTTGCAGAACAGAGCATTTGCCTCGACAAACCAGGTGATCCACTCTGCCATATTCGAGGAGTTCGAAGGCAAAGTCAGCTCCTTTAGAGTCCCTGCGATCTTCCACTCCGCGCGCATCTCCTTCCAATAGGCCTCGATTCCTTTAAACATCTGCGGAGTAACAAGCGGGCGCGTAAGCCAGTCATTGGCCCCTGAGAGGATTGTGATCATCGAGGCCACAAAATTTCCACTGTCTACCGTAGAGACAATCGGGTTTGCATCCAGACATTGCAAAGACTCCGTACTGTACCAATTGAATAAGTGCCCTCGGAATTTGTCGAGTCGGTTGATAGCGTCCAGAGAGTTTCGGGCGAGCGAAGAAAACTCAGGAACAGTCAAGAATCCCAATTCGAGCGCAACAAGGCGTGCGTTCAGTAAGAGCCCGATATTGGTAGGAGAAACGCGAGCAGCCTCATAAGAGCCCATCTCCTCGACATGGTCAGGGATCAGGTAATTGTGCTTTGCCCCGCCAAAGTCGCGAAAGAAGCGCCAGATATTGAGCGCGTAGTGCATGAGCGACTGTTCATCCTGATGCGATAGTTGCCGCGACTCATTCGCCGGTCGATTGATCCAAAGGGCGACAATCGGCGCCATCGACCACGCAAGGAGAATGGGTGCCGCGAAATAGACAGCGTTTTTCTGTCGGGCGAAATACCAGACAAGAGTTCCCAATGCTGCGCTCACGATGGGCATCGCCGCAAGGTATTGGTCGACGGGTGCCTTGCTCTCCGAGGCAGCCTCTGCCTGTTCTGCAGTCTCCCATTCAAGAAGCCGTTCACCCGTTACGAACCCCCGAACAGCGGCCCGGAGGATCGCGTCGAGAGAAAGGAGCGTCTGATGAAGCAGAAAGATGAGATTCAATGTAACAAGCAATAGCCCCCTTCCGAAACCGACCCACACATCGATTACACTGCTCCTCCGCAAATCCACCCAGGATCGCGCCAACCCGACTAGAAGTTGAATAGTGCTTGGAACACACAGCAAGACGATTGGCACAATTGTCCAATAGAGAGGGCCTCCTGGGAGAGCAAGCCACCCAAGCAGGAAGACTCCGCATAAAGAAAGATCGACTAGAGAACGCCGCAGGTTATCAAAGATCTTCCACCGTGACATGGTGGACGTTGGGTTAGGCACCCAACGCCCTGATTCATCTTGGACGCGCGCGAACATCCACTGTGCAATCTGCCAGTCCCCTCGTACCCATCGGTGTTTGCGGCGACTATATGCACTGTAGTGGGATGGGTAGTCATCCACAAGTTCAATATCCTGCGCCAGCGCTACGCGAGCGTAAGCTCCTTCGATAAGATCGTGACTAAGGAGTACGTTGCGTGGGAAGCGCTTATCGAGAACAGCGTGCAGAGTATCGACTTCATATATTCCTTTTCCGGTGAAAATTCCTTCTCCGAATAGATCCTGATATGGGTCAGATGCGGCGCGCGTATAGATGTCAAAGCCATTTTGACCGGAATAGATAGATGCGAGCCGAGATCGGGAGGTCGATCGAGTTGTGATGCCGATTCTAGGTTGTACGATGCCGTAGCCCGCGATAACGATTCGGGATTTTGGGTCGATGACCGCCTGGTTGAGTGGGTGTGCGATCGTGCCTATCAGCATTGCTGCCGTGCCGCGGGGAAGTTGTGTGTCTGAGTCAAGGGTAAGGACGTAACGGACCGACTCGAGGGCGCGCAGATTTCCAGCTTTTATAGGAAAGGCGTCATACTCCCGTGCCAGCAGCTTATTGAGGTCCATCAGCTTTCCGCGTTTGCGCTCCCATCCCATCCATACACCTTGACGTGTACTGAACACTCGGCGACGGTGCAGGAGTAGGAAGGCGCCGTCCTCAGGTTCCCTGTATTTGCAATTCAGTTCGTCAATAAGCGTAATAGCGAGGTCCAGCAGTGGATGAGACTTGTGCTCGTGAATCGTGCTCGTCGAGTCCGGCAAGTCAGTGAGCAAGACGAAAAACAGGTTAGAGCTACGATTCGCGAGATAGCGAACCTCGAGGTCAACGACTAAATCGTGCACCTGCTTCTCATTCAGGAGCAGGGACGGGACCGCAACGAGAGTCGCGCAAGTGGCAGGCATGCTCTTACTGAAATCAAGTTTGGGCAGGGGGGTCGGCTGAAAAAGGAGACTCACGAGATAGTTCACCAGTTCAACAGACCCCTGCATCGCTGGAATCCAGAGAACTAGAGCTGCGACCATCACTCCAACCAGACCGGAAGTACGCGGAAGAAGCGGGAAGAGCACAGCACAGAGGATTAGGACGGTAAGGAACTGAACACTCGTAATGTAGAAATCCTGTGCGTTTGAGCGGACAAAGCCGAGTGCCCGATGGCTCCATGGACCGTGAAAGCCAATGCGGACCTTCAATTGCGTTACACCCTGCTCGATGAGGTAAAACCCGATGTGTCTTTGACGATTCTGCTCTCGAGCTTCACTTTGAGAGGACGCAGCGGATTGTTGGGCGAGAAGTAGTGCAGCCTCCGCGACTTGGGATTCGGTACAATCCGAGTAGCGTGCAAGGAAAGCGACTCGCTGCCGATAGAGTTCGCGGCTCTCGAAATCCATCTCCACATAGGAGGAAGAAGGATCCTTGCAAAGAATCGCGTCAAACTCAATGAGCGGCTCGATTAGAGAGACGAGATCAACGGTAGAGATGAAATGCAGGCTCTTGATGTATACGCCTAATAAGGACTCGGATGGTGACTCTATAGCTCCCAGGAGAGCAAATGCCTGATCCAGGATCCTTTCAAGAAGTGAAAATTTGAGGAAGTCTATCAAATTCCAGAGCTCATCGAGCAAGAATGGATCATGCAACTGCATTTCCTGGACGAAGCTTCTAATCGTAACGTGCGAAACCTCCCCGTTGACCGCTTCCACATAGAGGCTTGCTGCAACCCCAATCCTCGGTTCTTCGTTACCGCTCTCGTGGAGAACACGTGGAAGTCGGTTGAGGATGATGGGATTCTCGGATACGGCAAGAACCGCCAATCGCAACAGCCGTCTATTTGAGTTCAACTCGCGTATTTCCTTTTCAGCATCATTCTGTTGCAGGTCATCCAACGCGTTCGCGCGGGGATCCTGGGAGAGAGATTCTTCCAGACGGCTAAGAGCTCTGCGCACAAGTTTCACGTGTTCAAGAAAGGCGCATTTGGTCGCGGGCCGATGCACAATATGCCAGTGCGCTGCGTTCTGTGCCGCACCTCGGATCTTTTCTCTGAGGTCGCTGGATATTCCTGTATTGAGATTCAGCGTGTCGCAATTATTGGTCATTGATCCTCATCGATAACTGGCAGCTTGCATGTTGAACATTGCGGCGTATCGTCCCCCGAGCGCCATGAGTTGACTGTGGCTCCCTTCCTCAACGAGGCGGCCGGCCTCCAACACAACAATGCGATCGGTCATTCGCACGGTCGAGAAGCGGTGGGAGATCAACAACGCCATCTTTCCGGCGGTTAAGTCTGCGAAGCGTTGGAACACCTCGAACTCGCTGCGCGCGTCCAACGACGCAGTGGGTTCGTCCAGGATCAGAAGTTGCGCATTTCGCAAGTAAGCACGGGCTAGAGCGAGTTTCTGCCACTCACCGCCGGAGAGATCGACACCGCTCTCGAAACGTCGACCGAGCATCTGATCATATCCTCCCAGCAACTTCGCGATAACGCCACTTGCCAGACTCTTGTCGGCCGCACCTTGAATCTCCTCCTGCGTATGGGGAGTTTCGGACCGTCCTACCTCAATATTCTCTCGAGCGGTCATTTCATAGCGCATGAAGTCCTGAAAGATAACGCCAATCTCCCCATGAAGACTGGCGATATCATATTCGCGGAGATCAACCCCATCGAGGAGAATCTGCCCTTCGCTTGGGTCGTAGAGCCGTGTGATGAGCTTGACAATCGTCGTTTTTCCCTCGCCATTCTCACCAATCAACGCTACCCGCTCCCCCGGAGAAAGTGTGAAGCTGAAATTCTCTAATATCATGCGATTGGTTCCCGGATAGAGAAATGAAACATTGCGAAATTGAAATCCTTGAGATATCGCGCGCGGCGCAAGAAGCGCGTGGGGCTTGGACGACACCGCGGGCTTCATTTCGAAAAAGGCCAGCAGATCGGTAAGAAAGAGCGCTTGATCCGCAACGCCCGACGCTGTTGAAAAGACCTGCTGAATATTACTCATGGCTTGCATGATCGCAGTTGTGATGAGTGCCAGGTCGCCAATTGTATAGTGACCCTGAATGGTCAGATAAATGCTGTCGGCGTACGCCGCGTAATATCCAAGCTGGCTCAGAACGGAGAGGAACCCGCCCCAGATGAGACGCTTGCCATTGAACAAGACGTTTTCCCGGTAGATAGTTTCCGACAACGCCCTGAAGCGCTCGGTCACGAATCCGCTCAGGTTGAAGAGCCTCAGTTCTTTGGCGGCTTCCTTGCTTCCGCCGATCTGCCGCAAATAGTCCATTTGGCGTCTCCACGGCGTCTGGCGGAAGTTCTTTGCATAGGTCAAGAATGCAAAGTGACTTTCTCCCAGGAACGCGGGAATAATGCCCACTACAAGTAGCACGAGAAGAATCGGCGAGTATCGAACGAGGACGGCAGAGAAGGCAATCGCTGTAACCGACTGCTGGAGCAGACGGCCCATCTGTTGAATCATCGCCAATCGATCTGTCGCCTGCACGCGAGCGCGCTCCAGCCGATCATAGAAGACCGGGTCCTCGTACGCCGAGAGATCGAGAGAAGCCGATTTTCGCATGACTTCCACGCTCACGTGGTATGTATAACGGTCTGCGAGCAAGCTGTCGAAGTAGTCAATAGCCCGTGTCAGAACCCCCGCGAGGACTGCCAAACCCATCTCTGCTGCGACCAGTACCCAGAAGTGTTGAGGCAGAGGCCGATGTTCCCGAATCCGGTTGACACCGTCAAGAATGAAGCGAGCGATAATGCCAATACATGCCGGCAAGAAGGCCACGAGAACGCGCAGGGCGATATTCGAGGAGACAACAGAGGGCCCTGACTCCCAGACGATGCGGAGAACTGGAGGTACGTTCCTGAGAGCGCGCAACCGGTCGGACCACGCATTCCCAGGGGGTTTCAATCGGTCGGATTCATCTTCTTCTGTCAATTTTGCGGGCCTCGGCATTGCGTGTCTCAGAACAATTGGCTTTATGACTGGATGTTCGAGGTAGGGGTAGAAGATCGAATGTGAAGTCGTCGAGGATCCTTAGCCAGGCTACGGGGAAGTTTAGGTGCGCCACATATCGCTGATTATCTGCATCGCATTCTCTGAATGCGATGCAGATAATCGACAAATTGTTGTTTGCGTTCGAGTGGGCAAGATCCCTCTGACAGAATTCCTTGCCGTACATGAAGGTCTCTCAAGGTCAGGCGACATCCGGTGGCGCAGGTTACAGTCGATGCGAGGTCTAGTAATCTTGCTGGCGGTAGGTCTTGAAGCCGGCATTCTCCATGCCCCGTTGTGCCTCGGGATTCTTCATGAAGGCCTCCCATACAAAACCGCTGCGCGCGTTCTCGGCCATCAGCAGAATGATCCCGGTATCGATACCGATGACATCTGTGTCATACCAATCGGTCAAGGGGTTAAAAGCATCCACAAACCCATACCGACACCATGCCATTGGATAGTGATCATGAATGGTTCGGAGTACACGCAATGTAGCCGCAGGCAAGAACGGCAAAGACCCTCCCGCTGCGGCAGGCACAACAGTGCCGTCGATCGGGCCGGTCGCCGGAGGACCACCCCAGGCAACATATCCGTTCACCGAGTCTGACGCCGAAATCCCCCAGAGTGCATTGCTGTAGTCAGGAAACTGCGCGTTGAGGTCCAGACAGAAACGGCGATGAGCTTCCGTTGCGATCTGCGAGTTCCTGAAATAGTCGGCGTAGTGATCCCGCTTGTTTCGGAAATCAAACCATGCTTGTGAATACTGATGGACGAAGAGGGGCGCAAAGGATCCGATATACCGTTGGCCGCCATATTCGAAAACAGTTCTTTTCCATGCGAACCATGCCTCGCGATGAAGAGGATAAGTAGAGGATCCCAGTCCGAGCAGATACATCATCATCAACTCGCTGAACAAGTCCCATCGAGAGGAGATGAAGCCGGTTTCTGGCGTCCAGCCATGGGAGAGCAATGTAGTGTCTTCTGAAAGCCAAGTCCAGTCAACCCTGTCGAATATGCCCTGTGCGAGTTGATCAATGTCCTCATACTGGAAATGCTGCCGACAGGTCAACAAACCACACAGCAGAATCGCTGTATCGACGGACGATGCCTCTGAGTCCCATATCCTTTCTCCGGTGTTGATATTGGCAAAGTGGTAGAAGAATCCGCGGTGAGTGGGCAGCTTGCTCCACAAAAAGGACAAGGTCTGCGCCACGCGCATTCGGGCATCTGAATGTTTGATAAAGCCGCGCTTGTCACCAATGCAGAGGGCGGTAAGGCCAAATCCGACCGATGCCATGCTGGCGGCGACCGTGCTGTCTTTCCCCCGAACATTGCAGCGGTCTTTGATCAAGCCGGTTTGGGGGTTGGCCTGTTCCCAGAAGAAGAGAAAGCAACTGTGTTCCAGTTCATTCAGAAAATGGTCGTCCTGAGGCGAGATCAGTTTCCAGGCTTGAGGCTCGCCACCAACAGAGTCAGGATGAATTCCTTCTGCACCGATGGGCATTTGAACGACCTCTGGCAACGCCCCCGCCCATGCTAGCGGGAGCGCGAACATCCCCCCTGCCGCATAGCGCAGCAACTTTCGGCGCGACTGATCACAAGAGAGGCTATTTGTCATTTGCCTGCTTGCAAATCCATCCTAAGGTGATTCATCCGCAAGTGAATTCAGGAGAAACCTTTTACCGTTCAGAGAATTAGATGCAAAAAAGCTCCCGGCGGTCAAAGGAGCAGCGTTCGGGCCAAAGGCGCATCGAACCTATCAGGGAGACCCGAAAGGAAATGTCAGGAAGAAGAGGGTTAATCTGGTGCGGCCTCGTGGCTGTCTTGATTCTGGCGACGGTTTGCGTTGTCTGGCAGATTAAGCCATTCAGCCCCAGCCTGATGACCATTCAGGGGGCCGTGATTCGGCAAGACAAGGACCCCCGCAAGCAACTTCCGATTGCCGGCGTCCAGGTTACTGCATCCCATGGCGGTACAAGCAAGAGCACTCAGTCGGAGGCTTCTGGATATTTCACGGTAGTATTTCCGGAGCCGGTCTGGCCCGGGCAGGAGATCAGTCTCAGCTTTCGGCGAAGCGATTACAAACCATTGGACCTGACAGTTCAAGTGAGCCTTTCTCGCAAATCAAGAAGGCTCTACGTGGCAAGCTTGGAGCCAATAGCCATCCCTTCTATAGACGTTGGCGGTTCTGGAGCCACTGTTGTCTCGAACATTCGTGTGCGATATACAGTGAATTCCCAAACAGACCAGAACATCGGCAGTGCAACCCAGACCTTTCAGGTCTCCCGTCAAGGAGACTCCCCCTGCACGGCAAATGCCCCATGCTCGCCGGACGGGAATTGGGCGGCGTCAAGGGAATCGATCACGATGGACGCAGGCGTTGGAAACGAGTATCGAAACGTTCGCGCCTCCTGTATCGCCGGTCCATGCCCGTTTACGAAGATCGACTCAAAAGGATTTGAGCGAGGAGGTCGTCTTATCCGCGCCACAGCGGAAGCGTGGTCGGGTACAGCAACATTTCTTTTGGAAGCGGAGGTATTTCACACAGCGATCACCTCGAGTGTGCGCGAGTCCTATCCGGTGCTCTACGACCGGGCACTCAATTTCACTCTTCCCTCCACTGAGGAAGGCGTTAGCATCGAAGCCGATATCGGAGGCGCGCCCATGGTGTTTCCTCTTGGACCCGACCTGGACCTCAGTTGGGCGGTATGCAATGTGAGTGGCAACCCAGACGTCGACAAATCTACTGTTTATCGATGCGAGCTGAAAGCTGGCTATCGCTTCTGACATGCCCGGGTGTACACCTTCGAGGCCCTGCGGGTTCTCGTCTTCCAATTGATCCACCACACAGGATCCAAACTGCAATTCCAGTGAGGAAGTCTATATCGACTGAAGAGGCCGGAAGGTGCATGGATTTCTCCAGTCAGACAAGTGGGTGTAACGCACAACAAGGCAAGCTGTGCAAAAGCGGAACGGGTCGCGTTCGGGCTGTTCCCCCATCGAGTCACAAAGAAAAAATGCCGCTCCGACAAGTTCGAAGCGGCACTTTTCAAGACTTCCAGAAGGACAAAGATGCCCAGTTAAAGCGTCTTGGTCAAGAGACCTCTACGCGAGATCACCTTAAGACCAGCAAGCCCCGCCAGTCCGGCGCCGAGGAGAAGAAAGCTGCCGGGTTCTGGAACTGGAGAATTGAACGGACCTGAGATCGTGACGGTTCCTGCCGTTGGGTTGGAATAGCCGGATCCGAAATCAGACGAGCATGTGCTGCCTTCGCAATACAAATAGACCTCGCTTGCACTATACGACCCAACCGACGGAAAACGAGACTTGTCAAAGTACCAAAGCACCAAGGCATCCGGATTCCAGAGAGGTGTCTCGAAGAACTGAAACGAATAATTGTTCCCTCCCGGGTTCCCGGGCCAGTAAACCAACTGGAAATCATTCGCCAATGACCCACCATTGTCTACGGCCACACTTCCTGGAACGAGCTTGTCAGTGGTTGTGTCCCACTTCCACGAAGCATTGAACACGTCTTGGCAGGGCGAGGGTGAACAAGAGCCGTTTCCTGCGAAAGTGATATCCGACATATTTACGGATACGAGCGTATCCGCTTTGGCCGATGAAGGAGCAAGCATGAAAGCTGCTGCTGCGGCCAATCCTGCGAAAACTCCAGCCTTCTTTGTGATGTGATTCATGACGGGATTTATCCTTTCAAAGTCAAAAAGCCCTTACAGCTTGTAGACGTTTCATCAACACACGTCCAGCGTCTTAACAGTTATAAGCAGCACGATAGCCATTTCCTGGCTCGCAAGACAAAGGGCATTAACCTGTCTAAAGAGTGAGGAGATCCCCCGCCTCTGGCGGGGTGGCAGTAGCAGTTTGACATTTACGGGAGTCCATCCAAGAAACTCCTTGCGTGAGCCGACCAAAGCACATGCGAAGGAGAATCTGGATGGACCAATTGGAGAGTCTAAGCCACTCGGTATGGGAGTGCAAATACCACGTATCATTCATCCCAAAATGCCGACGGCGGGTGCTTTATGAAGGGCTGCGGCAGCATTTGGGGGAAGTCTTCCGCCGCTTGGCGGAGCAGAAGGAGAGCCGAGTGCTGGAAGGTCACCTGATGCCAGACCATGTGCACATGCTGCTTTCGATTCCACCCAAGTATGCTGTGTCGGAGGTGGTGGGCTTCATCAAGGGCAAGAGCGCGATTCACCTGGCCAGGACATACGGAGAGCACAAGCAGAATTTTGCCGGGCAGCACTTCTGGGCACGAGGTTACTTTGTGTCGACCGTGGGGCGCGATGAGGCAGCGATACGCGAATACATCCGCAACCAGGAGGTCGAGGATAAACGACTGGACCAGTTGCGGATGTGGAAGTAGCCGCCGAAAAGGCGGCTCCAATAACGTCGGGGCCGCGTCAGCGACCCAGCTCAAGCCGCTTTGAGCGGCTCACACAGTAAAGCCTCCGGCTCTGCCGGAGGATACTTACTTCTAAATATGTGCAATGTTTTGCATAGAGAATGGGAAAACTTACTCTACTCCCTCCCCGCATTTGTCTGCAGCCCACCAAAAACAAGTTGCAACGCGGTGTGATGTCACGATTGAGACTGCACTGAAGGGGAAATTGGAAAACTTGGCCCGGGGCCTAATCAAAGTGTTGATGGTGTCGAGGTGTCATTCCATGGATGCACATTTCTTCGCCAACTTGTGCGAGATTCACTGACGATCTTCGGGATATCAGCGAACCTCATCGCTTGCTGAGCGGTAGACGCGGCGGGATCTCATTGCAGGAACGACACACTCTGGAAGCGTTCCGGGGCAGTGTTCCACTCATCCCTTAGGGGTCGGAGCGGTCTCGAAGGGATCGATCCCGCTCCGCTGGCTTCCTACTTTTTGTCGCTGGTGCTCTTCAACTGGGGAATTGTGGTGCCTGAACTCAACGTGATCAAGCCCGCCTTGGCATAGGTCAAAAGCTTTTCGCGGGAGTCCATGATATCCAGGTTCCTCATCGTCAACTGGCCGATGCGGTCCTTGGGAGAGAAGCTCGAATCGCCTTTCTCCATGGTGAGCCGCTCCGGCTTGAAGGTCAGATTCGGCGAGACAGTATTCAAGATGGAATAGTCATTGCCTCGGCGCAACTCCACGGTGACTTCACCTGAAATAGCCTTCGCCACCCAACGTTGCGCGCTTTCGCGCAGCATCATGGCCTGCGAATCGAACCAGCGGCCCTGATAGAGCAAGCGGCCGAGCTTTCTGCCGTTTTCCCGGTAGAGTTCGATGGTGTCTTCGTTGTGGATGCCCGTGATCAACCGCTCATAGGCGATGTAGAGCAGCGCCAGACCAGGCGCCTCATAGATGCCGCGGCTTTTGGCTTCGATGATGCGGTTTTCGATCTGATCGCTCATGCCCAGACCGTGGCGTCCGCCGATGCGGTTGGCCTCGAGCAGCAGCTCTACGGAGTCGGTGTACTCGACGCCATTCAGAGCGACCGGCCAGCCTTCTTCAAAACGGATGGTAACTTCTTCGCGCTTGACTTCGACGTTGTCGTTCCAAAAGGCCACGCCCATGATGGGGACAACGATTTTCATGCTGCTGTTCAACTGCTCCAGATCCTTGGCCTCGTGCGTTGCGCCCAGGATGTTGGAGTCGGTGGAGTAGGCTTTTTCCGAAGACATCTTGTAGTCGAAGCCGGACTTGCGCATGAATTCGGACATCTCCGTGCGGCCGCCCAGTTCCTCGATAAAGTCGTCATCGAGCCAGGGCTTATAGACCTTCAGGTCGGGGTTGACCAGCAGGCCGTAGCGGTAGAAACGCTCGATGTCGTTACCTTTGTAGGTGCTGCCGTCGCCCCAGATGCTGACTTCGTCTTCTTTCATGGCGGAGACCAGCATTGTTCCGGTGACCGCACGGCCGATCGGGGTGGTGTTGAAATAGGCCACGCCCGCGGTCGTGATGTGGAATGCGCCGCTTTGCAGTACTGCCAGGCCCTCGCGGACCAGTTGCGCGCGGCAGTCGATCAGCCGCGCCTTTTCGGCGCCATATTCGAGAGCCTTCTTCGGAATCAATTCATAATCGGTCTCATCCGGCTGTCCGAGATTGGCGGTATAGGCGTAGGGAAGCGCCCCTTTTTGCTTCATCCAGTGAAGCGCTGCGCTGGTATCGAGGCCACCCGAAAAGGCGATTCCCACCTTTTGGCCAACCGGGAGATGTTCGAGGATATTGGACATGGAGATGTGGTCCCTCAACGAGATTCAGAGAATGTGTTGACAATGCTCCTATTCATTTTACTTGGCGGGACCGAGCGGGCAGAGTCGGCACTGGATTGCTTTGAGACTGCCACTGCCTCAGCCGAGGCCGAGGTGCCCCGGTCGAACTTCGGCAAGGCCCTATCTTGGCGTCCTGTCGGTATTTGGGTACCAGGCCTTGTGTCCGAAATCGGACACCGAGACCTCGGAACCGGTCACTATCGGCTCGGGGTTGGAACGGGCATCAGGTCTCTAACCGTAATGTTTTCAACATACAGCCGTGCACTCCGCTTTGGCGGCTCAAGTGCATCTTCTTTCAGCGTGATGGACATTGCACGCCCAGACTTATTGCTCAAGAGGAAGCGCCGCTTTGTGGCGTATGTCGTGATCGCGTTGGCCGTTGTTGCGGTGGGACTGTTCTTCGTCTACCGCCTCAAACCGGCCGCACCCACGGTTGATCGCTCCACCATTTGGCCGGATACGGTAAAGCGCGGCCCCATGATTCGCCAGGTTCGCGGATCGACGGGCAGCCTCGTTCCCCGCGAAGACAGGCTACGCCTGATCCCCGCCGAGACCGAGGCGACGGTGACCCGCATCCTGGTGCTGCCAGGTGCGCACGTGGAGCCAAACACCGTTCTCATGGATCTGGAAAACCCTACGGTGGCGCAAGAGGCAATGAATGCCAGCCTTGCCCTCAAGAGCGCCGAGAGCGAATACCACAACACCCAGATCAAGCTGCAAAGCGACCTGATGACCCAGAAGGCCGGTGCGGCCACCGTCGGAGCAGACTTTAGCCAGGCGAAACTGCAGGCCCAGACCGACAAGGCCCTCTTTGACCTGGGAGTCATCTCAGGGCTGACCTATAGGGTTTCGCAGAGCAAAGCCGATGAGTTGACCACGCGGAATCAGATCGAGGTGGACCGCCTCACCATGAACGAGAAGGTCATGGTCTCGCAGCTTGCCGTGCAGCAGAGCACCGTGGACCAGGCGCGGGCCCTTTATCAGCTCAAACAGGAGCAGTTGGCGGCTCTCCACGTCTCCGCGGGGATTTCCGGGGTGTTGGTGGACCTGCCCCATCAGGTCGGCGAACACGTCGCCCCTGGCACAACGCTGGCCAAAGTGGTGCAGCCCGACCAGCTCAAGGCCAGTTTGAAGATCGCCGAGACGCAGGCGCGCGACATTCAGATTGGGCAGCCTGCCTCGATTGATACGCACAACGGCATCATTCCTGGCCGGGTGCAGCGAATTGATCCCGCCGTACAGAACGGAACGGTCACCGTTGACGTAGAGCTTACTGGAGCATTGCCTCAAGGTGCTCGGCCTGACCTCAGCGTGGATGGAACCATCGACCTGGAGCGGATGACGGACGTGCTGTATGTTGGCCGTCCGGCTCTGGGAAACGAAAATTCCACGCTGAGCCTTTTCAAGGTGGACGCCGACGGCAAGGGCGCAACACGCGTTCCTGTCAAAGTCGGACGCGCCTCCGTGAACAGTATTCAGGTAATGGAAGGCCTCAAGGAAGGCGATACGGTGATTCTTTCCGACATGTCGCGCTGGGACAACGTGGACCGGATACGGCTGGAGTAACAAAGAGCAGGGATCAGGGAACAGGGTTCAAGGATCAGGGGCTAGGGGCTTGGAACACGGAACGACGCACTGAGGCCAGGAGCCCGGGGGCCACAGACGCAGAAGCACAAATAGGGCAGTCGCATGAATCCAGACTGTTGACCTGAGCGGCTACCGATTTGACCGTGCCGGAGGCGCAAAGTTGGTTAGCCCCGCGCTTCAGCGCGGGGATCTGGCCAGCATAAACCGGTAGGCCCCTTAGGGGCCGTGCAAAGAACCGATTCGGGCTTCAAGACAACTGCAAGCGATTGCTCTGGAAAAATCAAACAGATTCGCACACAACGAGGGGGAGAAGATGGCAACGAATGGCAATTTGATTGAAATCGAGGACCTGCGCAAGGTCTTTTACACCGACGAAGTGGAGACGCATGCGCTCTCCGGCATCCATCTGACCATTGAACGCGGCGAGTACCTGGCAATGTCTGGCCCCTCGGGTTGTGGCAAGTCCACCTTGTTGTCGATTCTCGGCCTGCTCGACACGCCTACCGGTGGAAAGTATCTGCTGAACGGCAACCCGGTGGAAAATCTCAGCTTCAGTGAGCGCTCGCGCATTCGCAATCAGGAGATTGGTTTCATCTTTCAGAGTTTCAATCTGATTGGCGATCTCACGGTTGAGGAAAATGTCGAATTGCCGCTGACCTACCGTGCCGGGATGCCTTCGGCGGAGCGCAAGAAGCGCGTCAAGGAAGCGTTGGAGCGCGTGAACATGGCTCACCGCATGAGGCACTATCCTGCGCAACTCTCCGGCGGTCAACAGCAGCGCGTGGCCGTGGCGCGTGCCTTGGCGGGCTCTCCTTCAATTCTACTGGCCGACGAGCCTACCGGAAACCTGGACTCCAAGAATGGTGAAGCGGTCATGCACCTTCTGAACGATCTGCACCGCGAAGGTTCCACCATCTGCATGGTCACACACGATCCCCGCTTTGCCAAGCACGCCGACCGCGAAGTCCATCTGTTCGATGGAAAGGTGGTCTCAGAGCAGGAGCTGACAAAACTGACGGAAGAAGTGGAGGCCTAATCATGCTGCGCCAGAACGTGTTGCAGGAACTGCGTTATGCAATTCGCCAGTTGCGCAGGTCCCCCGGCTTTGCGGCCTTGGCGATTCTGGTGATGGCGTTTGGAATCGGTGCAAACGCCGCTTTGTTCACGGTAGTGCGCAGCGTGCTGTTGAAGCCGCTGGCCTTCCAGGAACCCAATCAACTGGTAGAGCTGTATGAACACAGCAACGACGGCGAATTCGCATTCAACTCGGTTGCTGGAGGAGTGTTCGCGGAGTGGCGGAAACAGAACCACAGCTTCTCTAGCATGGCTCTGCTCGGCGAGGAGGACTTTAACCTCGCCGGAGCAGGCGATCAGCTTCCTGAAAAGCTGCTCGGAAGCGACTGCACCTGGAACCTGTTCTCCACGCTTGGGGTCAAGCCGGCATTGGGGCGTGATTTCACGGCGGCCGACGATCAGCGCTCTGCCAATGGGACGGTCATCCTCAGTTGGACGCTGTGGCAACGTCGCTTCAGTGGCGATCCCGCGATCCTGAACAAGAGCATTCATCTCAACGGCCATTCGTACACGGTGATCGGCATTGCGCCGGCGTCTTTCGCCTTTCCCAATGCGGCAACACAGTTGTGGGCTCCGGCTTACTATGACAAGCCGCAGAGTTGGATGGCCGCAATCGACAATCACGTCTTCGAGGTTGTGGGCCGATTGAGGCCAGGGTTCTCAGAGGCGCAAGGCAACGCGGACCTTTCGGTGATCTCACGACGGCTGCACGATCAGCATCCTGGGAACGCCTTCGTTGCCACTGCGGCTTCGATACGTCCGCTGCTGGAGCACATGGTGGGCGACGTACGCAAGCCGCTCTACGTGCTGTTTGCCGCGACCGTTTGTGTTTTGCTCATCGCCTGTTTGAACGTGGCAAACCTGCTGGTGGCACGCGCAGCCGCGCGGCGCAAAGAGTTGGCCATTCGCGTAGCACTTGGCGGCGGCTTCTGGCGCCTGCTGCGGGAGCGGCTCATGGAGAGCCTCTTGCTTTCTGCATTGGGGGGTGGAGCAGGCCTGCTGCTGGCCTACGGTGCAGTCCAGTGGCTGGTGCGTCTGCGTACCGACCTAAGCCGTGTCGAGGCAATTCACATCGATGGAACGGTGGCCGCGTTTGCTGTCGGACTGGTTGCGCTGTGCGCCCTCTTTACAGGAATGGTCTCTTCACTGAGCACGGATTCACGCGGCCTACTGGGCGCGCTGCAGGACTCTGCACGGGGATCGAGCGCCGGCCATGGCAGTACGCGGCTGCGCAAAACGCTGCTGGCCGTCGAAGTGGGCCTCACCGTGGTGTTGCTGGTCGCGGCGGGTCTACTGCTGAAGAGCTATGCGCGTTTGCGTTCCTCCGAGATGGGCTGCGTCACGAAAAATGTTCTCACCATGCGGATTGGGCTTTTTGGCGGCCGCTATAACGATCCCGCTCAACAAGTGAATTTCTATCGTTCGCTGCTGGAGCGTGTGCGTGCGCTACCCGGTGTGCAAGCGGCTGGGTTCGTCCAGGCTGTTCCGGGTCAAGGGTATTGGGGCGATACCGCATTCGCTATCGGAGAGCACCCGCCCCTCCCCGCAGGCCAGGCGCAGTTTGCGATAACACGCTTTGCCGATCCCGGCTACTTTGCTGCAATGGGCATTCCGATTCTGCGCGGAAGAAGCTTCGATCCGTCGAAGCAACTGGAGCACGCGGATGAAGCGGTGGTGAGCAAATTGTTCGTTGATCAATACCTGCGCGGCGAAGACCCGATCGGCAAACACCTTGTGGTGATGGGTCACAGTCTGCAGATTGTCGGCGTTGTCGGCGATACGCGTTATCAGGCCTCCGAACCTCCCGGGCCGATGCAGTATTTCCCGCTCTTCACGGGCGCTCAGAATAATGGAACGCTGGTGATCCGCTCGAACCGCGACGTGATGCCGCTCGCATTGCCTGTACAGCGCATGGTGGCGGAAATGGATCACGGCCTGCCCGTCTCCGATGTGCTGTCGATGGAGCAGCTGCTGGGTAAATCTGCGCTGGATGCAAGTTTCAACGCCACGCTGCTTCTGGGCTTCGCCGTACTCTCATTGGTGCTCGCCGGCGTCGGCCTCTTTGGAGTGCTTTCCTTCATCGTGGCACAGCGCACCAGCGAGATCGGCATTCGCATTGCGCTAGGTGCGCAGCGGGAACAGGTATTGCGGAAGGTGTTGGTGGATGGCCTGCAGCCCGCAGTGCTGGGGCTCGCATTCGGTCTGGTGGGCAGTGTGATGGTCGCGCGCCTGATTCGTTCGATGCTTTATCAAACGCAGCCGCTCGACGCAATGATTTTTTCCCTCGTCGCAGCAGCTCTGCTGCTGGTCGCAACACTGGCCTGCATAGTACCTGCCTGGCACGCCTCGCGACTGGATCCCATGCAAGCGCTGCGCACCGAGTAATCAGGAGATTCGAAATGAGCAAGCTGACACAGGATGTGCGGTATGCAATGCGGCAACTTCGTCGCGCGCCCGGCTTTACGCTGACAGCGGTGCTGACGCTGGCGCTGGGCATCGGCGCCAACAGCACCATCCTCAGCTGGATCAGCTCTACCTTGCTCAATCCCATTCCCGGCGTTGCGCACACCAGCAACATGATCACCATCCAGGTCGGCGAGAGAAGCGAACATGCAAGCCCTCCATTTTCTTTTCCAGACTACGTTGATTTGCGCGATAGTGTGAGAAGTTTCTCCGGCCTTCTTGCTTATCACGATGACTTCATGTCCATCACAGGGGAAGGCAAGCCAGAGCGCATTTACGGAGCGCTGACCTCGGCGAATTATTTCGAAGTGTTGGGAGTGCACCCCATTCTCGGTCGAACCTTGCTCCCTTCGCTTGGACGGGAAAGCGAAGCCGTACCTGAGGTCGTGCTTGGCTACGGTCTGTGGAAGAGCCATTTTGGGGCCGACCCTGCGATTGTCGGCAAGACCACGGAAATCAATCTTCACAACTACACCATTGTCGGCGTTGCGCCGCAAGGGTTTGAAGGATGCAAGACAGGCTTGCGGACCGAAGTCTGGCTTCCATTGGGCACGGATCGTCAGATTTGGGGTTCTCGGCGGTTGACGGAGCGCGGCACATCGTGGCTCAACGTGCTTGGTGTGTTGCGTCCTGGCGTGGACCACTATCAGGCAGAGAATGAGCTGAATCTGCTGATGCAGCGCATCGTCGATCACTATCCGACCGTCCATTTGGGAAACAATCGAATCTCCAGCGATCCGCTTTGGCGGTCGCCTTTCGGAGCGAATGTTTACCTGGCCGGGACCCTGCCGATTCTTCTCGCTTTGGCTTCAGTACTGTTGTTACTCTCTTGCGCCAACGTCGCGAATCTTCTTCTGGTTCGTTCCGTATCGCGCCGTCGGGAGTTCGCGATTCGTTTGTCCCTTGGCGCAACCCGCGGCAGATTAGTGCGTCAGTTGATGGTTGAAAACCTTTTGGTGGCTCTTGCTGGGGGCGCACTCGCCATCCTCTGCACGATTTGGTCATCACATACCTTGGCCCTATTCCTGCCGGGAACTACTTTGCCGCTCAGCATCAACGGCAACCTCGATGGTTCTGTGCTGTTGGCAACTGTTCTGGTTTCGATCCTTACGGCCCTTGTCTCCGGTGCAGTGCCGGCGTTTCGTGCCTCCGCTTTGTCGCCCATGACGGTCTTGAAGGACGAGGCTCTCAACGCGTCGGGAGGCCTCAACAAGTCGCGCCTGGCGGCGGCTCTAGTGGTTGCGCAAGTGGCTTTGTCGCTGATCCTTCTTACCTGCGCAGGATTATTTGTCCGCAGCCTGAGTGAAGCGCAGAAGCTCGATCCCGGCTTCGATCCCAATCACGTCTTTCTAGCGACGTTCGATCTGGACCCGCTCGGCTACTCGCATGTCAAAGGGCAAGAGTTTCAGCATCAATTACTGAGTAGGATTAATGCACTTCCGGGAGTCCAGAGCGCGACCCTGGCAGATTTCTCTCCACTCAGTTTCACCATTCATTCCGAGGGAGTCTTGCCTGACGGGTACGTGCCGCACCCGCATGAATCGATTGAGGTCGACCGCGGAGTTGTAGGGCCGCAGTATCTGCAAACACTGAAGACTCCGTTGCTCGCCGGACGCGACTTCACAGATCAGGACAAGGACAACACCCAATCCGTGGTCATCGTCAATCAAGCATTCGTCGATCGCTACTGGCCGGGTCAGGACGCAATCGGAAAGCGGATTCAAGCGTCTGGAGGTTGGAGAACTGTTGTTGGAGTTGCAGCCAACGCAAAGTATCGGCGACTCGTTTACAACTCCTCCCCTCTCGTTCTTTTCCCTCTGGCGCAGCGCTACCAAAATGAAGTGATACTCCACACGCGCACTACGGGCGATCCGCAGGCAATTGCGTTTGGAATTGAGAAGACAATCCACGAGCTCAATCCCAATCTTCCGATCTTTAACGAAACAACTCTCAAGTCGAATATGCGCATGGGGAGTGTATTCGAGCGCATTGCCGTGACCTTGGCGGGAGCCTTCGGTCTGCTTGCACTCGTGCTGGCTAACGTCGGGATTTACGGTGTCATGGCTTATACCACGAAACAGCGCACTCATGAGATTGGTATTCGCATGGCGCTCGGCGCTGGGAAGGCTGTTGTCTTTCGCCAGATTGTGTTGCAGGGGTTGCGTCTCACTTTGATTGGAGTGGCCGTAGGTCTGGTCGTTTCTTTGACTCTGACCCGCTTTCTGCGGAACATGCTCTTCGGTGTTGCTCCCACGGATTTTGGGACGTTTGCAGCGGTGGCGATTGTGTTGTGTGTCGTTGCAATGGCCGCTTGTTACATTCCTGCGTGGCGGGCAACCAAGATTGACCCGATGGCAGCTTTGCGCTACGAGTAGTCCAACAGTCCCTGTCGTATTGGACTTCGAGAAAAGAGGAGATGGAACCGTGCAGAGATTCCTACAGGACCTTCACTACGCCCTTCGCCAATTGCGCAAGTCGCCGGCCTTCACACTGACGGTGATTGTGACGTTGGCATTGGGTAACGGCGCTAACTCAGCAGTCTTCACGGTCTTCGACCAGGTTCTGCTTCGCATGTTGCCGGTCACGCGGCCCACCGAACTGGTACGCTTTCAATGGACGGGAACCTTCTCCGGTTCGGCCAGCAGCTTCGGCGGAGACACCGATAACTACTTCTCATATCCCATGTACAAGGATCTGCGCGATAAGTCACAGGCATTTTCGGGCATGCTTGCCGCCGACAAGGCGCAGGTTGGCGTCTCCTGGCGCAATCAGGCGGAAGAGAAGGACGGCGAGGTTGTCACCGGCAACTACTTCGATGTGCTTGGTCTCAAGCCCGCTCTGGGCCGCTTGCTTGGGCCGCAGGACGACACGGCGAAGAACGCCAACCCTGTGGTTGTTCTCAGCTACGACTATTGGAGGACGCGTTTCGGTGCTTCCCGCGATGCTGTGGGGCAAACAGTGCTGATTAACGGGCACTCCTTCACCATTCTCGGGGTTGCGCCGGAGAACTTTGACTCGGCCATTGGCGGGTACAAGCCCTCTGTCTTTATCCCCATCAGCATGACTGAGGTAGCGATCCCATGGAGGGCTCCCAGCGACGATCTGAACAGCCATCAAACCATCTGGCTCACCTTGGTGGCGCGTCTGAAGCCCGGCGTAAGCCGCGCGCAGGCCGAGTCGAGCATGGGCCCGCTTTGGCACTCGCTGCGCGCCTATGAACTGACCCTTTACAAGGGCAAGTCGGAACATTTCAAGCAACAGTTTCTCGATCAGACGCGCCTCAAAGTGCTCGACGACTCTAAGGGCTTTTCGCCCGGACGAGAGGACCTGCAGAAGCCGCTAGTAATTCTGATGAGCATGGCCGGACTGCTGGTGGCTCTGTGCGCCATGAACGTAGCCACGCTGCTTTTGCTGCGCGCCGCCGGCCGCGCGCGTGAGATCTCGATGCGCTACGCTCTGGGTGCGAAGCGGAGCCACATTGTTTCGCAGTTGCTGGTGGAGGGAGGACTGCTCGGGCTCGCCGGCGGCGCGGCTGGTCTGGCTCTTTCCTCTATTGCCGCAAAAGCCCTTGTACGTTTGATGACTGCCGCTGATCCCGGAAGCGAGCCCTATTCCACCTCCATCGACATGCAGGTACTGCTTTTCACGCTGGGCGTTTCGTTATTTGCGGCGCTGCTCTTCAGCATCGCGCCGGTTGTGCATTTCTTTCGGCCCAACTTAGCGGAGACCCTGCGTCAGAACACCGGAACCGCGTCCAAGACCTCGCAGCGCTTCCGCAAACTTGCTGTGGGCGTGCAGATTGCGCTGAGCGTTATGCTGCTGGGTGGCGCAGGGCTGTTCGTGCGCACTTTCGACAATCTTCGTCACCAGCAGGTCGGTTTTCAGGCATCGAATCTGGCTACTTTCGACCTCGATCCTTCGAACTCTGGATTTGGTGAGGGTCGCACAGCGCAGATCGTAGTGGATGTTGCGCAAAGACTGGCAGGCATCCCCGGCGTCTTATCGGTCGCCGCCACCACCGACCCAGAACTTAGCGGCGATTCGAATGGGTCCAACTTCACGATTCCCGGTTATCATCCAGCCGAGGATGAGAGCATGCGCATGGAGGCGCCCTGGATCACTTCTGGGTATTTCGCCACACTCAAGCAGTCGCTGCTGCTCGGCAGGGAATTCACTTCGGCGGATGCGAAAGGCCAACCAAAGGTAGCGGTCGTGAACCTCGCTTTGGCAAAGCGCTATTTCGGTTCCCCGCAGAACGCGATGGGACGCATGATCGCGGAAGGCGCGGGAAATGTGAAGCTCGATACAATGGTCGTAGGAGTTGTGGGAGACGTGAAGCACCAAGATTTGCGTACGGAAATCTTTCCGACTGTATACAGGCCGTACTTGCAGCGGGAACATCCGGGCGGAGTTGTCTACTATGTGCGCACCGCACAGGCGCCCGATGCTATTGAATCGTCGATTCGCCGGACGATGCACGATTTTGATGCAACGCTTGTGGTGGACAGCTTGCGCACCATGGAAGAACAATTGGATCGTAACGCCTCGGGCGAGCGCACGCTGGCCTTCCTCGCCATCGCCTTCTCGTCGTTGGCCTTGCTGATGGCCGCGGTGGGGCTTTACGGCGTGCTGGCTTACTCCACTGAGCAGCGCACACGCGAGATCGGCGTGCGCCTGGCACTGGGCGCGCAGCGGAGCTCGGTGATGATCCTGATCGTGCGCGAGATGGTTGTGATCGCGGGAATCGCGATGGCGGTTGCGCTGCCGTCGGTGGTTGCATTGGCGCGGCTGTTCAGCAGCCAGCTCTATGGCGTGAAGACCCTCGATCCTCTTACTCTTGCGGCGGCGGCAGTGTTGACGGCCTTAATGTTGGCCCTGGCGGCGGCGTTGCCTGCGCGCCGGGCCGCATCGATTGAACCAACTCACGCGTTGAGAAGTGAATAGTCACGACAACTTGGATATTGAAACGGAGTAATTCCATGATTGAACTGAAGCACGTAGAACGCAGTTATAAATCAGGTCCCTCGGAGACGTGGGTTTTGCGACAGGTAGGGATCACCATCCAGCAAGGGGAGTTTGTCACGGTGATGGGCCCTTCTGGGGCGGGGAAGTCGTCGCTGTTGAATGTGCTTGCACTGCTGGATGATGGATGGCAAGGCGAGTACTGGTTTGAGGAGACTGCGGTGCACAAACTCAACCGCAAGCAGCGTGGCGATCTTGCTCGCCAGCGTATCGGCATGGTCTTCCAGAGTTATCATTTGCTCGACGATCTGACGGTTGCGGAGAACATCGATCTGCCCCTCTCTTACAAGAACATGCCTTCGAAAGAGCGGCAGGCGATGGTCGCTGATATTCTGGATCGCTTTCGCATCGTGGCCAAGAAGGACCTTTATCCCAACCAGCTCTCCGGTGGGCAGCAACAGTTGGTCGGCATTGCGCGCGCCGTGGTTCACGCCCCGGCGCTGTTGCTCGCCGATGAGCCGACCGGCAACCTGCACTCCACGCAGGCGCGCGAGATTATGGAGCTCTTCTGCGAATTGAATCGTGCCGGTACAACCATCGTGCAGGTCACGCATTCGGATGTGAACGCGCAATTTGGATCGCGCATTCTGGAACTGCGCGACGGCTGGCTGACGCGTGATGAGAAGCTTCGGAGCAAGGTGACGGAGGCGGCTGCACTGTGAATATCTTCAAGCAAGTTCGTGGCAAATCAATTCAGTCGGCCGTGGCGATTTTGTTGTTGCAGGTGAACCTTGCCTTTGCCGCGGAGCCGGCGATCCCGGTGGCGCCCTCGCAAGCGAATACTCCCGTAGCATTGACCACTACAGAGAAGATTCCTTTCGATCGATTGCTGCGTCCCTCTCGCAATCCTTTCGACCCGTATCGTGGCAAAACGGTGGCGCCGCCGAGTCTGGCGAATTCTACACGGCTTGATTCTTTGGTGCGCGATGGCAAGCTTTACCTCTCGTTGCGCAATGCGATTGACCTGGCGCTTGAAAACAATCTCGATCTTGTGATTGCACGCTACAACCTTCCCATCGCCCAGATGGATATTCAGCGCACCAGTGCGGGTGGCTCGGTGCGCGGTGTCAACACTGGCGTAGTTTCGGGTACGCCGGGCGGCGGGGGGGGGGCATTCGGAGGTGGTGCAGGCGCAGGCGCGGGCGGTACGTCGGGTGGCGCTGGTGGTGCGGGCGCAGGCGCCTCGGGACTGGTCACTTCCACGCTGGGCACCGGGACTTCGGTCTCCAACTACGATCCTCTCTTTTCCTTGAATACGGATGTCGACCACACTTCGCAGCTGTTGCCCAACCAGACACTTTATGGCGTTTCGGTGATTCACCAGAACACCATCGCGGGCAATATGTCCTATACTCAGGCGTTCCCCACGGGGTCGAACCTGCAGGTGGCCTGGAACAACCAACGCCAAACCACCAACAGCCCCAACAACACGCTCAATCCGCAATTGACCTCGTTCTTTCAGTTCGAAGCACAGCAACAGTTGCTGGCTGGCTTCGGACTGGGACCCAACCTGCGCTTTCTGCGGATTGCCAAGACCAATCAGAAGGTTGGCGATATCGCGTTTCGTGCCCAGATTATTGCCACGGTGGTTCAGATTTGCGACCTCTACTGGGACCTCGTGAGCGCCTATGACGATGAACAGGTCAAGGAGCGTTCGGTGGGCTTTGCCACCCAGACACTGGACAAGAGCCGCAAACAACTTGAGCTGCGGGCTATTCCAGAGATGGACGTGCTGAAGGCCGAGAGCGAGGTGGCAACACGCGAGCAGGATTTGACCGTCGCCCGCACCAATCTTGAGTTGCAAGAGCTGTATATGAAGAACGCCATCACCCGGTCGCTCGACGATCCAACTCTGCAGGAAATGCCTGTGGTTCCGGTGGATCGCATTGACTCGCAGGCGGGGGGACAAACTCCGGTCACTCTACCTCCCGCGCAGGATATGATTACGGATGCCTTGAAGAGTCGCACCGAACTGCTGGAGTCGAGCCTGGTGTTGCAGAACAGCGAACTGAGTCGCAAGACGGCACGCAATGCGTTGCTTCCGTCCCTGTCCGTGTATGGCCTTTATACGGGCACGGGTTACGGTGGCACGCCCAATGGCCAGTCCGGCGTGGGAACGACCGCCCCTGCAGGGTTCGGAGGGGCAGCGGAGAACGCGTTCAACTATTCGTCGCCCGAATACCAGATCGGTTTCCAACTCAACGTGCCCTTGCGCAATCGCATTGCCAAGGCAGATCAGTACCGCACCGAGCTCGAATATCGCCAGTCGCAGGTGTACCTTGAAGAGTTGAAGAAGCGCATTCGCATCGAGGTACGGAACGCGCGCTATGCTTTGGAACAGGGAACAAGCCGCGTGGATGCGGCGCGCAAGGCTCGGGACCTGGCCCAGAGGACTTTGGATATCATGCAGAAGGAGCAGAAACTGGGCGCGGGGTCGAATCAGCAGACACTTTCGGCAGAACATGATCTGGCTTTGGCCGAATCTGCTTTGGTAGCCGCTGAAACTGCGTTCGAGAAGGCAAGAGTCGAGGTGAGGCGCGCCACCGGTTCCGTGCTCGAAGTGTATGGAATCTCGATTGCCGAAGCCAAAGCCGGCTCGGTGGAGGCGGATCATCCTTAAGAACGACAAAATTCGCATACTGGTCGCGGACGATCAGCCGCACATCCTGGAGGCAGTCGAATTGTTGCTTGAGCCGCAGGGCATCGCGGTTGAGTGCGTGCGCTCGCCCCGGTTGCTGCTGGAAGCGCTTGGTCAGGCCGACTATGATGTGTTGCTGATCGATCTGAACTATACCCGTGACACCACGTCTGGTGAAGAGGGACTCGACCTGCTGGCCCGCATTCAGGAGTTTGATGCGCGGCTTCCAGTGATCGTCATGACGGCCTGGGGCAACATCGATCTGGCCGTCGAGAGTATCAAGCGCGGCGCCCGGGACTTTGTCCAAAAGCCCTGGGAAAACGAGCGTTTGCTCTCCCTGATCCGGGTTCATGCGGAGTTGCATCAGGCTTTGCGCCGCGCCCGCCAACTGGAGATGGAAAACCGCCTGCTGCGCGCGGAGGGCATGCCGGAATTCGTGGCCGGAGCGCCTTCCATGCAGCCGGTGCTGGAACTGATCGCGCAGATCGGCCCTTCCGACGCCAACGTCCTGATTACCGGCGAGCACGGAACAGGCAAGGAGATTGTCGCCAAGCTTTTGCATGGGGCGTCGCCACGTTCTCGCAACGCGCTGGTTGCCGTCAATGCAGGCGGGTTGCCGGAAGGGACCTTCGAAAGCGAGATCTTTGGCCACGTCAAGGGCGCATTCACCGATGCGCGCACGGACAGAATCGGGCGATTCGAATTGGCAAATAACGGTACACTATTTCTGGATGAAATTGCCAATGTTCCCCTGCGCCAGCAAGCCAAACTGCTGCGCGTCTTAGAGACGGGCGAACTGGAACGCGTGGGCTCTTCGCAAACCCGGCGTGTGGATGTTCGCTTGCTCTCTGCCACCAACGCCGATCTCCATGCGGAAGCCGCAGCTGGCAATTTCCGTGAAGATCTCCTCTTCCGCCTGAATACTGTTGAGATTCATCTGCCCGCTTTGCGCGACCGCCGCGAAGATATTCCGCTCCTGGCTCAGCATTTTCTCAATCGCAACCGCACACGCTATCGCAAGCAGATGACGGGGTTCTCGGCGCAGGCGATGCAGCAGATGATGAACTATCCGTGGCCTGGCAACGTGCGCGAACTCGAGCATACGGTGGAGCGCGCGGTACTGTTGTGCCGCAGCGAAGAGATTGAACCTGCCAATCTGGCCATCGCCTCTACGCGCGCCGCGGGCCAATCGTTCGACAACATGAGCATCGACGAGGTTGAGGCCATGCTCATCCGCAAAGTCATGCGCCGTTGCGATGGCAATATATCGCAGGCTGCCGAAGCGCTGGGTCTGAGCCGTGCCGCGCTCTATCGGCGTATCGAAAAATATGGTCTTTGAACGCAGGATGACGGGCAAGATCGTTCGCAGGCGCAGACGCTCGGCAATTCGCCGGGCGTGGTTCTTCTGTCTGTTGCTGGCCTTGCCCGCGTTCGTCACGAGTGGGATACTCCTTTCCAAGCGCCAGATCGATCTGGCCCCTGCGCTTCTGCTCATTGGTTTGCTGGCGCTCTATCTATTGTTGGTGTCGGCTGGTCTTATCGAAGGCCTCGTGCGGCCCTTGCAGACCCTCTCCAACGTGATCTCTTCGCTTCGGGAAGGGGACTACTCGTTTCGTGCACGTGGGGCCGGCTCCGCCGATGCCCTAAGTGATTTGGCAGCCGAGATCAATGCCCTGGCCGACCTGCTGCAAAAGCAGCGCGTTCGTTCTCTGGAAGCTACCGCCCTGCTTGCCCGCATCCTCGAAGTAATGCATGCTCCCTTATTCGCCTTCGACCGCAGCGATATTCTGCAACTCGCGAACAATGCTGGAGTGCAATTGCTCGGCCGCACCCAAGCACGTTGCTTTGGCCGCAGCGCCGCCGAACTTGGCCTTGCGGAGCTTCTGACATCGCCTGATCAGACCATCCATACATTTGGAACCAAGTCGACCCGCTGGCTGTTGCGCAAAGCGGCGTTTCGTCAGGATGGAGCGCCGCATACGATGTTGTTGTTGGCCGACGTAAGCCTTCCCCTGCAGGAAGAGGAACAGACGGCTTGGAAGCGGCTGATTCGGGTTCTGGGACATGAGCTCTCCAACTCCCTTGCGCCCATCAAGTCCATCGCGGGAAGTTTGCTCATGCGGGTGGAAGGGATGAGCGGAGACGAAGGAGTACTGCACGATTTTCGCCGCGGTCTGGGCGTCATAGAGAGTCGCGCCGACTCGCTGCATCGATTTGTTCAGTCCTATCGTCAATTGGCGCAATTGCCGCCGCCGCAGCTGCGCCCGATCTCATTGGGGCCTCTGTTGGAGCGCGTGGTCTTGTTGGAACAGAGGCTGACCGTTCATGTGGACGGGGGGCCACCCGCGATTCTTTATGCGGATCCGGATCAGTTGGAGCAGATGCTCATCAACCTCCTTGCCAATGCGGTGGATGCTACGGTGGCGAATGGATCCAAAGACGTGCGCGTGAGTTGGCACATGGAAGGCGCTCGCACCAACGGGACCAGTCGAGAGGGATCAAGCCTGGAGATCCCGGCTGTGACTCTGGATATCGAAGACACTGGCATGGGGATCGCCAACCTCGACAACCTGTTCGTCCCGTTCTATACCACCAAACCGACCGGAAGTGGCGTGGGGCTGGCGCTGGCGCAGCAAATCGCCCGTGCTCACGGCGGAGAGATTCGCCTGCTCAATCGTGAGGATGCTTCCGGTGCTCGGGCAACGATTCGCCTGCCGATCGCACCGGCTTCGTTGGTGCCCTGAGTTCAAGATTCGAATCTCATCAAAGATGTCATCCTTGCGAGCGAAGCGAGTCGAAAGCCTGCACTGAGCGAAGCTCAGGATGACAGATTTATGGGGTAGATATTCCACTTACCCCGCAAGGAAAAGCTGTTTTTGGCTATTCTTCGATAAACTTCGGAATCACCACATTTGGATGAGTTTGTACTTCTCCAAATCTCAAAAACGGGACATTGAGCACTCATCCCAGCGGTGCGATTCTTTGGTCAAGCGGGCCGGGATGCTAGTCGCAGACGCAGGATTCTTCAGGGAACGCGGGGCCGGCATCCTCTTCTTCATTGGGGCCGGCCACCAGTGCGCCCGACAATTGCGCTTGAAAGAATTGATCCACTTCAGCCAAAACGGTGGCTCCTGTTTTGGCGGTGTAGATGGCGCGGCGCAAATGGGCTCCGCCGGGAACGCCATGCGTAAACCATGTGGCGAACTGCTTCATCTTGCCGGCTGTTTCTCCCATGCGCCCGTCGCGAGGCAGATCCTTGCACAATTCGGCCTCGTCGAGCAGCATCTGGAAATAGGCGCGAATCATGCGGTAGCGATCTTCGACCGTGGACTGTTCATAGCTGCCGGTTGCGGTGTATTGCGCAATCTGGCGGAAGATCCATGGATTGGAGGGCGCAGCTCGTCCAATCATGACCGCATCGCAGCCGGTCAAAGCCACCATGGCTGCAGCATCCTCAGGGGTGCGGATGTCGCCATTTCCGATCACAGGGATTCGGACCGCCTCTTTGACCTGGGCGATCCAATCCCACTGTGCTTGGCCGCTATAGCCTTGCTGGCGGGTGCGGGCATGCAGGGCGACGGCGTTCAATCCTTCGGACTCGGCCATCTTTGCCAATTCAACGCAAACAATGTCCTGCTCGCTCCATCCCATGCGGAACTTGACGGTGAAGGGAATCGTGACTGCTTTTCGCACCTGGCGAAAGATCTCCGCAACCTTGGGCAAATCGCGCAGCAGGCCGGAGCCGCCGTTGGATCCTACCACCCGTTTGGCCGGGCAGCCCAAGTTCAGGTCGACCATGTCGAAGCCGGTCTCTTCCACGATTCTGGCGGCGTCGGCCAGCGTCTCTGCATTGGCGCCGAAAAGCTGCGCCCCAATGGGGTGCTCGTCCTCATAAAAAGTGAGATAGCGGCGACGCTTGGTCTCGCGCATGCGCGACAAACCGTCGGCGGAGGTGAACTCCGTCATCAGCAGGCCACAGCCCGACTGGGTATTGGTCACAGCACTCTCCACATCACACTTGGAGAGTGCTGGTAGAGCCGATGTGGCGCCGGATCCTGCGAGGGCGGATTTCGTCTCGGCATTGACCAGCGGTGTGCTAAAAAGACTAGCGTTGCGAATGAAGCGACGAAAGACCGTATCTGTGACTCCGACCATGGGCGCAAGCACGGTCGCGGGAGCTACCTGCACTGGTCCAATCCGCATCTCCGCAGGGACTCGTGCCATCGCAGGCATGGCGTGCTCTGTGGGGTTGTCCCATTCCTTCTTTACCGTAAAGCCTTTGCCCGCCATCCACATACCTCAGTTCACGAGAAGCTTGCCTGGGGAAATCGATTCATAGCTCCGAGAACAAACTAGCTGGGCATCTCTTCGACTTCGTAGACGAAGGGCTTACCCCGAGATTCGGGATCCCAGCCCGCTTCCATTGCCAGGCGAATATGCGCAGCCACTTTACCTGTCACAATGGTGGGACGGCTAGGAGGAAGGGCTCGCATGGATGCCGCCTTTTGCGTGATCTGGACCGGGTACTCCATGTGCAGCTCGCGACGCACGCCCACTGCATTTCGAACATGGATCGAGATGCCCTTCCAGCCATCATCTGTTTCCATCTGCTGCTCGTGATGCAGATTCCAGATGAGGGCGTAGCCGTTAATGGTGACAGTGGACTCAATGGTGCGTTTGGGACGGGGCATGGTTAATCATTTCTCGGTTTCAAAGGGTGTGGAGCGGGTTCTTCGGTTGCGTTGGAGCTTTCTCGGCCGCGCTACTCGCGGATTTCCCAGTTGGGGGTGTGCGAGGCGACAAACTGGTCCGCCAGTTCGATGATCTCTTTTGAAGAGCGGAATCGCTCCGGTTTCTGAACGACTGTGACGCGCGGTTCGTCTTCGGTTAGATCCACAAACAAAATTCCCATTCGGCCCACGCCGTCCTCGGCAAACGACCTTTGGATGATTTGTTCCGAAGGTAAAAACCTGCGAGCCCCCGGACCATCGTTAACAACTGCGGCGTAAATGAAGTGCGGGACGATCTTCGCCGGTGAAGGTCCAATATTCGCTGCAACCGCCGCTAGAGCCCCCTCGGGGTCCGTCCCCTGATAGACCTTATAGACCGCATGGACATCCCCTGTGCCGTTACGATCAATGGCGAGTACATCGACATCCACACCATTGAACACAATATCGAAATAAATCTTCGGGAATAGGAGTTTGTGACTGAGGAAATCCTGCACGGCATTTTTCCCCCTACCCAAGCCATGCGCCATCTGAATTGAGCTCATCTCACCACCCCTCAATCTGCAATCTCTTGCCCGTTTCTTCGGCCCAGAATGCGAATCTCTCGGCTTGCTTCACAATATCTTCGATCTCATTTTCTTTCGGCGCTTCTGAAGCGTAGGCAATTCTGTCCTTCTTCGAGAGCAACCTTTCGAGTCGGGCGACGCCTTGCAGTTTCTCGACTCTTCTGGATATCAGGCGAGACTTCAGATCTCTTGCCGCATTTCGGTGATCGCTTGATGAAACGTCAGTGCAGCCCATGCCAGTCCGCAGGGCATCGCTACAGGAAATTGCGCAGTGTATGCCAAGCAGGGCGGACGATAACTTGAACGCCATCAGATCGGTTTTCAAGAGTTCCATCCCCTTCAGGAAGTCTCTCGCTCGGCTTTGGTATTGCTGGACTTGCACGGCAATCATGGCAGCATTTTCGCACAACCGAGACATGAAAAGGCCCCCGCCGTAGCAGAGGCCTTTCAAGCGAACAAGGTGCGCCGGTTACTTGGCGGCTGTGGCCTCGTCGGACTTGGCATACTTGCGGCGGAAGCGCTCGATGCGGCCAGCCGTATCCACCATGCGCTGTTTGCCGGTGAAGAAGGGGTGGCATGCCGAGCAGATTTCCACGTGAATGTCGCCCTTATTGGTCGACCGGGTCTCGAAAGTGTTTCCACAGGCGCACTTTACTTGCACTGCGGCGTAATTGGGGTGAATCTTTTCCTTGGGCATCGCTCTGGACAGACCTTTCCTGCAATTGTTTTATTGTAGTTGGTATTGCCTAAGAAGGCAACGTTGCGCAGAAACCGAGAGCCCAGGGGCTTAAGGACCGGGTTGATTTCTATGCCGAGCACGGAACAGCCAGACGGCTAAGACAATCCAGGCAATGGCGACCATGACAGCCTGGACTAGCTTGAAATAGAGATGCTGGCGCCAAAAGTTAATGTCAGCCATGGGATAAGCCGTCATCCACAATGAGAAAAGTACTTCATACATGCTGAGGAGTCCTGCCAGAGTGAGTAGCACTAGGCAACTCACCCCACAGAAGACGCGCATATTTCTCAATTGTCCATTCACGCTTTGCCTACTCCCCCGTCACTACTCCTTAACCCCACCTGCCTGACCCAACGCCTTCTCAATTCCCGCCTCCACAAGCGGTGTCATCACTGCATATCCTGCGGGCAGGGGATGCACGCCGTCCTTACTCAGCGCGAGGGGCAAGCCATCTTTTTTGTCTCTCATGGCGGAGTGGTAATCCACGTAGACATAGTGTTTCTCTGCCGCCAGAGCCTTTATCCAGGCATTCATAGCGAGAATCTTGGGTGCGGGTTCCAGTCCGCGCTTCCAAGGGTAATCGAAGGCCGGCAGCACCGAGCACATCACGACGTGAATATGGTTGGCTGTGGCGAGATCGGCCATGGATGCCAAATTGTCCTCGGTTTGCTCGATGCTCATGGGCCCGGTGTTGCCCGCGATGTCATTGGTCCCGGCCAGAATGACGACGACTTTGGGTTTGAGCGCGATCACATCCTGCCTGAAACGGACCAACATCTGTGGGGTCGTCTGTCCACTGATGCCGCGATTGATGTAAGGCTTCCCGGTAAAGAAACCATCGGCCCCGGTGAAATGCCATCCAGCAGTGATGGAATCACCCATAAAGACCACGCGGTTTTCGTCCTGGGCGGGTGCTGCAAGGGTCAAATCTTCCTCCCTGAACTTCGCCAGCCAGCCGAAGTCATTCTTCACCTGCTCATCGTGGTCTTTCCAATAGTCATGGACAACAGGCGCAGCTGCTGTCGCGATGCCCGAGCCTTTGGCGTCTCCAGTCGTGGGGGCTGTCTGGGCCCGGAGGGAGGTTAGGCCGCATAGTCCGGCGAGTACGAGTGTAAGGAGTGCAAGATCACGAATTCGACAATTCAAGAGACGTTCTCCATCCAGCAAGTCCGAGAAAATTGCTTTCCTCCGGCGCCTTCGATTGTAGGCAATCCGAGCGGTTCCAGGAAAGCTATGCCTTATCTGATTTCCGTCGGGCTCGCCACTCGCTGGATCTCACGTCGACTTGAAAGCATGGGCTCCGAGGTACTTCATTCCTGGATGCGCTGTCGCCCGTCGATTGGCTAAGTTTATTGCGGTGAATAGGATCGGCGCTTTCGAACACGCCGTTCACGGGCAGATCGCCAACAACAGCCTCTTCTCCGCTCCCCACCCGCCCGGATGCGCTACGCTTGAAAGCGATGAGTATCTGTGCGATTTGCGATGGAGTCGGCTTGGTCCGGGTCATGAATGAAGATGGCCTTTGGGTCTCGCGCGCTTGTACTTGCCAAGCGATGGCCAAGGAAGAACGCCGTCTGACTGCTGCCCACCTTCCTGGGCGCTACCGGGAGTGTTCCCTCGACGCCTACGAAATCTATCACGGAGCGGATCGTTCCCTGAGCGAGGCGTTGTTGACCGCGCGCAAGTTTGTCGAAGCTTATCCGGTGGATACAGCAGGCAAAGGGTTGCTCTTTACAGGCTCGATTGGGGTGGGAAAGACCCATCTCGCGGTGGGCATTTTGCAGCGTCTAGTGCGGGAAAAGGGTGTCAAGGGCCTCTTTTGCGATTATCGCGAATTGCTGAAGAACATTCAAAACAGCTACAACTCGCAGGTGCAGACGACTGAACTGGAATTGCTCAAACCTGTCTTTGCCGCAGAAGTGTTGGTGCTGGACGATCTGGGGGCACAGAAGCCCAATGAGTGGGTATGGGATACGGTGGCCCTGATTCTGAATTCGCGCTATAACGACAAGCTCACGACCATCATTACCACCAACTATCTCGATCTGCCGGCTGGCGGCGGCGCGAAAACCGAGGCCGAACGAGCCGCGCGCGAACCTTCGCTGGGTGATCGCATCGGGGATCGCATGCTCTCCCGCCTAGCCGAGATGTGCATCCGCATCAAAATGACCGGCAAGGACTTCCGCAAGACCGAGGTCAAACGCGCCCGCTTCGGCTGAAAAGTCCAGTCGATCGTAAGCGTTTAGTACAATTGCGAACGAGAGGCTCTTCATACGCAAGAATCTTGAAGCTCTTTGCCTGGCTGCATTCCTTTTCCAACTCTGGATCACCTTCAATGCGCTGGCTGGCCCCCACCGCCTGCCGGCACGAATTCCCATTCACTTTGACGCCGCTGGACATGCGAATGGCTGGGGGTCGCCAAACGGGCTGATCGTGCTTCCCCTGTTTGCGTTGGGAATCTATGCGCTCTTCACGTTGCTTGCGAAGTCGTCTGACCTGTTCAATTATCCGGTGCAGGTGACCGAAGAGAATCGTTCGCGGTTAGAGGGACTGACCGTGCGCCTGCTGCTTTGGATGAAGGCTGAGATCGCCTGCCTCTTCACCTGGATCTCTTGGATGGTGGTTCAAGCTGCGCGGTTGGCGGATGGAAAAATGTCGCCACACTCGATTTATGGAATGGTGACGATGGGGTTTGTCGGCTTGCTGCTGTTCACAGCCGGCATTTCGATGGTGCTGATGTTCCGGGCAACCCGACTGTCTTGAAGCGGAAAGCAATACACCGTTTGTGCAACGGCGCGCCAGCGGAAGCGTGCCTCGAACTGCAGAGAAGAAGAGAACGCAGGCAGAAACGGTTCTATTTCTTCTTTTGCAACTCGTGGATGTATTCGACGACTTCCTTGAGTTGGGTGTCTGTCAGCTTGTCTTTGAAGGCTGGCATCTTTCCGGAACCATTTTTGGTGAGGTTGACGATGGTGGTGTCCGACATCTTGATCATGACGGGGTCGCTGAAGGGCTTGACTTTCATCGCTTTACCCGCAGGCGTTTCTCCATCACCATTGGCCCCATGGCACATCTGGCATTTTGCCTTGTACGTGGCTTCGCCACCGCTCTGAGCCCAACATATGGCCCCGCCGGCAAATAAGGCAAGCGCCAGGGTTACTGATTTCCACTGCATTTTCATCCGTTTTGCTCCAGTTTGATTCGCAACATGTCTTGATGGGAAGGGCCGTGTGATGGGTTACAAGGGAAGTCCGACAAGCACCAAGACCCGGTTGATCCTATTGGATGCCAAGGAAGGAAGTAAGGGTTTTACGCGCTGCAAGAGGCGGAGGGATTGTGGTATACGTTTTCACATGTCCTTTCGAATCTCTTTTCCCGTCCTCTTGTTCGCCTTGGTTGTAACCACCATTCTGCCTGCTCAAGGCCAGAATCCCGCGCCTACACCGCCCATGGGCTGGAATAGCTGGGACGCTTATGGCCTGACCATCAATGAAGCGGATTACAAGGCCAACACCGATGTCCTTGCGGGCATAAAGCGGTTTGGGTGGACCTATTCGGTGATCGACGAAGGGTGGTACATGGAGAATCCCTTCGGCGGCTCCCTCGACGCCAAGAAGTACGTCTGGGACGCGAATGGCATCCTGATTCCCTCCGAACATCGTTTTCCCTCCGCTGCGGGCGGCATCGGATTCAAACCGATGGCCGACTATGTGCACGCGCAAGGACTGAAATTCGGCATTCACATTGTGCGCGGAATTCCGCGGCAGGTGGTGGAAGCCAATCTTCCCATTGCAGGGACGGCGTTTCATGCCTCGGATGCGGCGGACAGGAACGCCAACTGCCCGTGGGATGAGGGCAATTATGGAGTAGCCGATAACGCGGCCGGCCAGGCCTATTACGACTCGATGCTCAAGCTCTATGCCGGCTGGGGGCTGGATTACATCAAGGTGGATTGCGTCAGCGACCATCCCTACCGGCCCACGGAGATCAAGCAGATCGCGGACGCCATCCACAAGACGGGACGGCCCATCGTGTTGAGCCTTTCGCCCGGGCCAACCAACATTGCCTATGCTGCCGATGTCGCCAAATACGCGCAGATGTGGCGCATCGCCGATGATCATTGGGATGTGTGGAAGTTCAATAGAAAGGTTGGCGATGGAGAATTTCCTTTCGGCCTGAGAGACGCCTTTGACCGACTGGCTCTCTGGGCGCCGTTTGTAAAGCCGGGGAATTGGCCTGACCAGGATATGCTGCCCTTTGGGTCGCTGACCCCTCATCCCGGCTGGGGCGAGCCGCGCCAATCCCGATTTACCGAAGACGAAGAGCGCAGTGAGTTCACGCTCTGGGCAATCTCGCGTTCTCCGTTGATTCTTGGTGCGAATCTGACCAAACTGGATGACTTCACCAAGTCATTGATCACCAACAGGGAAGTGCTGGAGGTCAACCAAAACGCAGTGGAGAGCCACCCGATAAAAGAACTGCCGAAGGGCTTCGAAAACGTGAGGGTTTGGGAGGCCTCAGAAGCTGCATCCTCGAACCCGCCTCAGTTTTTCGCGCTGTTTAATCTCGATGAGAAACCGGTCACGCTTCAATTCAGTTTGAAGCAGTTGGGGGCAGCGAGAAAAGAGGCGCGCAACCTTTGGGACGGGAGCAAATCAAAGGCTTTCGAAATAACGACTCTCACGTTGCCCGCGCGTGGAAGTGCCATCTATCGTCTCCAATGATCAGATCGAGGACGGGGCACTGGGAATGTCTTTGAAGCTCGCGTGGACTTAAAATCCGGAACAGCTGTGATTCAGGTGAAAGGCTTCTCGCGGAGATCTCTATTGACGCTGGATTTGGGTTTTGACGGACCGAGAAATCAGCGTATTTGACCGTTGCGCTCCGGCTTTCTAGGCACAATCCGCACCGGAGGGATATGATTCATAGCGGCGACATCTTATGCCGCAGGATCACTGATGCCTTTATTGCGCGACTTTTTGATTGGTCTCTCTCGTAATCGTCATTTACGCCGCTTTGGGGAACGCTCCCGCTGGGGCGCTAAATTGAGCTCAAGGTTCGTCGCCGGGATGGAAATCAGCGATGCCTTGCGGATTGCCGAATCATCCAACCGCCAAGGCATGAGTGTCTCCTTGGACTCGCTGGGCGAGAGCGTTTCCACGGAGGCAGAGGCCCGCCAAGCCGGCGAGGTCTATCACCTTCTTCTGGATTCCATCGCCGAGCGCAAGCTGGATGCGAACATCAGCGTCAAGCTCACCCAACTCGGGCTTGAATTCTTGCCCGATGTGGCCGAGAGCATCGCGGCGGATCTGGCGCGGCATGCAAAGTCGGTAGGGAGCTTCCTGCGGGTGGATATGGAAGGCTCCGCTCTGACCCAGACGACGCTGGACATTGTTCGCAGGCTTCATGCGCATCCCGATTCGCAGGGCTCGGTCGGGGTCGTCATACAGGCCTACCTCTATCGCTCCCAGTCGGATGTCGAGCAGCTGTTGAACGAAGGGATTCGTGTGCGGCTCTGCAAAGGCGCGTACAGCGAACCGGTTTCCGTAGCATTTCCTCTCAAGTCGGATGTGGACGCGAACTTCGTGCGCCTGAGTTGTATGCTCCTCGATAGCCCGTACTATCACGGTCTCGCGACGCACGATGAAGCCATGATCACTGCCGCCCAATTCTACGCAAAGCAGCATGGGATCGATCCTGCGCGCTTCGAATTTCAAATGCTTTTCGGGATTCGCCGCGATCTTCAGCGACAACTGGTACAAGAGGGATATAACATGCGCGTTTATGTCCCTTTCGGGCGCGCGTGGTATCCGTACTTCATGAGGCGATTGGCCGAGCGCCCTGCCAACGTGCTCTTCCTAATGAAGAATTTCTTCAGGTCATGATGGGTAAGAATGCTCGGCCTGGGCGGGTATTCCCGCGGGGAATCACTTGACTCTGACGCCCCGGTCCTTGTAGAAGAATGTCTCTCGACAGACAGGGCACTCCCAGGGGTAATAGCCAAAATATGGAAAGAGTTTCTTCGCCAGAAGGCCCTTTCGATTTAACCGGCGCATCTTGGTGGAGCATCTTCTGCAATGCGCCGCATTCTGGCCTTTGACTATGCGCGATAAAATACCAAACTGCACTCGTCCCTCCCTCACTCTTCCATGATTGGCGGGTTCTCTCGAGAAACGAGTGCATGCGCTTCGAGCGAAACCAAGGTTACTGTGTCCCGGCAAGGTCTGCGCCAGTTCGCCGCTTCCTGATGATCGCGTCGACTTGAGGACGTAGGCTTCAAGATACATCGACCTTGGTTTCGCTATAACGCATCTATTCCTCTCGAGAACATTCCCAACCTGCGAATAGGAATATAGCGAATGGTGGCTTCGGACCTCTCCGATCCTTTAGAAACCACCAGACCAATCTTCAGCGTGCTTTAGATTCCTTTTAGTCCAGTGTGACAAAGCTGCAAAAAATTGCTCACGTATATTGACCATGCTTCCGGTGGGAAGCAGCCAGCGGCATCTCGTAAAGAGGACGGCGCAATTCGCGCAGGAACGATACCGATCAACCGTTGAGCCGCGCCAGCCCTTTGCGTGCCAGATCTGCGATGGCGCTTGCCAGAAGCGCAGATTCATTCAGGGATTCCGACCGTTCCAAGCGTATACCGATCTTGCCTGCATAGTCTCGAAAAAGATGATCAACATCAAAAAGAATCTCAACATGGTCGCACAAGAACCCGATCGGTTGCAGCAGCACTGTCTTTTCTCCTTCTGCAGCGATCGCATCCAGAGTCGCTTCTACGGTAGGGCCAATCCACGGACCTCCGCTGGCGCCCTGACTTTGGAAGGCAAACCACCAGGTCGGGATCTCGGGAAGCTTCTCGGCGACAAGTGTGGCCGTGCGTTTTGCCTCCTGCGCATACGGGTCTGGCCCTGGGCCTGATGCTGCGGTCAGGTTTGTGTTTTCACCATTTACTGCGGGGGAGGACTGCACGGTCCGGCATGGAACGCTGTGCGCTGTGAAAAGTACCGGAACCGGCGTCGCTACCTCGGCGCTCAATTTCACGTAGGCTGCCCTCAACCTCTCGGCAAATGCCTCGACCAGCAGTGGGTGGGTTGCCCATCCCTCGGTGAAATCGATTCTCAGTAGCGGAGCCTCGGTCTCCACCGCCCGCCTGTAAAGACCAACGCTGGTGCGCGAGTTCTGGGGTGCGAGGCAGATCACTGCAGCTTCTTCGATGCCATCGGCTCGCATCTGGTGAACCACATCGGCAATGTAGGGGGCCCAGTTGCGCATGCCCACATAGACCGGCACGGGATTGCCCGAGGCAGCCAACTCGGCTTCCACCAGTCTGCCCTGTTCGATGGTGATTTCAGTAAGAGGGCTGTGCCCAATGAGCGTATACCGGTGCTGAATCTCTTCGACGACCTGCTGAGGGAGAGGACGGCCTCCAGTGACTTTGAGCAGGTACTCGGGAATCTGCGCGACCGTTTCTGGTGTTCCATGGGCAAGTAAGAGCACAGCCTGCCTGGGGCTCTTCTGATCGGCTTGGTTCGGCACTTGGATCTCCTCGGGGGGCTGTCTAGATCCGCGCTTCAGTAGTGCGCTTGGCTTCCCACCCTTTTCCGCAAAGAACGCGGAACAGGATGGGGCACGGGGCGTTTGTATTTACGGGTCAGAACGCGGACCGGAAGAGTCTCACAAATGGAATTCGCGGACCATGCGAACCACAGCCTGTACGTTCTCTACCGGGGTGCCGGGGATGATGCCGTGGCCCAGGTTGAAGATGTGTCCGGGCCGACCGTTGGCAGAGCGCAGAATCTCGTGAACGCGCTTTTCCAGCACATCGAGCGGAGCAAAAAGCGTGATAGGGTCCAGGTTGCCTTGCACGGCATGACTGCTTCCCACTGCCTTCCAACCCTCCTCGATGGGTTGCCGCCAATCGAGACCAATCACATCGGCCCCGGTGGAGGCCATCTCCCCAAGCAACCCGGCGGTCTCCACGCCGAAGTAGATCACCGGCACACCCATCTGCTGCACATTGCGCACCAGCTGCTGTGAGGCTTCAAAGGCATAGTCCTGATAGTCGGCGAGCCCCAGTGCGCCCACCCAGCTATCAAAGATCTGGATGACTTCGGCTCCCGCGTCAACTTGCAGACGGCAATATTCCGTGAGCACGGCAATGATCTTGTCCAGCAGCAGGCGCCAGGAGGACGTATCCCCGTACATCATCGTTTTAGTGTGCAGATAGTTGCGCGATCCGCCGCCTTCGATCATGTAGCTGGCCAGCGTGAAGGGCGCTCCGCAGAATCCGATAATCCCCAGCTTGTTGCGGAAGTGAGCCGCCACCTTCTCAATGGCCTTAGCAACGTAGGCAAGGTCGGCAGCCCGGTCCGTGCGCAGGGCTAGCACATCTTCCGCGGTGCGTACCGGGTGATGCACCACCGGACCTTCGCCCGCCTGGAACTCGAAATCCAGCCCCATCGGTTCCAGGGGCAAAAGCAGGTCGGCAAAGATGATGGCCGCGTCCACACCCAGTTTTTCTGCCGCGGTGATGGTGACTTCCGCCGCGATATCGGGCTGTTTGCAGATCTCAACAAGGGTATGGTGCTTGCGGACGTCGCGATATTCCTGCATGTAGCGACCGGCCTGACGCAAGAACCAGACCGGGGTCTGGTCGACGGGTTGGCGCAGACAGGCGCGGACAAAACGGCTGCCGTCCACAATGGTGCCGGGACGAACATCAGCGGGGAAGGAGGGGACTGTGGGTTGCATACAGAATTGATTTTACCGGGCGCAAACGCCAACACAAAAAAATCGGCCCCCGTTTTGAGGCGGGGGCCAAGTTGCCTTGGTTCTCTCGTGTTGCGAGAGCTTGGTTGGCGGTCCGGCATGGATGAGGGCCTACTTGGGGGAGGGCTCTTATCTCAAATCACCCATGCCGGGCAAGGAAGCGTCGCGTCAAGCGCGATGCTTTACCTTGGGGTTGCCAAACTGTTTTCCATCAACTGGATACGCACGGTGCGCGCCCTGACCGGCTTGGCGCCCTGCTCATTGCTGGCAAGTGCGTTGCCCAGGGCCACCGAGTGCATCCGGTAGACGGGAATCTGATGTTCGCTTACGAGGTAGCGCTTGACCGCTTCGGCCATTCGCTGAGAGCTCTGGATACCGACGCTGCCGGCTCCGGGAGCATGTGCCTCGACTTCAAGAACGTATCCTTGATGACCGGACAGGGCTGCGGCCAAGTCATCCAACTGCTTGCGGGCCGCTGCTGAAAGAACCGGCTCCGCACCGTGAAAGGTGACCGCGACTTCGCTGATCGGTTTGTATTGATCGATACCGCCAATGGTATTGCCCATTTGGTCCACGCGTCCGGATGCGCCCTGAGCGGTCGCCCCGGCCCTTTGCGCTCGATCCGAAGCAGCGAGGGCTGCTTGGTTGGCCGCATCGGCGGCGGTCTGCGCCTTGTTGATTCCGGCTGTTGCACGCCCATCGACATCCTTGATGTCGTTGGCGTTCCTGGCGTTCACTTCATCCAACTCAGTGAGTTCGCCCTTGATCGGGGTGACGCGATTGTTGACCCACTTTTTGCGTGCAAAGGGGTTCACGCGTCCCCAAAATCCCTCTCGCTGAGGCTTGTTCATGGAATCCACTGACGTGCTGCTGGAAGAGGGGGTAGCCGAAGGAGGGGCATTGGTCGGCGTCTGTTGCGCAATCGCCGGAACTGCCAGCATAGATGCCAAAATAATTGCGGCCAGCTCTTTTGGCGAACAAACAGATGAAACGGAGTTATGAATCATATTGAGGGCCTCCTCGCCTAAACCTTCTCCGCATACTTTCTTCGGAGGAGCAGACTTGTCTGCTCGCCTTTCTTTTTGCATGGAGGATGCCAAAGTTGCGAGACTCACGGATCGATTTAATAACATCAATATAATCAGCTATTTGTCGTGAAAGAGCGCGGGGAACACATTTGCTCGCATCTGGCCTGCCAAGCCGCGGGGTGTGTAATTTCTTCTGTGCCGGGTATTTTCTACTCTGTAAGGTTGGTCAGAAGACGCCCGTAAACATTGATTTGGCAAGATTTGTGAGTTAGCGGACAGTCACACGCAGCACCCGCACTTCCGGGTATGCGCCGTCCCAATCCGGTGAAACGGCATCGAAGATGAGCCGGAATTCCTTCTGCTCGCCCGGTTTGATTGGCGCCGCCGAGACCGGCTCCACATCGATATACGGCTCGCGCGTACGGATCAATTTGAGCGCCTGGGTTTCGTTTTGTGCCACTTCATGTGCAAAAGAATGGAAAAGCACCTGCGCGGTTATGGCCGATACTGTATTTGCTCCCCGATTGGCGATTTGCCCATCCAGATAAGTCACTTTGCCGCCTGCTAGATTTTCGGATTCGCTCATCTTCAGGTTCGATAGAACCAGGCTGGAAGAGTAGGCATCCGGGATCGCGGAAATCGGCGTCGCTTGGGTTGCATGCCGGCCATGCTGTTGAATCAGCAGCACGGCGGAGAGCACCAGGGCGACGATTCCTGCGGCAATGACTAATGGGAGCCAGTTGCGCTCCCGCTGGGGGGTGGTGGAGTCGAGTTCGTGTCCAATGCTCACGAGCGAAATTCTACACCGTTACGAAAGGAATCCTTTGGCCAAGCTCGTTTTCACTAGTAGACGCAAATTTCTATGGAAGCCGACGATGCACAGAGAAGGGGAACAACTCTTCTGCGCAAGATCAGGGATTGCCGGAACCTGTGACTTCCTTTTTGCGTCTAACAGCCAAGCCCGCAGACTTTAATTGTGGTTCCTGGGAACCGCGCGCGTAACCAAATCGTACTGTCGCACGCACCACTTCAGAAAAGCAGGCCAAAGATGCAATCCTCCCCACAATTCGCATCGACATCTCTAACCAACTCCGAGAATGGGCCAAATTCGTCCCGACGGTCGGAAGATCTCATTTATCAAGCGTTCACGGTTGCGAGTATGCTTCTCCTGTTGGCTACGCTCTGGTTATTTTGAGCGGATTGGCTGCTGGCAGAGTGACCCGGTGCAAGCAGGCCGAGCGCGGCCTATGGAGCCAGGCCGAGTGCGCTGGTCGCGAGGCAGACCCTGGACTCGTTTACGGCAGCTTCAGGCGGCCCAGGGGCATACGGGCCGTAAAGTTCAGCAAATCAATCCCCATTGCCAGGTAAAGTCGCGAAGGTCGACAGAGTCGAACCTTCCGTCGCGGGGATCGTCTTCCCCACGCCGGATGAGGCTGGCAAAGACGATTTTCGAGACAAGGATTCCTTGCGCTTGAAAGCCCGTTCCTCGCGTCCAGCCCGTCTGTTTACAATGGCCTGATGACGGAAACTTCGAGAGTTGAACTGGTGGGCGTGGGGTTGAATGCCACCGATACTCTAATCAACCTGGCGGCTTACCCGGAACGCGGCTCGAAAACCGAATATCGCGGCCAAGCTCTGATGCCCGGGGGACAAGTGGCAACCACGGTGATTGCCTGCCAGACCTGGGGCCTGAGCACACGCTATGTCGGCAAACTGGCTGACGACGCTGCTGGCCAACTGCATCGGGACGCCTTCGCCAAAGCTGGCGTCGAGGCCCGTCTGATCGAGGTTCCCGCAGGAGTCAGCCCACAATCGCTGATCCTTGTCGACGCGGGCGGAGAGCGCACCGTGTTGTGCCGCCGGGACGAACAAATGGTGCTGAATCCCGCCGAACTGCAACGCGAATGGATCGTCAATGCGCGCGCGTTGCATGTGGATGGTCATGATACGGCTGCCGCCGCTTTGGCGGCGGGTTGGGCGCGTGAGGCTGGAGTCCCTGTGATCGCCGACCTCGACGACTCCTATCCAGGCGTGGATGCGCTGCTGGAGAACGTCGATTACCTGATCGTCAGCCGCGACTTGCCCTGCCGGCTGATGAAGGAGCCGGACCTGCAGAGCGCCTTGCGCAAGATGCAACACCGCTATGGCAGCAAGCTCGCGGCCGCGACCCTGGGACCGGATGGCGTACTGGCATGGGACGGGAAGCGATTCCACCATTGCGCCGCTTACCGTGTCCCTGTGGTCGATACGACCGGCGCAGGAGACATCTTCCATGCCGGCTTCATCTATGGTTTGCTGCAGGGCTGGCCGCTGGAACGCCAGATGGAGTTCGGCTGCGCCGCGGCAGCTCTAAACTGCATGGCCTCTGGAGCCCGCGGCGGGATTGAAGCTCCGTACGCCATTGAGAAACTCAGGTCAAGTGGCGCCCGCTACGAGATTGCCTACGACGGTGTCAACCTTCTCGAAGCCTGAGGTCGCAACTGTGAAAGCTGTTGCGCGCATGGGATACGATGAACAGCGACCCGGCCGACGGGAAGAGGTTGCCGCATGAAGGGTTCCGTTTTGCTCGCCATCCTCACCGACGTCCAACTGTGGGCGCCGGTCATCGTCTTGATGCTGGGAACCTGCCTGCTGCTGATTCTGAGGTGAATTCTTGAACGACGCGTTGCAAGGCGCTACCGCGCGCCCCGCGCTCTCTCTGCATAAACTCGGCGTTGCCTGCGGACTGGCCGCGGGCGCGTGGCTTGGCGCTGCCGAAGCACCCACGAAACTGGTCACGATGGGATTTTCTCCCTTTGTCATCACGTTGGGCATGGTGGCGGGAGTCTTCGTGGCCCGCTGGACCGTCCCCATGCTTCTGAAGGGCACGAACTTCCTGTTTCTGGACACGCGCGAAAAGGCCCACCTGATGGTTTGGGCGGTGCTGGCGGGAATGCTCTGGGCAGTGGCCAACACCCTGACGGTCTTCGCTATCCGCAATGTGGGTTTAGCTATCGCATTTTCGCTGTGGAACACCAACAGCCTGGTTGGCCTCTTCTGGGGCTGGCTGTTCTTCAATGAGCTGCGAGGATCGGGCGCAAAAGAATGGACAAAGGTGCTGGGAGGAACGGCGGCCATCGTTGCCGGCGCCAGCGTTCTGGCCTACGCCACCGCGCATCAGTCTTCCATCGCCTCGGGCAGAGCCACGCTGGGGATTCTGGCCGCCCTGGGCGCCGGAGTGCTGTGGGGAACCATGTATATTCCCTATCGCAAAGCTTATCTGAGCGGCATGAATCCACTCTCGTTCGTGACGGTATTCACCTTCGGCGAACTCGGCGCCACATTGACCCTGGGCGCGTTCTTTCATCACGGCCTGGGCAATCTCTTCGCCGAGGTTGAGGTTGCCAAGCCTGTGCTTTTCTGGCTGTTTCTGGGGGGATTCTGTTGGGTCATCGGCGATCTCTTCCAGCAATACGCTGCAAAGTATATTGGCATTGGTCGCGGCATTCCACTCTCCAACACCAACCAGTTGTGGGGACTTGCCTGGGGAGCTTTGGTCTTCGGCGAGTTTGCCGGATTGAGTGTCTACGCCAAGGAACTGGTGGTCGCCGGATCGGTCTTGATGATCGTTGGGGCTATCGCCATCGGAATGGCGGCAGCGCCCGCCTCGGAATTGGCTTCGTGGAAGAAGGCCATGCATCGCGAATGTGTTCGGTATTCTCTCGACGAGCAGCGGGTGACCGCGCAGTTCGAGGGAGAAGACTTGCACACCGGCGATTCGGGCGGACGGCGCTGGTGGGAGGCGATCCCGATGCTTGCCGCTCTCGGCATCTTTTGTTGGCTGGGGTTCATTGCCAGACGCCCGATTCTTCCTGTTCATACTTCATGGATGATGATTCTTTTGGGGATTACGCTGGTCTTTCTGGCGGTCGGCGGGACACTTTTGTGGCGGCGAACCCGGTTCTTGTAAGCGGAAAAGCGCCCGCGATCTTCTGATATTCGTTAAAACTGCAGCGATATTTGCTCAAAATCGCTCGTTTTTCCTGCAAAAACGGGGGTGTCTGTTTATCTTTTGGTTACCTGGACATTTTATTTAATATGCACATAATGAATGAGTTACGCTTGTCTTTTCGGTCCATGAAAGTGGGGATTTGTGGGACCAGGGGTGGGGTAGCGATTTTTGCCTGGCCTTTTCCGGGACCCTCCGCGCGGTCCGGGATCATTTGCCCGGTCGTTTTGCCGGCTTTGCCCATTTCCATTGTGAGCCGAAATAGGATAATTCCGCGCAAACGGCCTATACCGAGTCCGGGTTTGGAGAATTTTTGGAAATGGTGCGGACCGGAACTGCGCTTGCTTTTACCAAAGGGAGATCCCCGGCTTGGCTGGGGTGGTACTAGAAGGAAGCTTGACGTTTATGGAAGTCGTTCCCGGATTCAGTTTTTACCTTGTTCTCGCAGAATTCTTCGAAAGACTCGGAGCATGGGCCCCGTCCCTACGGGACTCCGGACGAATTGTTGGCTTCGCTCACCCCGCGTTGAAACGCGGGGCTAACAAACATTGCGCCTACGGCGCGGGTGCCAACGCTGGCGCTGGCAATGCACCTCCCACGGCTAGAAACTGGCGCTGGCAATGCGCTTGCTTTGGCTGGAAGCTGGTGCTGGCAATGGGCCTCCCATGGCTAGAAACTGGCCCTGGCAATGAGCCTCCCATGGCTAGAAGCTGGTGCTGGCAATGCGCCTCCCACGGCTAGAAACTGGTGCTGGCAATGCGCTTCCCATGGCTAGAAACTGGCCCTCGCAATGCGCTTCCCATGGCTAGAAACTGGTGCTGGCAATGGGCTTCCCTCGGCTACATGCTGGCGCTGGCAATGCGCTTGCTTTGGCTATGAGCTGGCGCTGCGGTTGCTTTGGCTGGAAGGCCGACCGGGCCCGTTTGCGGGGCCAACCTTCGTGAAGCCTCCGGCTTTGCCAGAGGAAAATTACAGCCATCCCTTGGCTTGAGCGATGCGGGCCGCGTCGACACGGTTACTGGCTCCCAGCTTGGTGATGGCCTCGGAAAGGTAGTTGCGCACAGTGCCCTCGGAAAGATGAAGTGCCGCGGCGATTTCGGCGGAAGTGCAGCCTTCGCCCGCACGGCGCAGAATCTGACGTTCGCGGTCCGTGAGAGGGTCTTCGTCGGCGCTCCAGGCTTCGGCGGCAAGAGCGGGGTCGATGACGCGCAACCCTGCGTGCGCGCAGCGAATTGCCTCTGCCAGTTCGCTGGCCGGGCGGTCTTTGAGCAGGTATCCACGGGCTCCGGCATCCAAGGCGCGACGGAGGTAGCCGGGGCGTGCAAAGGTGGTGAGGATGATGACCCGCGCCTTGTTTTCGGCGAGCTTCAAATCTGCTGCGAGTTCAAGGCCGGTGCGTTCCGGCATTTCGATATCGGTAACCACGACATCGGGATTGAGTTGGAAGGCGAGCTTGAGAGCTTCCCGTCCGTTGACTGCCTGCGCCAGTACAGTAATGTCCTGTTCAAGCTCAAGTAGAGCCGCGAGAGCTCCGCGCAGCATGGTCTGGTCTTCGACGAGCAGGACGCGAATGGCGTTTGCAGACTTGGTGGCGCTCATGAAGGGGTGCCGGCGCGCAAAGGCAGGTCGAGGGTGAGGCGCGTGCCGCGATTCTGCTTGATGCCGCGTTCGAGCGTGAACTGACCGCCAATGGACTCGACGCGCTCGCGCATGCCGCGGATGCCGTTTCCTTCGCGCTCCATCACATGCTCGCCATCGTCCTCAACGATGAGGCAACGTTGCCCCGCTTCGGTAACGAAACGCAGACTGCAGCTGGTGGCGCGGGCATGGCGAACGATGTTGGTGACCGCTTCGCGGAGTGCGAGGGCGAGGGCCGTTTCTTCTTTCGGGGTAAGGGCGGCGGTGTGGTTGGAGTTGCTTTCGGCAATGAGTGTGACGCCGGCAGCGTTCAAAGTTACGCGAGCGGAGTCGATTTCGGCGGCGAGTCCACGGGCGCGATATCCGCCGATGGCTTCGCGAACCTCTGCGAGGGCAGAGCGGGAGGTCCTTTCGACGTCGGCGATTTCCGCAATGGCGCGTGCGGGGTCGATGGGGATCAAGCGACCGGCCAACTCTGCCTTGAGAACTATGACCGAGAGCGTGTGACCCAGGACGTCGTGCAAATCGCGCGCGATGCGCTCTCGTTCGGCCACGGCGGCGAGGGTGATGTTCTCTTCCTGCGCGGCGCGGAGCTTTTCGTCTGCGCGCCTCTGTTCGGCGAAGTAGATGTTGCCCCCGCCGATAATGACCACCAGGAAGATGGCGACAATCGTATTGGGCCAGCCCAGGTAGAAGGGGCCGTGCGTCGTCAGGACGGTGAAGAGGAAGCCCTCGCCCACGATCAGGATGCATTCGAGAAGGATGAGCCACAGGACGCGTCGCACCGACCGGATGCTGAAGGGCAGCATGGCAGCGGTATACACAAAGAACGTCGACGCTCCCTGATTCCAAGGAAAGGAGATGAGTCCCAGGACGAAGGTGGCGAGAATCATCCAGAGACGGGTGGGGCTGCCTTCGCCGACGGCGCGGAAATAGCCGTAGAAGATGAGCAGAAACAGGGCCAAGACGAACAGAGTTCCGAGCCACAGATTGAGGCTCGGCTGCAACAGCGGCACGAGGAACAAGAAGCCGGTGTAGCCGAGCCAGATCCAGGCGAATTTTTGATGACGCCAATGCGGGTTGGTCTCAGTCGTTGGCATGGTTCACTTTCCATAAAGTGTACGCCCAGTCGGTTACGAGTTCTGCTCGTGCCGGCGGAAGGCGATGCTTGCAATGCCAAGCATGAGCAATGTGAAGCCCAGAAGTCCGAACCAGTGATTGGAGGCGGTGCCCGCGCTCGCGTAGCCGAAGATGCTCAGCATCAACTGCGCCAGATGATAAGTGGGCAACAAGAGCGCGAACTGCTGCAGGAATTTGGGCAACATCATGATCGGGATCCATAAGCCGCCGCAAAAGCTCATGGGCATGTAGATCATGTTGGCGATGCCGGGGGCGGAGCTGAACGGCACCAGCAGGGCCAGAGCCATGCCCATGCAGGCGAAGGGGATGACGCCAACGACAGTGAGCCCGATCATGCGGACATACTCGGTCACGGTGAGGGAGACATGACCCATGGTGACGCCCATCAGCGTGAGGATGCTGACGATCAGGATGCCGAAAGCTATCGCCGAGGTGCACTTGGCCAACAGGTAGGCAGCGGGAGGCATGGGGCTGGCGCGCTTGAGTTCAAGCCAACCGGCCGACAGTTCGCTGGCAAGGCCGACTCCAATGCCAAACAGGGCGGCGCCCACCATGCCGAAGACAGCGTATCCGGCCAGCATGTACTTTGCGACGGAGACGTTCTCGATGTTTTGCCCGCGGTTCATGATGAGGCCGAAGAAGAGGTAGAAGACCACCGGAAATCCGATGACCGACAAGGAGAAGCTGCGCGTGCGGAAGAGGCGGAGGAACTCGTAGCGGGCCTCGCGGAGATAGATGCCGACACAGCGGGCGAAACCATTGGTCGGGGCAAGAGCAGAGGCGGGGACGGACATGGTAGACATGAGGAACTCCTTTTCGTGTGCGGAAGCAGACCTGCCGCGGGAGGTCAATGTGCATCGGATGCCGGAGAGCGCTAAGCGAGGTCGGCGGTGAGGGCGAGAAAGGCGTCTTCGAGGGCCGGACTCTGCACTTCAAGGGAGTGCAGCGTTTGGTCAAGGGCCAGCATCTCGCGCAGGGTCGACTCCGGTTGCGTACTGGTGAGGGTGGTTTGATCGCCTTCGAGCGAAGCTTGGGTGACGCCGCGCAGATTGAGCAGCGTGGCCACGGGCAAGGCGGTGACACAGCGAAGGATGCGGAGACTGCGATTGGTGGCCGCGCCAGGGACCGATGCGCCCATGGATTTGACTTCGGCAGGAGTGCCCGCGCAGACAATGCGGCCCTTGTTGATCACTACGATGCGATGGGCCAGGGCGTCGGCTTCCTCGAGGTAATGTGTCGTGAGCAAAACCGTCTTGCCTCTCGCGGCCAGGGACCGGATCTGGGTCCACATCAAGCGGCGAGATTCAACATCGAGACCGACTGTGGGCTCGTCGAGGAAGATCAGGTCCGGATCGCCGGCCAAAGCGAGCGCAAAGAGCACGCGCTGCTTTTGCCCACCGGAGAGTTCGCCGAACATGCGTTTCTCGATCCCCTCGAGGGAGGCGGCTTTGACGAGGTCAGCGTACGGCATGGGATTGCGATAGTAACCGCGGAAGAGCTCGATCTGCTCGCAAACCCGGAGTACGTCGGGCGCTCTGCCCACTTGAAGCATGACGCCGGTGCGCAGCCGCGCGGAGGCCTGGCGCGGGTCGGCCCCGAAGATGCTGACGACGCCGGCGGTCGGGGAACTGAGTCCCATCAGCAATTTGACGGCTGTGGATTTGCCTGCTCCGTTGGGACCGAGGAGGGCGACAATCTCGCCGCGATGAAGGGAGAGCGACAAGTTGTCGAGGGCAAGAATGCCGTTCCCGTATCGTTTGGTAAGCCCGGTGAGGGCGGCGACCGTGGCGCTTGAATCGTTGGCGCTCTGCGGATGCGAGGTTTCGGTGAATTGGAGAACTGCGCTCATGGCTTGCTCCTCTGCGGGGTCTGATTACAAGAGCGAGTATGGAAGCTGTGGAGACGAAAGGAAAGTGCTGGGCGTCAGGAATCGGAGGTGACGTTTGTCATGCTGAGTTGTCTGATTCTTGTCGACCGATACCGACACCGAAGTGGTCCGTCGACGCATGGCCTGTGCTTTTATGGTGGATTCATGGACCGGTTGCGAGTTTGCTTTCCGCACAAGAGAAACCAAGGATACAATCAGGGCAAGATCGACTCTTCCTGCCGCCCCCCACGGATCCAACCCAGGAGTCTGAAAAGATGCTGATCAAACTGAATGTGAATCAAGTAGAAAAGACGGTGGATGTGGCGCCCGATACTCCCCTGCTTTGGGTGCTGCGCGACGTGCTGAACTACACGGGGACCAAATTCGGGTGCGGGATTGGCGTATGCGGCGCCTGCACGGTGATTATCGGTGGCCGCGCGGTGCGGTCGTGCAGGACGACCGTGTCGTCTGTCGGCAACGATGCCATCACCACCATCGAAGGACTCTCACCCGACGGGCAGCATCCATTACAGATGGCGTGGGAGGCTGTAGACGTGCCGCAGTGCGGCTACTGCCAGGCCGGTCAGATCATGGCGGCCGCCGCGCTGCTGGGGCATACTCCGCATCCGACGGACACCGAGATCGATACCGCGATGAGTGGGAATATTTGCCGTTGTGGAACCTATCCGCGCATCCGCGAAGCGATTCACCAGGCGGCCGGTGCAGGACCGGCATTGACCGCGGGCACCGCTGCCCGCGGCGAGTAAAGGAGGGCATGCCGATGCAAGTGAATCGTAGATCGTTTCTGCAGTTGACGGCCCTTGCCGGTGGCGGCTTGGCTTTGAACTTCTATGGCTTGCCTTCTGCTTCAGGCCAGGGGCCGGGCAAACCTCCCGACCTTACCCCGCAGGCCTTCATTCACATTGGTCCGGATGGCGTGACCACCATCATGGCGCGCGCTTCGGAATCGGGCCAGGGGATGCGCAACATGTTGCCGATGCTGATCGCCGAAGAACTGGATGTCGATTGGAAGGACGTTCGGGTGAAGCAGGCAGAACTGAACGAGAAGGTCTACGGATCCCAGTATTCAGGCGGATCTTCGAACACGCCGCAAGGTTGGGAGCCGATGCGCCGCGTGGGTGCGGCGGGGCGGCAGTTGCTGATCACCGCCGCTGCGCAAACCTGGGGAGTGCCAGAGACCGAATGTACCACACAACCCGGCAAGGTGCTTCATTCCGGGTCGGGGCGCTCGGCGGGTTATGGCGAACTTGCGGACAAGGCTGCTGCGTTACCTGCGCCGGCGCTCGACAGTGTCAAGTTAAAAGATCCGAAGGATTACCGCATCATCGGCAAGTCTCAGCCCGGCGTGGATACTCACGCGATCGTCACGGGTAAGCCCCTTTTTGGCATCGATATGGCGCTGCCGGGAATGTTGTACGCATCCGTTGAAAAGGCTCCCGTGTTTGCGGGAAAAGTGAAGAGTGCCAACACGGATCAGATCAAGGCGTTGCCGGGAGTGCGGCATGTGCTGGTGATTGAGGGAGGCATCACTCCCGCCGCGCTCACGCCATGGGAGCCAGGGATGGAGCCGGGCATTGCGATCGTCGCAGATACATGGTGGCATGCGCAGGAGGCGCGCAAGAAGCTCAAGGTCGATTGGGATCTTGGTCCGGCTGCGATGCAGAGCTCCGAGGGTTTCAGGAAGCGGGCAGGGGAACTTTTGATCGCGCCGCCGGCAACGACTGTGCGCAAGTATGGGGACGTGGATGCAGCGCTCAAGTCGTCTGCAAAGGTGGTTGAGGCTACCTACGAGTACCCGTTCATTTCGCATGTCACCATGGAGCCGCAGGGCGCCACGGCACACTGGAAGGACGGGAAGCTGGAGATGTGGTCGTCGAGTACGCTGCCGGGTAATGGCCGCGAACTGGTCGCGAAGACTTTGGGAATCCAGCCGAGTGACATCACTACCCACATGGTGCGATCGGGAGGAAGCTTCGGACGACGCTTGCAGAACGACTACCTGGTGGAGGCCGCTTGGATCGCCAAGCAGATTGATGCGCCGGTCAAGTTGCTCTGGTCGCGCGAAGACGATATCGGCCACGATGGCCTTCGTCCCGCGGGGACGGTTGGTTTGAAAGCCGGGTTGGATGCGCAGGGTAAGCTTACGGCCTGGCGGCATCATTTTGTCTCGTTTGGGGACGACAAGCATCTGGCGTCGGGCGGCGGCATTGCAGGGGATTCCTTTCCGGCATCGTTTCCGCCAGCCTACGCTCTCTATACCTCGGCGCAGCCGCTGATGCTGCGCACCGGGGCCCTTCGCGCCCCTGGTGACAACGCTTACTGCTGGGTTGCGCAGTCGTTTCTCGACGAGGTGGCTGCCGCCGCCGGACGAGATCCGCTGGCTTTCCAGCTTGAGCTTCTGGGGAACAAGAAGGCGCCGTGGACCTCGGGCGAGCACGACGCGGTGGGGGATCATGAGCCTACCGGACCTTCGGTTTTGATTCCGGAGCGCTTCAAAGGCGTGCTGGAGTTGGTTGCCGAGAAGTCAGGCTGGGGCAACTGGAAGAAGCAGCCCGGCCGTGGCTTGGGGATTGCCGCGTGGTTCTGCCATTTGGGGTATTTTGCCGAGGTGGCCGACGTCAGTGTGGATGCCAACAACAAGGTCAAAGTCAACCATGTGTGGGCTGCCGGCGATGTGGGTAGCCAGATTATCAATCCACGCGCGGCCGAAAGCATGGGCTTTGGCGGTGTGGTGGAGGGCATGAGCCATCTGGCGCAGGAGATTACCTTGGTGGATGGCAAGATTCAGCAGTCGAACTTTCACAACCATCCGATCATTCGCATGCGCCAGGTGCCTCCGATTGAAGTCTTCTGGCTCAAGACCGATTACTCTCCCACGGGGCTAGGTGAGCCGACACTGCCGCCAATTTTGCCAGCGATCTGCAACGCCATCTTTGCGGCGACGGGCAAACGGGTCAGAACGCTGCCCTTGCAGAAAAGCGGGTTTTCCTGGGTATAGAGCATTTTTGGAATGGTGGAGACTGGAATTTCATTGGCATCCCACCCATTCCGCAGAAAAACGCGGAATGGATGGGGCACGGAGGTCTGCAGCTAAAGCAAAAATGCTCCAGTGTGGTGGATCTGAAGTTCGTTGAAAAACAACCGCAGGTCCCCTTCGGCTTCGCTCAGGGCGGGCTTTCGACTCCGTTTGTCGCAAAAAGCGCGGCAAACTCTGCTCAGGATGACGACAGTTATGTTTTGATGCGAACTTCAGAGACAAGACACCAGGAAAAGTCATTCTCATGAAAATGGCCTTTCGATTGCGAAAGGCCGTTTCCGCAGTGTGACCTCCGAGGGTTCGTCCGTCCCGATCGTCTATCTTGATGCCAGAGCCGTAGCCTCCGCGTTTAGCGGCGCGGGCTTGAGTGTCCATGTCGCTCCTGTGTCTTCCAGCCCTCGGGTTTTGGGGAATACGTGCGTGGTTGCCGTGGTCATGTAAGTCATCCTCACTCTTAGCGTGGCAGTCGGTGTCGGATCGGCGAGCGCGGCAGCCATCAAGCGAAGAAACTGCGCGGCGTTGGTCGTGACTCCATTCACTTTCACGAGCGACGGCACGGAGTTCTTTGGCTTGATGCCTTCACTGTCGTCCCGCAGAGCAGGTGCGAACTGAGTACAGGCTTTTGCTACATCGGCAACGGTGGCGTCTCCAAGGTTGGGTCCATGTCCCATCATCATCTGAATCGGACCGCGAACCGGGAGCACACGCACCGATTGCGGAAGCGATCCGGTCCGGCTTAATTCAGCCAGCGCATCTGTGAGGACCTGAAACGTCTCGGCCAAACTCAGGTAATGAGTTCCCACTTGAAAGTACGACGGGGGATAAGTATCGGCGCCCCAAGCTGCGGTGGCATCTTTCATGGCGGCGCGCAATTGATCGACAGGGATGGAGAACCCGGTGCTCTCCCCAGCCATCTGCTTCAGATCGCTATTCGAAACAAATCGGCTACTCGGGTTGGCTGCAAAATACTCAGAAAGCAGCCAATTCAAAGATGCTTCCTCCTTCGCGAAGGCGAGGTTCACCTCTTCAGGACTCAGCCTGACTTCTGAGGGCAGTTTCGGGTTGTCGGGATGAGCATAGGCGTAGGTGAGAGGCGGAGAAAGTGGTGTCTTTGCAAAGTCGGGCTTCAGATAGTCGAGTTCGCTTCCCATCTCCATATGGATGACGCGAAGTTTGGATCGGTCGAGCTTGGAGGTGAAGTCCTTGAGCGCGGCCCCGCCCTCATAGCCATGAAGGACGCGCGCGCCATTCCCGGAAGATTCAGAAGTCCGGAGAATATTGTCTTCCCAGAAGATTTCCGGGGAAGTGCTTGGGGCAGGACTCAGGATTCTTCCGATCTCGGCAATTGAACCACCGAAACCCGGTATGTGCGCTGGATTGGAGGCAGGCAGGCCAAAAAGAATCGCCTCTGTGTTGTATTTGCGGAGGATCGGAACGACCTCCCAGTCGCCGACTTCTGGAGTCTGGTTCTTCACGGCTCCCAACCCAGGCGCGTTCGGTTGTGAGCCGGGGTCTAACCGAGCGGTGCCGATGCTCACTCCGGTGATGCACGAGGCCTTCCCGAAAACATGTTGCATGGCCTGAAGACCGCCCATTGAATCAGGTCGCGGAGCTCCCGTGAGGGGATCTCTTCCTTCGGTGAGAAACCTCTCGTTTTCGCGCGTGCGTTCTGCCCAGCGCTCGTCACTGTTTTCAACGGCGAGTTTGCTGGCCATGGGGCGCTGCTCGTAGGAGGGCTCATCGGTTCCGTCGTAACCAATCTCGATGACGTTTCGCGCCTTGTATCCAAGCACGAAGTCCTTGATTCCGGTCTCACTGTTTCTCTTTGCCAGAGCCTCGCTGGAGGCTCCGGAGAAAAAGACAGTCGCCGTCAAGTGAGCCTCGGGGTGCTGGTTGCGGTAGTGCTCCATCATGGGCAACAGTCGACGAAGGCGCGCTTCGGTAATGTCCATGTTTACGTGATCGGTGGCGCGTGCGTAGAGATAGATATAGAGCGGCTTCGGCGGACCGGCATTGACGGCGATTGGTGCCGGAGGTGGGACTTGGGAAGCGAGTAGGCCGGGAAGGAAAAGAATACAGACGAGACTGAAATAGATGCGCTTCATTGCTCTCTCCAGGAATCCATGCTTTGAAGGCTTCAAGCGGTGCTCGGAGTCAGAGAGACGCGAGTGGTCGGAAGCCTACGATTTCAATTGATGATTCACGGTTGCGCGTTGCAGGGAATTCGCCCTTCGACGAAACGCCTTTGGGATTCCCCAAAGGCGTTTCGCACCGCGCTTGCGCGAGGTCTACCGCTTGTTTGGGATCGTGACGGTTGCCTGGTTGGATTGGCAGACCGAGGAGGCACCGTTGACGGGCTGCAGTACGTAATAGTAGGTTTGTCCGCTGGTCAGGCCGGTTCGATCGGAGTAGGCCGTGGATGTGGTCGTTCCTACCTGGGTGTACGGTCCGCCGTTGGTGCTCGAGCGCAAGATATCGTATCCCGTGACATTGGGAATGCCTGTCCACGTCAGGTCGATTCTCGCGGCGGCGGTTCCGGCTGCCGTTCCTTTGCCTCCCAGGTTGTTGACGCAGTTTACGAAGACCGTGCGCTGCAGCATGATGATCGACCACGCTGTCTCGAAATAGTTCTGGTAGCTGTAATAGTTATCGCCAAACCAGTATCCGGCGGCATTTTGTCTGCCGACCAAAGTTTGCGCGACGCCATCGCAGGGATCCGTTCCGCCATTTGCAGGAGAGAGCGCAGCATACCAGTCGATGGTGTTGGCGGGAATGCTGGCGTTGGTTGTGAAGACTCCGGGGGTCTGGGTGCGGAGGTACTGGATAGGGCTAAGGACCCCGCCGGGGTTATGCAGCAGCATGGACTTGGTGAAGGAAAACATTCCATAGGTGTAAGCTTTCGGGGCCATGGTCGCGCCGAGAGCGGGGTTGTTGCAGAAGTTGTCGGCATAGTATGTTTCGGCGTTGTTGAAACGCTGGTCCGGAGCATTGCTGGCTCCGCCAAAGGCGGTGTTGGCTGTTCTGCCTATGCCGTCCAAGGACATCTGCACCATGCCCGAAGGAGTGACAGCATAGGGGCCCCAGGCGTCGGAGTAGTAGAGTGAGCCGTTGTACCCAAAGGCGCCATAGGCATCGGTGTAATCGTTGTCGTTGGGGTCGTTTACAAGGGGATGCCCTGCCTGCACATCCTGGCTGGCAGTTACCCACATGTTATTGGCGTCGGTAACGATTTTGGGGATTGCAAGGCCAAAGCCGCGCTCGGCGGCGATCAGGCCGATGGATGCCCACTGCGATACGGAGTTGTCATCGCCCGACTGGCAATTGTACCACCAGCCGCCACCCTGAGAGGGGCCACCGCCGCGTGTGTTGCCGGTCAACACGTCGTTGTCGCTTCCGTATTGGCAGAATGCGGCCGCATCCGCGATGTCCTGAACGATATCCTTGTAGGTCTCTCCGCTTACCGATCCGGTGGTGGCCACCCCAGCCGGATTCCCACTGGCGACGATGGCATCGGCATATTGCCCATCTTCATAGCCCCAGCTATAGCCCTGTTGGAGCGCAAAGATCGCCTTTCCATTGCTGTTTCCATCGAAGGTGAAGTTGCACACTCCGGAGCAATCCTGTCCGGTGGGGTTGTAATAGACAGCAGTGGCTCCCCCAGGGCATGTACCACCCGGGCTAGGCGCCTGCCCATTACTGCAACCGAAGTTATTCTTATTGGTGTTGAAGTTATACGTCTTGGACTGGACGGATTGAATGGTAAGGTAGGTGAAAATGTGGTCCAGTCCCTCTTTCACATCGGAAGTATAAGGGTCTGTCGCTGGTCCGGTGGCGAGATGGCCATTGACTTCAAATGCCTGGACATTCGAAGCAGTGACCGATCCATAGCCGAGGCCGCAATCGAAGCTGAAACCACTCGCACAGCTATCCCAATTGCCGGTCGTGGCGCTGGGATGATTCATCGACTGGTGCATGTACCAGAGACCGAGATCGATGGCTACGTTGACCCGCGATTGCAGGTTGTTGTTCTCCCAAATCACCAGGTAGTTGCCGGTGTATTGGGCGTGCGTCGTAGTGTCGGTGACCGTGACTACCGCGGTCCAGGTGTGGCCGACAGTCGATGCGGGATAGATGTGTGTCGCTGAAATGTCATTGGGGTTGGTGACAGGGGCAGCCGCTGTGGCTGCGCTCCCGTCACCGAAGTTCCAGGAATAGGTAAAGGCATCGGGGGAACCCGCGGTATTGAAAATGGCTCCCAGAACGATGTTGGCTCCGGCGTATGCCGTATGCGGAGCGGCGAAGTTGGTGGGATCCCAAGGCACCGTATCGACCGATTGCGCGTTTGCCGTTGTCGCCAAGGCTAGGCCAGCCGCCATAAGGATGCCGAGGGAGAGTTTGCCCGACAGGTTGAATCGGCGGCGCATCGCGAGGGCCAAGAAGCCGATACCCAGAAGCATCAGCATCCAGGTGCCAGGCTCAGGGGTGACATTGTGGTTGAACGGGGTTTGCGAAGCGGTCAGAGTGTAATAGACATCCGACTCGTTTGGGTTATTGGGGTCGACTGGGTGAGTTTGATCGAGATAGAAACCGCCTCCCGGCTTGCTTGTCGACGCGGTGACGGTAATCCATTCCTGCATCCCGCTCGCGAGAACGAAGGCATCGCCCAAAGCTATCGAAACGTCTCCGTTGCAAGCGCCGGAACACGTGCCTAAATAATTGCTGGCACCCTCTGGCAAAAGGTTGGTGTTCGTCAGGGCTCCATTCTGGGCGTCTGTGAAGATACTCGACGCAGACGAGTCACCGATCTCCCAGCTTTCGCCGGCGCCAGGGCTACCGGAGGTGCTGCCAAACTCGTTATAGAAAGGGGTTCCGAGAGACGAATCGAGCCACACATTGAAGTATCCAGATCCGGCGGCGGTGGTTGTGTAGGTGATCGTACCCAACCCAGTGGTGGAAAAGTTGGAGCTAAGGCTCACACCCGTGGGGGTAGAGGCAGAGGGAACTCCGTTGACGTTGAAACGCATGTCTTGAAGGGACGTGTCTGCGAAGGCGTTCGATGTACAGATTCCCAGGGATAGGAAGACCGCGCCCATTACCAAAGCTTTCGATTTCATTCAAAACCTCCCTGGCCCCTGCCAGAAATTGCCGCACAGAACACCGTGCCGCCCAGTGCGGGTGGTCGTCGTGATCATCGAGACGTGAAGCGGTAGACTTTTCTATGCGCTCATCGCCCGTCGTTCGAACTTTCGATGGTTGTGGTCTGACGAGATCACGGTTCCGGGGATCGAATCCAAACTTATCCGAAGGGATCGGATTCAGCGAACTAAAGGGATGCTCCCGGTGCGGATCACGGCCAACGTCGAAGCATTTGAATCGCCAAACGTAACATTTTTTATCGTAGTGATAAAGCATTGGTTCCTGATGCCGAAGAATGGGGAAAGTGCAAACCGGTGCATAGGGAACGGAAAATCTCTTCTGCCACATCTTCGGGCCGTCGCGGCACGCTTTGGCTTCTACGCGGATCAATCCGGGCTTGATTTGATATTTTGCGGAAGCAGAAACCGCGATTTCGACTGGTCGAATCTGGGATCTCGGGTGGAATCAGGTACGTGACGGCGAAAGCGGTGGGGGTTGCATCCTGCAATCGGCCAGGGGAAGAGAACCGCCTCGATGACCGGGTTCCAAGTGGACGGGGGCTTGTGTTCAGTCTCTTCATGAGATGGGGAAGCTATGCTTGGCGAGTCAAAGCCGACCTTTGCTTCGGACCGGAGGAATCGTCAAGGGAGGTCGCGTGCGCTGGGAAGTTTGTCCTAACTGAGTAGGGAAGAGGTTTCGCGAGAGAGCCTTTCGTCTCTGCGCGAAATTACCTTTGTTGAACTCACTGCGGCTATCAAGACTTTGTGCACCTGCCGGCTCCCGACAAGGAGGTAGTCAGCCGTAAGACGCTCAGGGAGCGGGACTTGGTTGTTGATTACTGAAGTAATCGTATTCTCTTGCGGATTTCCACCCATAGTTATTGATAATGACGGTAGACGGACACGAGATGAATGCCTCCGGGTAACCAACTTTGTGAGTCTGGACTCTATGCGGAGACAGGAAAAAGATGGTTTTCATCACCTGGAAGGAAGAGTTGTCTATTGGTTTTGTTGCCATTGACAACGATCACAAGAAACTAATTGCCTTCGTCAACGAACTCTACCAGGGGATTCAGGATGGGCGGGAGAGGGAAGTCCTTGTCCGGATTCTGGATGATTTGGTGGACTTCACCCGTATCCACTTTGGACGGGAAGAGAGAATGCTCGCCGAGGCTGGGCTTTCGAGCACGGTTGCACACAAGAGGGAGCATGATGAACTGGGGTCGGCGGTCCTGAAAGCGCGAGCAGACTATCTGACGGATGGAGTGGTTGCGCCGTCTCTGGAAATGATGGTGTTTCTCAAGGGGTGGCTCCTTGCTCATATCATGGAATCGGACAAGAACGATTTTTGGTGCCTTAAACAGTTGAAGACCAGCCGGTCGTATAAACCCATGATGATTCAGAACGCATCGTTCCAAGAGTAACCCTTAAATTTGCCCGCGCTTTGCACTGTGGTTTCGGAAAGCGCGATAACTGGTCGAGCACGAGAGCGAGTTGGGATGGACTTCTTGTGGCATTGCGTTCCTCGAGGGCAGGTGCGATTTTCCTTGCTCAGTTCGCTGTCGAAATAGAAGGAATTCAATCAGCGCGTGACGGAGAGTCGCATCGCCTGAGAATATTGCGATCCGTCATGGCTGGGGAGTTGAATCCAGGCGCGTCCTTGTCTGGCAATCTACCCCAATAAGCTATTGATAAATATGGCGGAGAGACTGGGATTCGAACCCAGGTTGGAGTTTCCCCCAAACACGCTTTCCAAGCGTGCGCCTTCAGCCACTCGGCCATCTCTCCAACGCACAATCTACTTATTGAATCTATCACAAGGGGGTGAATCGGCAGGGTGTTTTGGGGTGCGGCATTGCAGTTCGGGGGAGAAAGTTGAGGAGGAACGGGGCCCTGATGAAATCGTTTACATCGGGGGCGTAGTTGGTTTATAGTTCGGCTTTGCTCGCCGTCTGTCGCAAACGGGCCCGGAAGGCGAGACTTTGCTCGATGAGGATCTTATGCCTGGTATATCGCGTCGCAATCTGCTTCGTTCGGGAATGGCGCTCTCTGCGTCTTCCATGCTTGCTGGCTCGGCCTGGGGGCGCACTGCGGCGCTGTTGGCCGGGAATGTCGAGGCGGCTTCTGCCGCTGCGCTGGCCGCTGTTGCTCCGCGTGAGCAACAGCTTTTCGACTTCCAATGGAAGTTCCTGTTTGGCCATGGCACCGACCCGGCACGCGACCTTGGGCTGGGCATCGGACAGGGCGATTTTGCCAAGACAGGGGAATTCGATTTTGCCGGTGCGAAATTCGACGATTCCAAGTGGCGCACCTTGAACCTGCCGCATGACTGGGCGGTCGAGTTGCCGTTTGTGCACGATGATGTGCAGAATTCGCACGGGTACAAGCCGGTTGGCCGCCGCTATCCCGAGACCAGTGTGGGTTGGTATCGGCGCGAGTTCGAGATTCCGGCGAGCGATCTGGGGCGCCGCATCGCTGTTGAGTTCGACGGAGTTTTTCGCAGCGTACTGATCTTCGTGAATGGGTGCTTCATTGGCCGGAACGACAACGGCTATGCGCCCTTTCGCTTCGATCTGACGGACTTTCTCAGCTACGGCGCCAAGAACTACATCGTAGCGCGCGTGGATGCCAGTTTTGGCGATGGTTGGTTTTATGAAGGCGCGGGCATTTATCGGCACGTTTGGTTGACCAAGACAGACCCTTTGCATCTGGGCAAATGGGAGAGCACCGTCCGCACGACAGTGAGCGGGAACTCGGCTCTTTTGACGCTTGGAACGGTCGTGCAGAACGAAGGTAAACAGACCGAAAACGCCAAAGTGAGCTGGCAGATTCTGGATGCCGCCGGCAAGATCGTCGCGACCGCGACGAGCGCAGCGCAGTCGATTGCCGTGGATGGCGCGGGCGCCTTCACCGCTACAGCAAGGCTTCTCAATCCGGCGCTTTGGTCGGTAGATGCTCCGAATCTTTATTCGGCGATTGTGACGGTCGAGACCGAAGACAAGAAGCGCGACGCGGAACGAGTCACCTTTGGCGTTCGTACCGCTGTTTTCGACGCGGACAAAGGTTTCTTTCTGAATGGCAAGTCGATCAAGATACAAGGAACCTGCAATCATCAGGATCATGCCGGCGTGGGGGCTGCGTTACCGGATCGTTTGCAGTGGTTCCGCCTCGGCGTACTCAAGGAGATGGGCGGCAACGCGGTGCGCACTTCACACAACATGCCGACGCCCGAGTGGGTAGAGGGTTGCGATCGCATGGGGATGATGATGATGTGCGAAACGCGCCAGATGAGCTCCAGCCCGGAGGGTCTGGCACAGTTGGAAGCGATGATCAAGCGCTACCGCAACTCGCCTTCGATCATTCTGTGGTCGGTGGGAAATGAAGAATGGCATTTGCAGGACGTGATGGCGGAGCAGGGAGCCAAGATTGCAGCCACGATGGTGCGTCGATGCCACGAACTCGATCCGACTCGCGTCGTTTCTGCGGCGGTGAACGGCAGCAATGAAAAGGGAGTTTCCGATGCTTTCGACATCATCGGCTTCAACTACAACCTGAAGTTTCCTGAGGAATACCACAAGAAGAATCCCAAGCGGCCGATTTACGGCTCCGAAACCTCCAGTGCCATTTCGACGCGCGGGGAATACCTGACCTCTCCCCTGCGCAACACGGTCAACGCCTACGACTCCGTTGTGCCCTGGGGCGAGACGGCTGAGGAGTGGTGGAAGTTCTATGGCACGCGCGATTGGGAGGCTGGCGGTTTTGCGTGGACAGGCTTCGATTATCGCGGCGAGCCCACACCCTACGGCTGGCCCTCGATCAACTCGCAGTTCGGCATTGTCGATATGTGCGGGTTCCCGAAAGACACGTTCTTCTATTACAAGGCATGGTGGGGCAAGGATCCGGTGCTGCACCTGTTTCCGCACTGGAATTTTGAGGGCAGGGAGGGCGATACGATACCGGTCTGGGTGTACTCCAATCTGGATGAGGTCGAGCTCTTCGTCAATGGAGCGAGCCAGGGCAGTCAGAAGGTGCCGCACCTGGGTCACGTGGAGTGGAAGGTGAAATATGAGCCGGGAGTGATCGAAGCGCGCGGCAGCAAAGGCGGCAAGGTTGTGCTGACCGAAAAGCGGGAGACAACCGGGCCCGGTGTGGCGATTCGATTGACTGCGGACCGCACGGAGATCGACGCCGATGGCGAAGACGTGGCGGTTCTCAAAGTGGAAGTGCTGGACAAAGAAGGCCGCGCGGTGCCGACGGCAGGGAACAAGATTGGCTTCAAGGTGGCCGGAGACGGCGCACTGATTGGCGTCGGCAATGGTGATCCCAACTGCCAGGAGAGCGACAAGGAGCCCAAACGTTCGTTGTTCAATGGGCTGGCTCAGGTGATCGTGCAAGGCACGAAGAAGGCGGGCGAAATCCACATTGAGGCTGTCAAGGAAGGCTGGGAAGGAGCGGAACTGACGCCAGCGAAACTCGTGATCAAGACGAAATCGGTGAAATTGCGGTTGGCGGTAGGGTAGGGAATCTGCACCGAGAGGATGGAATGACTGAATCTGGCGGCTAAAATGCCGCCTTTTTCAGTTGTGGTTCTATATCATATGTTATATAGTTTTCGGAATATGGAAAAAGCGCGAACAGTATCCCGCGGAAATCGCATGGGAAGGAGATTCAAAGGAAGTTCTGAGTGGCTTTCCCGCAGAAGTGAAAGCAACTTTTGGGTTCTCTTTGCGACAGTTGCAGAATGGGCGGCAACCCCGATGCGAACATCGCCCCATGATCTCCGTGGGCAAAGGCCTATGGGAGTTGAAGGAAGGCGACGAGAGAACTTGGTATAGAGTGATTTACCTGACAAAGATCGACAATATTCTTCACGTGCTTCATTGCTTTGAGAAGGACAGTCGCAAAACGGACCGGCGGGACAAGGAGATCGCGGTTTCCAGATTGCCGGCGGTGCAGAAGCGATTGCGGGAGCAGGGAAAGAAGAGAGCAACACTCAAGAAGGTTGATTGAATGGATAAGCCAACACATGTAACCAAAGGCGATGTGTTTGACGATCTGGGATTCTCCAGATCGGAGGCCACGGCGTTGAAGTTCAAGGCGGCAATTGTCGAAGCTGTTCTTGCGGAGGTCGAGCGGCACGGATATACGCAGCGACAATTGGTGCAGATTCTGGATGAGTACCAACCCAATGTGAGTAACCTATTGCGGGGAAGAATCGGCAAGATCAGCATTGAGAAGCTGCTTCATTATGCCGACCGGCTCAAACTGAGGAGCAGCCTGGAGTTGCGGCTGACAGTGCGGCGACGTCGTGCGTCGGTCAACGAAGCACCTTCGAACCAAGACGGCATATGCGCCTAGCGAATGGGTATCGAGACATGATTGAGGATTGCCTTCGCGATGTTGAACTTGGATTCAGATATCGAGTTATAGATAGAATTTGACATGTGGCTACGGCAGGCGAAACTCGATTCGGCCTGCCGTAGGACCACCACTGAAACAAATCATTACCAATCTGTCAGCGTTCCATCGAGCTTGCGGTTGATGGGCAAATAGGCGCGCTGATAGGGATACTTGGCGGCCAGTTTCTCGTCCAGATCGACGCCCAGGCCAGGAGCATCCCCAGGATACATAAAACCGTCTTTGAAGCTGTAATGGTGCGGGAAGACGGCATCTGTTTCGTCGGTGTGGGGCATGTGTTCCTGAATGCCGAAGTTGTGGATGGCGGTATCGAAATGCAGCGCGGCGGCCATGGTGACAGGGGATAGATCCGTGGCCCCGTGGAAGCCTGTCTTCACGTGGTAGAGAGCTGCGAAATCGGCCACTTTCTTCAGATGGGTGAAGCCGCCGCCATGCACCAGAGTCATGCGTAGGTAGTCGATCCACTGGTTGCGGATCAGGTCGTGCGCATCCCAGATGGAGTTGAAGACTTCGCCTACTGCGATGGGAGTGGTGGTGTGCTGACGGATGAGTTTGAAGCCTTCCTGCAACTCAGCGGGAGTAGGGTCTTCGAGCCAGAAGAGATGGAAAGGTTCCAGTTCTTTGCCCAGCCGCCCGGCCTCGATGGGTGTCATGCGGTGATGACAGTCGTGCAGCAAGTGCAGGTCGTCTCCGAAGGCCTCGCGAACCTTCGCGAACAGCTTGGGCACGTGGCGTAGATACATATCGGTGGACCACTCGTATTCGGAGGGCAGACCGCGTTCGGCGGGCTCATAACGGCCGGGGCCTTTGGAAATGCCATACGTGGTTTCCAGACCGGGAATGCCGCTTTGCACACGGATTGCCTTGTAGCCCATCTCTTTGTGGCGAGCTACGTCTTCGAGGGCCAGGTCGATGTCTTTGCCGGTAGCGTGGCAATAGACCAGAACCTTCTCACGGCTCTTGCCGCCCAACAGGTTATAGACCGGAGTGTTGAGCGCCTTGCCTTTGATGTCCCAGAGCGCCATGTCGACGGCTGCAATCGCGGCCATGGTGACGGGGCCGCGACGCCAATAGGGACCGCGATAGAGATACTGCCAGATGTCTTCGGTCTGAAACGGATCGCGCCCGAGGATGCAGGGAATCACGTGGTCCGTCAAGTAGCTGGCGACGGCCAGTTCTCGTCCGTTGAGTGTGCCGTCGCCCAGGCCGTAAATGCCTTCATCGGTCTCGATTTTCAGGGTGATGAAATTGCGGCCCGGCGAGGTGATGTTGACGTAGGCGTTCTTGATCTTCATGATGAGCTCCAAGCTTCTGCTTCCGGTCCCTGATAAGAAGCTAGTTCTTTGACCGGGTAGATTTGTGCTTTCCCAGGTCCCAAAATCGGGGCCCCTTCGACAAGCTCAGGGCGGGCTCTGGGGCACCCATTCTGTATGGACAAAACTCCCGAGTTGCTCTACTGGTTTACGCCACTGGCCAGGAACCCGCCATCCACTGCCAGCACTGTTCCGGTGACGAAGGAAGAGGCACTCGAGGAAAGAAAGATTGCGGATCCAACCAGTTCCTTTGCCTCGCCGAATCGACCCATGGGAGTGCGCAACAGAAGTTCGTCGCCACGCGCTGTGCCCTGAATCAGAGATGCGTTCAGGGGTGTAGGAAAGATGCCTGGCGCAATGGCGTTCACTGTAACGCCGTCTTTGGCTAGTTCCACGGCCAGCGACCGGGTGAGCGAGGCAATGGCGGCCTTGCTGGCGGAATAAGCCGAGACCCTGCTGAAGCTCACGAAAGAAGAGAGGGAAGCGATGTTGACGATGCGTCCGTAACCCGCACGCACCATCGATGGTCCGAAGATCTGGCAAGCCCGTAGTGTGCCGGTCAGGTTCGTATCCATCACCTGCAACCAATCAGCCTCTTTCACTTCCAGTAAAGGCGCCATGTGTGTGATGCCCGCGGCATTGACGAGAATGTCGACTTTGCCGAATTCCGCAATCACCGCATCATGGAGCTTGATTATGGAATTCCGATCGGCGACGTCGCAGGCAAGAGAGAGCGTGCGGCGGCCCAGAGCAGCAATCATCGCTGCGGTTTTTTCGACTTGCTCGATGCGGCGTGAGGCAGCGATGACATCCGCCCCGGCCTCAGCCAACCCCAAACTAATGGCATGGCCCAGTCCAGTGGTTCCACCGATCACTACTGCGACTCTATTGCTTAAATCAAAAAGATCTTGCTTCATGAAAGACGAACCTCGCCTGATGGCGCCTGTGAATGAACCTTGACAGGACTTTGTTGTGGATGCGAACTGAAGAAATCCTCTCCATGATAAACCCTGCGGCGCGATGGTGCATGCGGGAGGAAAGGTCTAGGACCGAACCGGACCGCGATTGTTCTTCCGGCTGTTGCGCCGGTGGGTGCGGTGCTGGGAACATTTTGCAGGGAGTCATACCAGAAAAGAAGCTGTGCGGACGCCCGAAATCGGGCGCCGCACAGCTTTTATGGAGGATTTAGAAGGTGTAGCGCGCACTGCCCTGAACGAAGCGGGTCGCTGCCTGATAGCCGTTGGAACTGAAGCTGGTGATGTAGCCGAATGTGCCGCCGGCAGGTCCGACAGTTGCATTCGGGTTGCTCACCCAAGTGTGGTTAAAGAGGTTCTGTGCTTCCACACGGAACTCCATTTTCGTTTCGCGATAGAGGGAGAAGGACCGCACAGCGCTGGCATTCACCATCGACTGTCCGGGTCCGCGGAATTCGTTGCGGTGGGTATTGCCGAAGTGCGGAGCGACGATTGCTGAGGGCGCTTCGGTGGCCGTATAGGTGGGTTGGACCGGGTTAGCAAAAGACGTCGGATCGAACCAGGGTTTTCCGCCGCTCACAGCCGTGTTCCCGGGGATGCGGTTATGACCGCCCAACTGCTTGTAGGGGGCGATGAGGTCGGCATAGTTCTGAGCGCCTTGTGCGTTATTGCTGTTGTTGGCGCTGACAGAGAACGGCGCGCCACTGGTGTGGCTGAACTGGCCATTCACCTGGAAACCGCCGAAGATTGCACTGGCCAGACCGTGGTTAGCAAAAGCTTCGCCGTGACCAAAGGGCAGGTGGTAGATGCTCCAGATTTGCAGGTTGTGGGTGCGGTCATAGCCGGAGGATGCCCGATTCTTCTTGAAGTATGCGGGATAGTTCCAAGCTGTGCCCGCGGCTCCGGAGCCGGCGCCGTTGTCCTCGTAGTCGAATGCGTGCGACCAGGTGTAGACCACTCCGAAAGAAGCATCTTTTCCGTTGTGGGTCAACTGGTTCTGCAGGCCATTGTAGTTGGAGCTGAAGATGGGCTCGACGATGGTAATGCCTGCAGTGTTATAGCAGGTACCCTGAGCCTTTGCAGCGGTTCCGGGAGGGCAGAGTGCGCCAATGTTGATCGTCTCGTTGGCGGCGAAGCTGCAAGGATTGCTTCCCACGGGTCCGGTGGCGAATCCGGAGTTCGGATTGAACTGACCGTTGGGCATGCAGATGGAGTTGGCGTCTGGCAAGGGTGAAGCGTTGAGCGGGCTGACACCGGCCATCTGGCGTACCTGGTGTGTACCCACATACGCGACGTTGGCGACGATGCCTTTTCCGAGATCATCCTGAACTGCGAGGTTCCAGCTTTCAATGTAACCGCGGTGGAAGTTCTTGGGCATCGTGGTGGTTGTGGCGCCGACAGGCAACGAGGCGAAGCCCGTCGCAAAGTTGGCAGGCGCCAATGCGGGAATTCCGGCAGTGAGCGGAAGTGGATTTCCATTGGAGTCGAGCGCGATCGAAGCTGCGCCTGCGCCGGAATATTGTGCCGACTGGCTGCTGGGATAGGAGTCGCGCATGAAGCGCTGGCTGTCCGGATCTTCGGTGATACCGCCGCCGGAACGCACCACCAGTTTGTCAGAGACGCGATAGACAACGCCCATGCGCGGTTCAAACATGCCTTTGCCCACGTCAACGCCGGCATTGGTTGGATTGCCGGCGATCCCGCCCAACTCCACGTTGGCCGTCTGAGGCAGGTTGGGATAAAGGACTGCTACTCCTTCATGATCCTTATAGACCATGGGGAAGAAGTCATAGCGGACGCCATAGTTGAGGGTGAGCTTGCTGTTCACAACCCACTGGTCCTGTGCATAGCCGCCATATTGCGACCAGCGCAGGGTGTTGGGGTTGTTGAGCTGAAGCAGCTTGCCCACGGCCGAGCCGGTTCCGTTGTTGGGCAGACCGAGCAGGAAATCCGCCAAGGCGTTGTAGGAGGTGTAGCCGCTGGCAACATTCGCCGTCATGCCGCCCTGGAAGAGAAAAGCGCCGCGCGGATTCAACAGAGCGCCACCGCCCGAAGGCTGGAAGTGGTTGAGGTCGAAGTGATAGTAGGTGAAGCCGACCTTGGCCGTGTGGCGGCCCTTGGTCCACATCAGGTTGACGTCGCCCGTGAACTGGTTGTCGCGGAAGAGAAACGGATTTGCGCCGCTCGGGTTACCTATCGCGGTGAAGGGGGTGCCTCCGCTGGTCGCGGTAAAGAAGAATCCAGGCATACCTGCATAGTTGGCGCCCGCTCCGTTGGTGCCCGGGATACCCAGGGTGGTCAGACCGAAGGTTCCAGAAGCCTGGTCCAGCGGATCGACTGCGCCTGTCCTCTGGCGCGTATAGCCACCATCAGCATCCAGCACGAGATTCGACGTGAAGATATGGCTCATGCCCAGTCCGACGTTGCGGATCACGCCAGATGCCGCGCCCGGCTGGCCGCCGTCAAATGTTCCGCCGCCTGCAGCACCCAGGGTTTGCGGATCGACGAGCGAATAGGGAACTTCACTATAACGGCCGAAGATTTGTGTGTTGTCATTCGGAGCATAGTTGATTTTGGTATCGGAGGTGTTGCGGTTGTAGCCATACGTGGCGGTGCCTTGGTAATCGTTGACCATCTGGTTGCCGATAGTGGTCGAGGCATTTGCGTCGACGATCTTCGAGATCGGCGCCAGCAAGGCAAGCATCTTCTGCGCTGCGGCCGCTTGACGTGACGCCGGGATGCAGTTGCAGCCATACTCCGACTGGAACGTGGGGCGTTGGCCTACAGGCAAATACGCACCCTTCCCACCCGGCTGCGGATCATAGAGAATTGTCGAAGCTCCGCCTGCACCAGTGGCCACTTCGGAAAAATTTCCGCCGATCATAAGAGAGTCGGGAAGTGTCTGCGTGCCGGTGATCAACTGACGCCGTGTGGTGCGTTCAAAATCTTCGAAGAAGAAGAGCTTCTTACGGCCGGTCAGGATTTTCGGAATATAGACCGGGCCGCCCACGGCGAAGCCAAACTGATCGAAAACATTCTTCGGAACCGATCCGTTCGGATTTGTCTTGCTGATAAGCGATGCCTGCGTTGCGGTATAGCTGCGGGCGTTGAAGGCTGCGTCCTGGTAATACTCCCATGCGCTGCCGTGAAGATTTCTTGTGCCGCTCTTGATTGTCACGTTGATCGATGCGCCACCGGCCACGCCTTGCTCGGCGTTATAGGAGCTGGTGACCATATTTACCGAATCGATGGCATCGGCTGGGGGAACATAAGCAATCAGGTAGGGCAGCCATCCGTAAATGTTGATGGCACCGTCGATACGAGTAGCGTTGCTCATATACGACATGCCGTTTACGTTGGCCTGCATGGAACGGGAGGGGTTGCCCGCGCCGGAGTTCTGTTCCTGCACATTGGTTGCGCCAGGAATGATGTTATAGAGGGCCTGGAAGTTGCGGCCTTGGCTAGAAGAGATGGGAAGCTGGACGATCTGCGCTTCGGAGATCTCGTTATTGACTTCGGCGGTTTCGGTTTGCAGCGTCGGAGGCGCCGTATCGACGGTCACTTCGGCAACTACATTGCCCAGTTGCAGGGTGATGTCGACACGCACTTGACGGTTTGCGTCGATCGACACGTTCTTTTGTGTATACCCGGCAAAGCTGCCCACCTTCTTGACGGAAATCGTGTAGTCGCCCGGTAGCAAGTCGCGGACGGCGTAATCGCCGCGTTCGTTGGAGGTGACAGAGCGAGCATCGGCGGTGCCCTGGTTGGTAATCGTTACAGGCAGGTTTGGTACCACCGCTCCGCTCTTGTCGGTGATGGTTCCATTCAGCGATCCGTAGATCACCTGGGCCCCAGCTGTGCTGGTCCCGATAAAGAGTGCGAACAGGGCGACCGCCAACAACAGCGACCCGATTACGCCTTTTTCCATTCGGAGATTGTTTCCTGGCCTTCTGAACATGTATTCCTCCGCATACCAGTCTCTTGCCCGAAGTCGCATTGCCTGGAAGTCTGGGAGGTTGTCAAAAGTTCGTGAAGCGAACAGATTCTTTCGCCCGCTGACATCCCTCTGTCTCTTTCCTCGTTCATCAGCAAATCCGGTGCAAACTGCTGTTAGTATGCGTCCCGAACTATATGGTAGAAAAGTATGATTTGTCAAGGGATAAGCGACTTACTTTGCATTAGGTCGCTAACCGCAACAGATTCTTCACTCCGCGGAGAGGGGAAAGAGTCGATTCATCTTCAACGGAAGAATTTTTGTTGTGAATGCGCCTAAATAACGGTGGGAGACGCAGGCGGCAGGGATCCTGGTCGGAACTTTAGGGCAATCGGGGTGCGGGCAGACGCTGGTGAACCTTGATCCGGCAATAAGATTGATGAAATGGTTGAAAACTGCAAGTTGGACGCGCGTTTTATCGCACTTGGGAAATCGCCGAAAAGGTGAGCCTGAAAACCACGAAAATGCAGGTCCCCTTCGGCTTCGCTCAGGGCAGGCTTTCGACTCGCTTCGCTCGCTCAGGATGACAACATTTTGGGGTGGGTGAACTCCTCAACCCACAAGCAACTGCTGTTTTTAGGGTGAATGGAAGCAGGGTCTGCCCGCGGGCCTCAGGACGTCGGAGGATGGATGCGATGGGTACGCCTCTGAAAGACCAAAGCGGCAGCGCCCCGAAGCCGGGCGATCTCTCCCTCATGGGTAGGTAAAATCCTGGGCGCTGTGCCCGCCAGCGTCAAGGCGTTCGCTTCCTTCTCGATGATGGGACCGAAGCGGTGCCAGGCCGAGGTAATATAACCGGCAATGAGGATCAGGGCAGGTGAAAGTCCCGCAATGATCATGCGCAGACCTTTACCGAGGTACATCGCTTGCTTTGCAAGCGCTTGCTCCGCAGATGGATTTCCTTCTTCGGCGAGATTGAGCAGCTCCTGGAAGGTAACTGGCCGGGAGTCCGGCTGGAGCTCTTCGTAGTAGCGGGTCGCCGCCCGACAGGACGCGAAGGTTTCCCAGCAGCCTCTTTGCCCGCAGCCACAGAGTGGGCCAGATGGATCGAGCGAGATATGGCCGAACTCACCAGCCATGCCACAATGGCCCGCGATCAGCTGTCCGTTGGCGAATATGCCGGTTCCAACGCCCTCCGAGACGGTCACCAGCACAATGTCACGGATCCCGTTGAGGTTTCCGAAGGTGAGTTCAGCCAGAAGACAGGCGGTTGCGGCATTCTCTACCATCACCGGCAGGCCCATCTTGGCTTCAATGTTGGCCTTCAGGTCGTAGTCTGGCCAGTGCAGGTTGGGGGCGAAGGTCAGCCTCTGGGTCGCCGGGTCGACGCGGCCGGGCATGCTGATTCCGATGCCTTCGATGGATTTGCGCGAGAGCGCCCGCCGCATTCTTGTCATGGATTCGGTCATCAATCGCACGGATGCTTCGGGATCAGAGGTAAGTGGGATCTGGGCGCGCGACAGCAGGCGGCCATTCAAATCGACCGTCGCAACCGTAGCCGACTGGGGATGAATATCGACTGCGAGGACGACCAGGCTCTCGTTCAAACCCAAGAGGGTAGGGCGGCGCCCGCGAGGAGAGGTCGCAACCGCCCCCTCGCAGATCCATTTTTCCTCGATCAATTGCTCCGCGATCTGGGAAACGGTGCTGCGCTGCAAGCCGGATCGGCGCGACAGATCGGCGCGTGAGATCGGCTGGTGGGCCCGAATGAGTTCCAGAACGATGTCGCGATTGATGCGTCGCGCCGTCTCGCTGGAGGCAAGTTGGACATTTGTCAGGTCAATCGGTCGTATCCCACGTGCACTGCGGCCAGCTTCCACCCAAATTCCTCCTGCATTTGCTTCCCACTAACCATAAACCCACGAGCATATGGGCCATCGGGCCCCCGGCAATGATTCCCCGGAAATCAGCAGAAAATGAGGCTTAGCTTTCATCGCATCGCTGAAAATCGCTCAATCGAGGGGGCTTGTCGTCCGGCTTCCCAGCGACCCCGGTGAGGATACGCACTGCCTGCGTTGGTGTGTCCCGGTTGATCGCAAGCCTTTGCTTGACAACGTCTCGTGCTGATTCTATTGTTCGTGATGCGAACATAATAGGGGATATCATGCTTTCTGGTTTGATTTTTTGCCGGTCTTTTTTTCGCTCGATGCGCTCACAGGGGACGCTATGTCTGTTTCTTGTCATGCTTGGGATGTCGGCCCCCGCGCTCTCCTTTGGTCTGGGACAGCCACGGTCGGTGGAGGGAACTCCTACGACAGGCAGTTTCGAACTGGCGCGGACCGACGCGGTCCAGGCAGGAAGCGCAGCCAGACTTTGGGTTGATTCCGCGGATTTCCCCGGCGTATTGCGCGCAGCTCAGGATCTGCAGGGCGACATCTTCAAGGTCACCGGTGTGCGGCCGGAATTCGCCGGTGCTGGGAAACTCACCGACCGCAATGTGGTTTTGATCGGCACCATCGGCAAGAGTCGGATTCTTGACGAACTGGTTCGCTCGCACAAGATCGATGTGAGCGCGATCGAAGGCAAATGGGAAGCAACATTGACCCAGGTGGTAGACCATCCGTTGCCCGGTGTTGCGCGAGCGCTGGTGATCGCAGGCAGCGACAAGCGCGGCACTATTTATGGAATCTATGATCTGAGCGAACAGATCGGCGTTTCACCCTGGTATTGGTGGGCGGATGTGCCCATCAAGAAGCAAGCGGCACTTTACGTCAAAGCCGGCCGGTGGGTGCAAGGCGAGCCTGCGGTCAAGTATCGCGGCATCTTCCTCAATGATGAGGCTCCCGCGCTTACCGGCTGGGCGAAGGAGAAATTCGGCGGACTGAATCACCAGTTTTATGAACACGTATTTGAATTGCTGCTGCGCCTGAAGGCGAATTATCTTTGGCCCGCGATGTGGAACAACGCCTTCAATGAAGACGACCCGCTGAATCCGAAAATTGCAGATGATTACGGCATCGTGATGGGCACATCGCACCACGAGCCGATGCTGAGGGCGCAACAAGAATGGAAGCGTCACGGCTCTGGCCCGTGGGACTATGCAACCAACGCCAAGACTCTGCAGGCCTTTTGGGAAGAGGGGATCGAGCGCAACAAGAATTATGAGAGCGCCATCACCCTCGGTATGCGCGGAGATGGCGACAAGCCGATGGCGGAGAGCGACAATATCGCCCTGCTGGAAAAGGTCGTGGCAGATCAGCGCGCGATCATTGCCCGCCACCGCACGCCGACGATCGACTCCGATCCCAAGGTCTGGGCTTTGTACAAAGAAGTGCAGGGCTACTACGAAAAGGGGATGCGGGTTCCCGACGATGTCACTTTGCTTTGGTCCGACGATAACTGGGGTAACTTGCGCCGCGTGCCTACCGAAGAAGAGCGCAAGCGGTCTGGTGGCGCGGGTATCTATTATCACTTCGACTATGTCGGCGATCCACGCAACTACAAGTGGCTTAATACGACCTCCATTCCCCGCGTTTGGGAACAGATGAATCTGGCACGCGCCTATGGCGCAGACCGGATCTGGATCGTGAATGTGGGCGACCTAAAGCCGATGGAGTTTCCCATTGAGTTTTTTCTCGATCTTGCCCGCACGCCGGAACGTTGGGGCAAGGACAATTTGCAGGAGTTTGGGGAACTGTGGGCCGCGCGTGAATTCGGTCCGGACCATGCCGTGGAAATCGCTGATCTGATCGCGAAGTACACGCAATACAACAGCCGCCGCAAACCTGAACTTCTAGAGCCGGAGACTTTCAGCCTGGTGAATTATGGCGAAGCAGACCGAGTGGAGAACGATTGGCAGACACTGACCCAGCGCGCGGAGAAGCTTTACAAGGAAATTCCCGCTGAGCAGCGGGCTGCCTTTTTCGAGCTGGTTCTTCATCCGGTGAAGGCTTCGGCAATTGTGAATGAGTTATATATTGCGACAGGTAGAAATCGCCTGTACGCCGCGCAGGGTCGCGCGAGCGCCAATGATTTTGCGGAGCAGGCGCGAGCGCTGTTTGCTGCCGATGCCGCGCTGGAGGATGAGTACAACCACAAGTTGCTCGATGGCAAATGGAATCACATGATGGACCAGACGCACATCGGCTATACCTATTGGCAAGAGCCGAGAGTAAATGTCACGCCGGCGGTGAGCGAGGTGCGTCCCCTGCATCAGGCCTACATGCAGGTGGCGGTGGAGGGCTCTGCTGCGACCAACGAAAGTTGGGGGGCAAGAATGACTCTGCCGGACTTCGATGTCTTCAATCAACAGAGCCACTCCATCGACGTCTTTAATAGCGGTGACGAGTCTTTTGCATACACGGCTGTTGCCGACAAACCCTGGATTGTGATTGAGGGCAAATCCGGAGCTCACGCCGGGAGTGTGATCAAAGATACAAGGCTGCAAATCAGCATCGATTGGGAGAAGGCACCGCAGGGACTGGCAACCGGCGCGGTCACGATTACCGCGAATCAAGGTCGAAGCGTGCGCGTGAAAGTGCAGGCATTCCAACCGGCGGGAGTTTCGCGCGACGCGGTCGAGGGCTTCGTGGAGGCAAATCACGTTGTCTCGATGGAAGCGGAGCACTTTACCGCGAAGTCCGACGCAGGAGCCGTGCATTGGGACCGTATTCCCGGATTCGGAGAGACGCTCTCGGGGATGACCGTGTTTCCAGTAACGGCAGCAAGTGCTGCATCGACGGACCCTGCTCCCGTCCTCGAGTACCGCATGAGACTTTTTGACGGAGGCGCTTTCCAAGTTCAGGCCGTCCTTGCCCCAACATTGAACTTTGTTCCGGGCCGTGGTCTTCGCTATGCAATCTCCTTTGACGATCAACCGTTTCAAGTCATCGACGCCCTGGCGAACTCAACGGAGAAGGATTGGGAGAAGGTGGTGAGCGATGGAGTCAGAAGAGTGTCTACGACATTGCATGTGGATGGCACCGGTTATCACACGCTGAAGTTCCGCATGGTTGATCCCGGAGTAGTTCTGGAGAAGCTGGTCGTGAGCCAGGGAGAGCCTGCTCCGAGTTATCTTGGGCCTCCCGAGAGTTTTCGCGGGCAAGCTTCGGCGAGAAAATAGTACCGTGACCGCATAGATCTGTACTTTCCCAGGTCTCAAAATCGAGACCTGGGGCACCCAAATTTTGTGACCTTGATTACCGAATCATGCGATCAAGGCACTAGAGCTTCGAAGAGAAGTCCGATGCTTGTACGAGATCCCATGCCAGGGGGCAATTTTCGCAACGTGCGGTCCTGCCGCAATGCGCTTTGCCAACCGCTACGATGAGTGCATGGAACTCGTTGAAGAGGAGCGCCTGACTCTCGACGGTTTCGGATGCGAAGGCCTGCTGTGCGATCTGGATCAGAGAGTCATAGCCCTTGCGGTTGCGGCCAGGCGGCGGGGCGACCAGTTGATGGCGCTCGACAATGCGCCTCAGATACTCGTCCGCAACTGGGACTGGGTGACCGAGTGCGTAGAGCAGGATCGCATCGGCGGTCTCGGGCCCAACTCCCGGCAACTTGAGGAGTTTGAGACGAAGCGTTGCTGTTGGTTCTGCCGCGAGCTTCACGAGCGAACCATCGTAGCTATCCAGAAATGCGACAAATGCTTTCAGCGCGGGGGCTTTGCGGGACTGAAAACCGGATGGGCGAATCAGTTCCTGCAACTTGTCCAGCGAAAGTGCGCGCAGACCGTCCAGCGTGATCGCGCCTGCATCCCGGAGGTTGTTCAGCGAGTGCTCAACGGACTTCCAGGCAGTGTTTTGGGTGAGGTAAGCGCCCAGAATCACTTCAAAAGGCGTCTTCGCGGGCCACCAATTCTGCTCTCCATAGACCTCGACAAGGCGGTCGTGCATCGCGCGCAGTCGCAGGGCCGGAGATGTGGAGGGAGTGCTCACGCTGCTTTGATGATAACGGGGGACCGGGGATCTACCGCCAGATCTTGCGTTGAGAGGGGACACCCGCACTTCCTCGCAGAATTTTCGAGTTGACCTTTCGAATCGACTTCGAGGAAGCTTTCCTCCGCATGATTGCGAAGAGGGGAATCTACGGTTTTGGCGCTGCGGGTTCGTCGTCGGTGATCTTGTGCCAGGCTCCGGAGGGGTGATTGAACTCCGGCAAGTTGGATGCGAGGTTGAGCCGGGTGCGGGGCAAGACTACGAGGTCAACGCGACGATTCTCAGAACGTCCTTCGGGGGTTGCGTTGGAAGCCACTGGATGGAACTCGGCGAATCCGGCTGCGGAAAGTCGCTCGGGAGGAACGGCCTTGATATCCAGAAAGATGCGTGCAATTTTTGTGGCGCGGGCCGAGGAAAGTTCCCAGTTGGAGTCGAACTCCGCCGAGTGAATCGGAACATTGTCGGTGTGCCCTTCGATGCGCAGATCGTAGGGGGTCTTGCCGAGGGAGGCCGCGATATGGCGCAGAATGGGCAGCGTCTCCGGTTTGGGAGTGGCGGATCCGGAATTAAAGAACCCCGCCTCGCGCAGGCTGATGACCAGTCCGTCGCGTCCCATGGTAATGGAGACAGTGTGCGTTGCAACCTGGTTTGAGAGGGTCTGCGCGAGTTCTTTGCGGATGGCATTCAGATCGTCTTTCACTTTGGCAGGCGACAAAACATCTTCACCCATGATGATGTTCATGGGCACGGCAGCCTTGTCTTTGTTGTCCTCGCCTGGGGAGCCCTTGCTGTCCTTTTTTGCGGAGTCGGGAAAGATGCCCAGCGATTTGAACGCGGTATCGATGGACTCGGCGACCTGCACCTGCTTCTTTTGGTCGGCTTTCGCGAAGGCATAGAGCACGACGAAAAAGGCGAAGAGCAGGGTAATGAAGTCGGCATAGGAGACCAGCCAACGGTCATGACTCACGCGGTGCCGGAATTTTCCGCGACTCATGCTGCAGCCCTCTCCTTCGGTTCCTTGCCGGTCTGATTGACAAAGCCGGCGAGTTTGATCTCCAACATGCGCGGGTTCATTCCTTCGAGAATCGAGACGATTCCCTCCAGCATCATTTCGCGGCGCTGGCCCTCTGCGGCGACGCGCGAGCGCATTTTTCCAGCCATGGGCAGGAAGAAGAGATTGGCGGCGCCGACACCATAAATGGTGGCAACAAAGGCCACTGCGATTCCTTTGCCTACTTCGTCAATATTGTCCAAATGCTGCATCACCTGGATCAGTCCCAGGACGGCGCCCAGAATGCCGATCGTGGGTGAAAAGCCGCCGGCCGACTCGAAGACCATGGGCAGCTGTTCCTCGCCGTCCGCGGTGCAATCCAAACTGACGCGCATGATATTGCGCAACTCATTGGGTTCCGTGCCATCGACGGCCAGCATCAGGGCCTGGCGCAGAAACGGATCCTGAATGGTTTGCAGATCGGCGTCCAGGCTGACTACACCATTGCGCCGCGCCTTGTTGGCGAAGGCGACCAGCAGGCGCACCAGCTGGTCATTGTGTTTGGTCGGCGCTTGAAAGACGTGCGCCATGCTTTTGAAGGCGGCAATCACGATATTGAGTGGGAATTGCAGCAGGACAGCACCCATGGTCCCGCCAAACACAATCATTGCTGCGGTCGGCTGCAGAATCTGACCCAGGTTTCCGCCTTCCATTAAGAGGCCGGCAACAATACCCACAACCGCCAGCAGAACTCCGGCAATGCTCGCTTTATCCATGATTTACTCCAGTCAGATTTCCGTGCGGAGCCCGGGTTCTATCTTTCAATACTGCGTACGGTGTCGCGCCGTGCTCCCAGGGGAGCATGTGCGGGTGGTTGGCCGGAAAGATCCAGGCTGGTAAGGGAAACGGCTTTGGGAAGATCGTCGAACGAAGTCATGCGGTTGGCCACCGCGGCCAGCAGGCGCGCGCGGTATTCAAGAACCCGTTCCACCACCACACTGCACTCCTCACGCACAATGAGCTTCTCTCCATTGATCAGAGTCAGCATGGTGTCGGGCGAGGATTCAGCAGTTTTGATCAAATCACTATTCAGCACCATCGGATTGCCATTGAGGCGTGTCAGCTCGATCATTGCAGTCAAACTCCTTCGTAAGGGTTATCGGCAGAAGCCGGAAAAAGTTCAAAGATTAGGAAATCGACGCTTTGGCGCCGCGAATTGTATCCAACCGGGACACAATTCGGGGGGGCATAAAGTCCTGGAAAGTGGGGCCGAAGAAGGGTTCAGATGCGACGGAATCAAACCGGCGGCAGCCACCCAATGAAGTCAAAATAAGGGGGCGCCAAAAGGGAGAGGACGTAATTCAACGCATCAACAAGGAGTACCCCATGTCCCTGGGTGTCTTAAATAACATCAATGCGATTTATGCTCAGAACAACCTGAACAACACAAGCAATAGCCTCTCCAAAGTGTTGCAACAGTTGTCTTCTGGATCGAAGATCTCCTCCGGCGCCGACGATGCGGCTGGTCTCTCGCTGGTCAATGGTCTGCAGGCCAACTCTCAGGCCCTCGCGCAGTCAAGCACAAATGCCAGTGAAGGCGTTGGACTCCTGTCCGTTGCCGATGGCGCTCTCTCGCAAGTGACAAACCTGCTTAACCGGGCTGTTACGCTGGCTACCGAAGCCTCGAACGGTACCCTCAACACTTCCCAGGACACGGCTGCCAACCAGGAATATCAGTCGATCCTGTCGGAAATCTCGAACATCGGTTCCACCACCACCTATAACAACCAGTCGGTATTCGGCACCACCACCAACATCTTTACCGGTGACTCTTCCGCAGCCGGCGCTTCGGTCAACAGCCTGAACATCCGCTCGCTTTCCTCCTCCAACGTGGGCGACAGCAACGGCGCGATGGCCTATAGCAATGGCGCCAACAACGTCTTCCTCGATCTGTCCAGCGGCGGCACCAACGCAGCCCAGACCGATAGTCTTGGTGCAAGCACCAAGACCACCACGATCTCCGTCGGATACATGGCCAAGGGCACGAACGGCTCTGCCGTTGCCGCCTCCGCCAACATCGCCGTGGGCGCGGGCACCTCGTATGCCAACACCGCACAGGGCTTGATCAGCGCCATCAACGGCGCCGGGCTCGGATTGACCGCGGCCTTCGGCACGGCGGCACAGGCCGGTAGCACGGCCACCAGCGCAGCGGGTGCATCCAACACGGCGCTCAGCAACAGCACCGACACCGGCATCATCATCACCGGCGTAGGAGTGGGAGCGGGAACCAACGGCGCGGGCGAAATCGGCACCCTGACCACAGGCGGAGCCTCCGATCTGCTTGGTGGTTCGCTCAACATCACCGATACCGCTGGCACTGCCCATACCATCGCTTTGGGTACGGCGAACAGCACCGACAATCTGGCCAATCTGGCTTCGACGATCAACGCGGCCGGCTATGGTGTCACCGCTACGGTGAATGCCGGGGTGGTTAACGGTCATGCCGCTGGTTCGGTGCTGACCTTCAGCTCACCGAATGCGGCAGTTTCGGTTACCGGTACCTCGGTTACCGACGCCTCGACCACGACCCTTGGGAGCACACCTTTCGTTTCCGCCACACAGACCGCTGGTGTGACGGCCGCCGGCGCCGCGACCCTGGGTACCCTCAATGTGACCGCCGCCAACCAACAGTTGTCTGGTACTATGACCCTGAGCGGAGCTGGTGCCAGCGCCACCGTTGTGTCGATGAACGTGATCGCCGGTCTCTCAAGTGGCGTCGGTGCTGCATCGACGATCACTCTGGGCGTTGCCGGGCAAACCGACACTGTCACCAATCTGGCGAATTTCATCAACAACAACAAGACCGCCACCTCTAACGTGACCGCCGTCGTGAGCAACAATGGAACGACCATGACGCTTGAGAATTCCGCAAGCTTCACGGCAGTCGCTGCGGCCTACATGACCTTTGGCAGCGCGGTTGTTGCCAATACGGCAGTCAGCGATTCCCTCACCGGGTCGCCAACCGCCGTCAACTCCGCTCCGACGTACACCATCGGCACCATGACCGGCGCTACGTCCAGCAGCACTTACAACGCAGTAGGCACCCTCACCCTGGGCTCCAGCACCCTAGCTCTAGGTGCAACCTCGGGCAACAAGACCGATACGCTGGCCGATATCGCAGCCACGGTTAACAAGGGTAACTACGGCGTAACCGCAAGCCTGGACAAAACTGGAACGGTTCTGTCGTTCAGCTCGGCCAACTCCGCGGATGCCTTCAATGTATCGAGCACTGCAACTACGGTTGCAACCAGTGGCGCCATCGTAGCCACCACCAACGCAGCGGACCCCACCCAAATGGGTTCCATCACCTATACCAACACCGGCGTCACTGCGACCAGCACCGGAGCAGGTGTTGCTCTTGTGGCTGGCGATGTCATCTCGTTCGGCAATGGCCAGAATACCTACACGGTCAACTCTACGGATGGCCTTGACATGACCAGCATCGCGAGCGCAATTAACGCCAAGAACCTGGGCATCAACGCCACAGTGACGACCGGCGGAGCCGCCGGTACTGCATTCGCCACTCTGAACTTCAATTCGACAACCGCAGCGACTCACGGCATGAACGTCAGCATCAACGCCGTCGCCGATGCGGGTGTTGCGCACGTTACCAGCGCCAGCGATACGGCGACCACCGGTAGCAACACCTATTACAGCGTCGGGATTTCCGGAGCTGTGAAGGATAGCACCACCGGCGGCGGTACGTTGAACACTGGCATGTCGTTCAATAACAATGGCTCGGGCGGCGTTGCGACCATCACCTACTCGGATTCGGCTGGTACTTCGTTGTCTAACACCAAGCTGGATACACAGGGCAACGCCGAGTCGGCGCTTACGGCCCTCAATTCGGCAATCACCGCTGTTGCAGCCCAGGACGGGTACATCGGCGCTCAGATCAACACGCTGAACTCGGTCAGCTCCGTGCTCAGCACCCAGGCAGAGAACGTCACCTCGGCACAGAACGCGGTGCAGGCGACCGACTATGCTTCGGCAACCTCCAACATGTCCAAGTACCAGATTCTGAGCCAGACCGGCATCTCGGCCCTGGCGCAGGCCAACTCCATGCAGCAGGAAGTCACCAAGCTGCTCCAGTAAACCGGGGTCCCCGCCGACGGGTTATGTCGGTGGGGTGGAGTAAACCGGGGCATCCTGGCCCAAACGGAAAGAGGGCGTCCCTTGCGGACGCCCTCTTTCTTGATTGGTGCGCTCGACAAGGGGTTTTCGTGGGCGAAACGCGGGTCAGGAGACCCGCACTACAGCCGGCCAGGAGGCCGGCGCCGCCTATTCACGGAGGATTTCCAAGAGGAACACCGGCGTAACTTGAAGTCCGGTTGACTTGCTGCCGATGAAGAGGAAGAGAACGTTCTGAGGGTCGAAGCGGGCATTCTTAGTTTTCTCCAATACAAGAATGCGCCAGGTGGTTCTATGGCTGCTTGTGAACGGTACGGAGGATGTGATGGGCACAGTAGGCTTGAGTTTCGGGTCACCGACCAGTGGAGCGGGATTCAACGTCAGTTCGACTGTCTCTCAAATCATGGCCAATCTGCAGAATGTGGAGACGCCATGGAAGACCCAGATCACCAGCATTAACAGCCAGGACACGGTGATCTCCAGCCTCGGGACCTTGCTCTCCCAACTTTCCACGGATATGTCGACGCTCACCGACGCCACCGGCATATTGTCGGAAAAGACAGGCTCCAGCTCCAACACCAACGTGGTGGAACTGACCGCCGCATCGAATGCCGCGGTGGCCGGAACGCACACCGTGGTGGTGACGAATTTGGCTGCGACCTCCAGCGGGTACCTGGCCGAGATGGCGAACGTCAATGACACGCTGGTCGGTTCCATCGCCATTCAAGTGGGCAGCGGCACGGTCCAGACCATTTCGATTACCTCCACGAACAACACCTTGGCCGGTTTGGCCAAGTCGATCAACTCCGCAGGGATTGGTGTTACCGCCTCGGTGTTGACAGACGCTACCGGGTCGCGCCTTAGCATCGTCTCAGGCACTTCAGGTACGGGCGGAGAACTGACGATTAACTCGGCCATCGGTGACGCTGCGAACACTTCCACCGCGACCGTGGGTTATACCGCAGGGGCGACCAGCAACCTGACGCTGGACGCGGGCTCGATCACCCCAGTGGGAGCCTCGGACATCCTGGGCGGGTCGGTGGTGCTGCAGGTGGGCACGGGGGCGGCGAAGACCATCACGCTGGATGGAACGACGAGCACCTTGGATAGCCTGAAGACGGCGATCAACGCGGCGAATCTCGGCGTGACGGCCAGCATCGTGACCGCCGCTGGTATCTCCACGATCTCTCTGAATTCGTCGATTCCAGGCACTGCGGGAAATCTGAAAGTGACAGGGACCTACAGTGATGTCACCAGCGCCGCCGCGCTTTCCTTCACCGATGCACCGATCAGCCAGACGCTCGACACGGTCGCGCTGGGCACAACCTCAGCGGGAGCCGGCATAGCTCAATCGGACACGCTCAGCGGCTCGATTGTGCTGCAGGTGGGCTCGGGGACGGCCAAGACCTTCACACTGAATTCGTCGAATAATACGCTGCAGAAGCTGGAGACGGCGATCAACGCGGCGAATCTCGGCGTAACAGCCAGCATCGTGGCCAATGGCAGCGGATACAACCTCTCGCTCCTCTCCCAGATCCCCGGCAGTGCGGGAACAGTTTCAACGACCGGCAGTAACTTCAGCGATGTGGCCACCACAACAGCGCTGAGCAGCAGCGACACAGGAAACGTGAGCCTGACTGCAGCCACCGGCACGATTGGCCCGTTGACGAGGGCCTCTGATACATTGAGCGGTTCGGTGGTCTTGCAGGTGGGCTCGGGTCCGTTAACGACCATCACATTGACTTCGTCGAATAACACGCTGACCGGCCTGATGACGGCGATCAACTCGGCCAACCTTGGGGTGACGGCCAGCATTGTGACCAACGCCACGACCGGCGTCGCCAGCATCTCGCTTCTCGGTCAGACTTCCGGCGGAACGCTTGCGGTGACCTCAAGCCTGAATGACAACGTCCCCTCTACGTTGGGCTATACCAAAGCCGTAAGCGGCGCCAATGCCTTGCTCACGGTAGATGGCGTCAGTCTGACCACTTCGTCGAATACGCTGAGTGGATTGATCCCGGGTGTGACCTTTCAGTTGTTGTCGACCTCCACTTCCCCCGTGCAAGTCGTGATTGGGAACTATAACTCAGGCGTGGAGAGCACTGTGAACAGCCTGGTGACCGACTACAACTCCCTGATCAGCGCCATGAATGCACAAGAGCATTTGAGTTCCTCCAATACGGTGGAGCCCTTGTTTGGCTCGTCCATGCTGAGCATGTTGCAGCAGAATATTCTGGGCGGCGTCAACATGGTGAATCCCAATGGATTCGTTGACGCGGTATCGAATTCCGCCGGGACGACCCTTTCGGGATCCATTTCCATTCAAATGGGCACGGCGGCGGCGCAGACCTTCACTCTTTCTTCGGGGGATAACACGGTTGCCGGGCTGGCGGCTGCCATCAATGCGAAAGGCATCGGTGTGACAGCTTCGGTGGTGACGGTCAGCGGGACATCTTCTCTGACCTTGGCATCGAGCCTGGCAGGGACGAGCGGGGCATTGGTCGTGTCCTCTGGACTGGTCACTACGGCACCCACTCCGCTGATTTATTCGATGCAGACGGACGCCAGTGGAAAGTTGGGAAACCTTGCCGCTGGAAAGGCTGGGGATACGCTGTCTGGCAGCTTGGCGATCACCTTCGGCACGAATGCTCCGCAGACCATCACACTTGATTCGACCGACAATACCCTGCAGGGCCTGGCCAACTACATCACCACCAACAGCGCGAGCCTTGGCGTGACTGCCTCGGTTCTTCCGAATAGCGATGGCAGTGAGTACATTCAGTTGACTTCCACCAGCGGCGACGCCAACGGGTCCATGACGATCAATTCCAATCTTGTGGATACCACGACCCCGACAACTACGAACCTCAACTACAATGCGTCTTCGGATATTGGAGGGCTGACAGGACTGGGTATCACTGTCAATACCGATGGCACACTCTCGCTGGATGTGAATACGCTGGATTCGGTTCTGAACGCGGATTACAGCGGCGTGCAGGGCCTATTTCAGAATGCGAACAGTTGGGGATTCACCTTCAACAACATGCTGACTCAATCGGGGACCGGCGCCACAACAGGCGTTGCCGCGCTTGCATTGAGTGCGAACAGCAGTATCGAATCCACGCTGAACAACAATATCTCCCGCGAGGACGCTCTCATCTCTTCGGAGTCGAAAAGTCTGACTGCGGAACTGAACAGCGCCAACGAGGTTCTGCAGGCATTGCCGTCGCAGTTGAGCCAGGTCAATGAGCTGTATTCGGCAATTACCGGTTATAACCAGAGCTCGTCTTAGGGCCTTGTTTGAACGAGTGAAGATTCTTTGCGACAAGAGCAGTCGCAGAAACGAAGAGCCGCGGTCAGATGGCCGCATAACCTGGGTCGGGTCGCAAGGAGCAACAGTCCGATGGGAAGTTATCAGCAATATGCGCTGGAAGGCGCTTCGGCAGTCGACTTGGTAGTGGCTCTCTACGACGGGATCATTCGCTTTCTGTATGCCGCCAGTGATGCGGCAGAACGGGGCGACGAAAGCGATCGCAGGATCGCGGTCAAGCGTGCATTGGATATTATTGTGCACTTGCAGGCGCGGTTGCGCATGGACGTGGGCGGCAAACCGGCGGAGGCTCTGAGCGAGTTCTATGCTTCGATCTTTGCGCAAGTGTTGCAGGCCTCGCAATCGAATTCGAAGCAGAAGTTCGATCATGCCATTGAATGCGTGCGCAACGTGCGCGACGCGTGGCGTGAAGTTGCGCGCGATCCGGAGGTCAATCCAGCGCCTCAGCAAATTGCCGGGCATAGCGAAGTCAACAGTTCGCACGGCTTTGGAAGTTACGAGTACAGCGGGGAATCGTCGGCCGGGTCCAACTGGAACGCCTGAGCATTGCTAAGCAGTTCCTGCCCGCTGATTGACTTTGGATCTCAAGGACGTCAACTGGATAGATTTGTTCTTTCCCAGGTCTCAAGACCGAGACCTGGGGCACCCATTTCCTATGGGCGATATCCTCAAAAGCTGCGGTCGTGGCACTATTTCGCCGCAACGCTGGTTAGCCCGTGACGGTGAGTTCTTCTTCCAACTGTTGCTTCTGATGCAGGCTGGCATAGTATCCATCGAGTGCAAGCAATTCTTCGTGCCTTCCCAATTCGACGATCTTGCCATGGTTGAGCACGGCAATCTGATCTGCGTCGCGCACTGTCGAAACGCGATGAGAGATGAGAATGGTGGTCGATGCCGCGGTGTACTTGCGCAGGCCGCCTAGAATGCGCTCTTCGGTGTAAGTGTCAACGCTGGCTAACGCATCGTCGAGAATCAGGATCGAGGGGCGGCGCAACAAAGCGCGGGCGATGGCGGCGCGCTGCTTCTGCCCTCCGGAGAGGGTAACGCCACGCTCGCCTACCATGGTCTCCAGGCCCTCAGGGAACTCTTCGAATTCCACACGAATATGAGCCGCCTCGGCAGCTTCCAGTAAGGCTTTCTGACTGGAATCCGGTGCGCCAAATGCGAGGTTTTCGCGGATGGTCTCGCTGAACAGAAAAGTCTCTTGTGGAACCATGCCGATATTTCCGCGCAAGACCGCCAGCGGATAGGAGCGGATTGGTTTGTTATCGATCCAGAGCGAATCGTCTGGCGCCTCATAGATGCGCGCCAGCAAGTTCACCAGTGTCGATTTCCCGGAACCTGTCGGACCAACCAAGGCAAGGCTTGATCCCGCAGGGATCGTCAGCGAAATGTTCTGCAGCACCGGCGTCTCGCCGTAGCTGAAGCTCAGATTGCGCAGTTCAATTGCACCCTGCAGCCTGGTGCCGGGTTGAATCGTATGATCGGCCGCGCTGTCGTCGATGGCCGGTTCGGCACGCAGCAGTTCGTCGATGCGTTTCATCGAGGCCGTGCCGCGCTGGAAGAGATTGACCACCCAACCGATGGCGATAATCGGCCAGGTTAGCAGAATCATATAGGTATTGAACGCGACGAATTGGCCTGGTGTTATGCGGTGCGCAATCACCTGGTGCCCGCCGGCCATGAGCGTAATCACCATGGAGACGCCGAGAATGAACTCAAGGGATGGCCACAGCATTCCCATCAGTTGTACCAAGCGCAAGGAGCGGGCGATGTAGAGCTTGTTCAGTCGCTCAAAGAGGCCAATCTCCGACTCCTCGCGCGCGAAGGCGCGGATGAGGCGCGCGCCGGAATAATTTTCCTGGGCCTGGGAAGAAATTTCGGAGAAGCTGGCCTGAATGCGCTCAAAGCGGTCGTGAATTCGGGTTCCGAAATACTGCACAAGAATGCTGGCCACGGGCATGGGAGCCCACGCCACCAAGGTGAGCCAGGGGCTGATGTGCAGCAGGAAAAACAACGCGCCGACGGTGAAGAAGACGGTGTTTGCGCTGTACATGAGGGCCGGCCCGAGCATCATGCGCACGGCATTCAGATCGTTGGTGAGCCGGGCCATGATATCTCCTGTGCGATAGCGCTGATAGAAGCCCGAATCCTGATCTTCCAACTTGCGAAAAAGGTCGTTGCGCAGGTCGAATTCAATCTCCCGCGAGATGCCGATCAAGATCCAGCGCTGGGCATAAAGAAAGACCCCTTTGACCAGAGCGATTGCGATCAAGAGGCCGGCGAAGATCAGAATCCGACTGCGCGTGGTGCCGCGGCCCAACTCGTCCACGGCTGCCTGCAGTACGCGGGGGAACATCACCCAGATGGCGTTGGTGCAGACGCAGGAGAGAGTGCCCCACACGTATCCCCAGCGGTAGCGGCGCATATAAGCGAAAAGCGGACCGAGATCGCGAAACATGCTGTAATTGTATACTATGAACTCTTATATTATTGAAAACAAATAAGATGTATGGTTTTCTGCGGGCTTGGCCCGGCCCCCGGGAGGGCGGATTTTACAAGTGCTGAAGCTTATTGCGGCAACCGGTCCTGATCCTTCGATGCCCAAAAGGCTCCCCACTTATGCGCCAACCTTAAAGCTTCAAGCCTTGCCGGAGGGCACTTACTCTACGGCTGGACGAACCTTCGGGTGGATTGGTAAAAGGAGGCGACAGAGCAGGTTTCGATAAGACAGCAAATTCTGCAATGTCCGCGTGCTGGTGAAATGGTCGCGATTGGGTAACCCCGTCCCGGGCCTGTAAGAAAGTCATGTCCATGCACGTTCATGGCAACTGGCAAGGCTTGACAACGATGTTTTGTTTGCCAAAGAATTCCAAGATGATATAGGGATAGTTTCCTATGGTAAACTCGACATTTTTCCCGGGGAGCAGGGTATAGGTTCCAGGCTTAATTGGTTCTTCGACAATGACGCCAGTCGATGGCACCACGGAAAAAACCATCTGCCTCGCATCCGCCTGAAAGCCCGCTTGAAAATTCTCCTCCCTACTCCGCCGCACGGAGGCGTAGTCTCTATAGGTTCGAAATAGTAACTGCGGATGCAGTAGAGGTAAAACAGCGACGCACAGTATCAGAGGGCCAAGAAAAGAATACTTCGCACGTTGTCGAAAACGTTCCGGTGTAATCCGGGCTGAGGACGAAATAGCCAGACCGGCTATACACATCACCATCCAACATTCTCGAAGGCATTCGTGCCGGTCACAACAGACGAAGCCGAAATGCAAACTCGCTTCAGCAATTGTGCACAGCGACGCTAAAAGCAGGGCTCCAATGACTTCTCTAATTCGCGAGGCGACCTCTTTTCGTACCCGAGGTAGCCGCGACCAGCAGAGAGCAACACCTGTCGCCAAAAGGATTTCCATGGGCAATCTGGAACTTAAGAGTTCGGGGAAAAGTTGGGAGACGGAATGGTTTGCTGATAAACGAAGGAGCGTATCTTTTCCGGCGAGCTCCACTACCATTTCTATCATCCCCACAACGAGACTCGTGAGAGGATGCCCCCTAACGGGACTTGCCTGCATCTCGGGAAACTCAATAACGTTTAGACGGTTCATACGAACGCAAAGCAAAACGAGCACTGCAATTAGACCCGGTGCGACCCACCACCACTGGGAGCGACGGAATCGTGTTTTATGACGACGCGAACAAACTGAAACCCACCGAGCACCTTGGATGAGTGCGTAGAAGAACACGAATGCTGCCCCACACTCGCTGGTTCCAGCCGCGACGAACAGACAACACCCCGCCAAGGTTCGACCTGATGACGTAGCGAGGCTCCCGCTTGTAATCTGTAAAAACAATAAAAAAGTAGCTGCGAGTGTCGGTAAATAAGCTACAGCTCCGGCAGGCCAATAAAAAACTTCAGTTATGCCGTGTCCTGACAGAAACAAAACCATTAGACACAAAGCTAATAACAGGTATTGCGACGCTTGATTTTCTTGGAGTCGGTGTCTCTTTTGCCAGTATGTCAGCATCCCTGCTGCCAGAAAAATTGCCCAGAGTAAGCCCAAAAACGGAATGATCAACGGTTTATGAAAATAATTAACAAGCCAGCCATAGATGTAATACAGCACCTCTCCAATTGGACGTGGACTCCACCTGAGTCTCGTCTCAAGAAAGTTAGGATCCGCGCGCATAGATCGAAACCGATCGAATTCATCCAGTTGCCAACGGCCCAAGCTGATCATACCCGTGTAGATCAGGATAATCGCTGCCATGAGGGAACACGTTCCCCAGTAAGCAATGCGAGTCAGCGGAACATTCAAGTTCTGTGAGTTGATTTTCATGTCAAGGCAATGTTGTCATAAAGGTAGCAGATTCGGCTCTCATCTAAAAGACCTTGAGTTCGTAGTTGCCTGCGAAGTCAGAGAATCTGTAACAAATACATAAGTCAAACAAGAAAGGCGATGCCCGCAGGAATCTGGTTTATATTGCGGGATTGCAGAAAGCGGTGGAATCCGGCGATCCTGGGATATTCGGATTTGCTTTGGTATCGCTCTAAGACCTGATTCGTCATGCTCCGCTGAGAGAACTAACAGCACCAGTGCCATGAGCGCATAGGTTTGTGCTTTCCCAGGTCTCAAAATCGAGATCTGGTTCACCCAAATTTCGTGAACTTGATTACTGGATCATGCGGTCGCGGTACTAGCGTGGTACTAGTCTGACTGGCCGGCTCGCGCTGACTCTTCCCCGTGGGAGGGGTGGTGCTTTCGCCGAGCACTTTGTTCAAGGTGGACCAGATCGATGGGCCAGTCGATATCGACCTCTCCGCGCGGAAACGGAAGTTCGACAGCGGTGCGGGATGGATCGCGAAAGAGGAGACGAGCACCCTGGTCCCCGCGCAATGCGTAAAGATCGACGAATGCGCTGCGAGGAAAGACGGCTGGAATTCCGCGCGTTCCGGCATAGGTAGAAGCGACACAACACGGCGTAGCCTGCGTGCGGAAGGACTCAAGCAATGCGCGCAGGTGGTCGGCAGTGAGAAAAGGCTGATCGCATGTCAGAATCAACGCGCCGGAAATGTCGGGGACGAGGCCTTCCAGCGCGCGAACGCCGGCATGGATGGAAGTTGCGATTCCTTGACTCCATGCGCCATTGATCACTGGCACCACATTCTTTTTGGAAACGGCCGCCCAGATCTCTTCGTGGTGTGCGCCGAGGACCACAAGCAACGGGTTGGCGCCTGCTTCTTGCGCCAGACGCACGGCGCGCTCGATTAGCGTTTCTCTCTGGAACTCCAGGAGTTGCTTAGGCCGTCCAAGGCGACTGCTCGACCCTGCGGCAAGAAGAATGGCGGCTGCGGACATCGGAGTCAGTGTAATTGATCCTGCTTGACGAAAGATCTTCCGTGGCGCAAGACTGAGTCATCGGACCTGGAACCGGGACAGGATGAGGTCCTTGTCCCGGAGCGCGGCCGCTGAAGCCCGGAGATCGTTCGAACAAGCTTTTTAGAGAGTCAATGCTTGATTGAGAATCGTATTTGCAGGCTCCAGAATTGAATTGAAGGGCTCTTCCCGGTCTCTGACCGCATGGATCTGTTTCATTGAGATTCGTGGGCTCCCACCCTTTCGTCAGAAGGAGGCGAAAGGATGGGGACGGAGCAGGTTCAAAATCACCTGGTCAAAGACCTCGCAGATGAAATTCCCGACGCTGTGGAGGATCGCACCACAGGTTTTTGCTGCACAAATGGCCGGCGAGTATCCGTGGGCTGCGGCAAATGTAGGAGTCTGACGTCCGATAAAAAAAGGAGAGGGATTGAGCGATCTCGAACGCATTCTTCCGCTGTGGAGCGAGTTGGAGAAGGAGCATCGATCCTACGTGTTGGCCACCATTGTTGCGGTGGAAGGATCGAGTTATCGCAAGCCCGGGGCATTGATGCTGTTGGCGGAGGACGGCCGTCGCGCGGGGACGGTCAGTGGAGGATGCCTGGAGGCTGAAGTCGCGCGCCGTGCCTGGTGGCTTACGCGGAATGGGCCGGTGGTTGAGGCATACTCCACCGCGGACGACGACGGAGAGCGGCCTTACGGTTCCGGGTGCGGGGGCCGGGTCTATCTGCACTTGGAACGTAACCAGTCTGCTGGACCTACGCTCGCCTTCCTTGCGGATGCCTTCTCGCAGCGCATTTCCTGTGCCGTGGCAACCGTTCTGGAAGGGGCGTGCATGGGCCGACATGCGTTCGCCTCTGCGAATGTCGGCGATGCGAATCGCCTGCTATCTGGAACCGATCAGCTCACCGCGGATCCATTGCAGAATCTGGCAGAACTGGCTTTCAAGCGGCGCGAATCGATCGAACGAAAAACACCAACTCCTGACGGTTCATCCAGAGCTTGGGCGGATTTCAGGCCGGCGCGCACCGGCTTGTGGATCTTTGGTGCGGGAGACGATGCGCAGCCACTGCAACAAATGGCGCATGAGCTGGGGTGGTTCGTGGTGGTTGCAGATGGACGCGCCCACCTCGCGACGAGGGAGCGATTCCTGCAAGCCGATTCGGTCAAGGTCTTGTCAAAAATGAAAAGGCGCGAGTCGAAGTCCGAGAGCGCAGATTTGTTCGAGGGAATTCGACCGAGCGATGCCGTTGTGTTGTTGACCCACAGCTTTGAGCAAGACGTGCGGATTCTCGGTGCGCTGTTGGAACTTGAGGTTGCGCCTGCCTACATTGGCGTTCTCGGGCCGCAACGGCGCACGCGCGAGGTCCTGAAGGAAGTGTTTCGCTTGAATTCCTCAGACGAATCGGACTCCGCCATCGATTACCGGATTGATGGATGGATGGGACGGCTTCATGCGCCGATGGGGATCGATCTTGGCGCGGATTCGCCGGCGACCATCGCACTGTCGATTCTTGCCGAGATTCAGAAGTGCATTGCCAAGGCGACCGCATTTCCTTTGCGCGAAGTACGCGCAGACAAGACGTTGGTCAAGGTCTAAAAGCCCGCAACGCAGGGCAATCGCATTTGAATCATTGCAGGGTATGGGCTTCAGCCCGTACTTGAATGCGCCATAAAGCGAAGGGCTTCACAGTTTGCGGAAAAAGGCTGTATTTCGCCAAAAATCCTGAAATACGTCCCTCGGTGGCTAAAAGCCAACGCTGATTTGATTGACCTTATTGGCATGGCTAAAGCCATTCCCCTTCAAAACTAATGGAAAAATAGAGTTTTTCCGCAGCCTGTTCAGCCCCCGAGGAAAGAGGATGCTGGGGTGAACTATGACCCTTTTGGTAGGGTTCTTCCCTCAATTCTGAAGAGATTCCACACGAAAACCATCCCTCTGGGGCTGAACAGGCTGCGGAAGAAGGCCGCATTTCGCCAAAAATCCTGAAATACGTCCCTCGGTGGCTAAAAGCCAACGCTAAGCTAATTTGATCGACCTTATCGGCACGGCCAAAGCCTTGCCCCTTCTAGACGAATGGCAGAATTGAGTTTTTCCGCAGCCTCTAAAGCCCAAACCATGCTTGGGCAGATTTGTACGGGCTGAAGCCCGTAGCCTTCAGTGAGCGCTCGAATTCTCAGATGCGATTGCCATGGCCCGCAATGCGAATCAACCTTGATCCGGCAGGAAGAGCGACGAAATTGTTGAAAACTGCAAGTTGGGCGCGCGCTTTATCGCACATGGGAAATCACCGAAAAGGTGAGCCTGAAACCCACGAAAATGCATGTCCCCTTCGGCTTCGCTCAGGGCAGGCTTTCGACTCGCTTCGCTCGCTCAGGATGACAACGTTTTGGGGTGGATGAACGCCTCAACCCACAAGCAACTGCTGTTTTTAGGATCAAAGTTCGCGGCGACCTTCCATGGCGCGGGCCATGGTGACTTCATCGGCGTATTCAATGTCGCTGCCGGCAGGAACGCCGGTGGCGATGCGCGTGATGCGAACCTTGGAGCCGCGCAATGCGGAGGCCAGCCAGCTCGCTGTGGCTTCTCCTTCGAGCGTAGGGCTGGTGGCGACGATGACTTCGTCGACCTCGCCGCGCTCCACCCGGTCCAAAAGGGTTTTGGTACGCAATTGGTCAGGGCCTACGCCGTGCAAGGGTGAGAGAGTTCCGTGCAACACATGGTAGACGCCGTGGTAGGCCCGCGTGCGTTCGACGGAGGCAATGTTGGTGGGCTCTTCGACGACGCAGATCAGCCTCTGATTGCGCGTCGCGTTGGCGCAATAGGCGCAGGGATCCACGTCTGTGACGTTATTGCAAACCGAACATAGACGAAGGCTGGCTTTGAGATCGCGGACCGCCTCCGAGAGCGCAGCGGCATCTTCGTCGGTGGAGCGCAGGATATGAAAGGCGAATCGCTGGGCGCTTTTTGCGCCGACGCCGGGAAGCTTCTTCAACTCTTCAATGAGCCGGGCCATGGGCTCGGCATAGCGTGACACGGGAAGGCCTCCTAGAGTGTCCTGAAAACAATTCCGGTAAAGAGATCGCCAGTCGTGAAGCCTTTGTTCCAGATCGCGTCGAGATCGGCGGTCGGTTTTTTGGCGATTGCTTCCTGTTCGCTGGCACCGGCGGCTTTGAGTGCAGTCAACCTGTCTCGAACCGTGGACAGCATCTCGTGAAATTTCTGCAGGTCGGCTCTTGTGCCCAGGGGACCATGGCCGGGAACGATTTTGGTAGAGTTGTCGGCCACGGCAAGCGCTTTTTCACTGGCGCGAATCATTCCACCGATATTTCCTCCGGTGGCCTCGTCGATGAAAGGATACATGCCGTTGAACCAGGTGTCGCCGACATGCAGAACATTGGCATGCGCGAAGTGGATATAGATATCGGTGTCCGTGTGGGCTGGGTCGAAATGGACAAGATCGAGCGAGTCGCCGTTATGCCACACGTGCAGGGCATCGTCGAAGGTGATGGTCGGCAAAGCTCCAGCGGGCGCAGCGGGCATGGTGATTTTGAAAATGGGGATGGTCTGTGGTGTCGAGAGCCGCCTGCGAGTGTTCTCGTGGGCGTAGATGCTGAATCCGGCATTGTGCAGGCCTTCATTGCCGTCGGTGTGGTCGTAGTGCCAGTGGGTGTTGATCAGAGCGTCGGGCGTGTCCTTGCTGACTGCGCCGATTGCCTCGCGAACCTTCGGAACCGCGGTGGCGAAGCTGGAGTCGATGAGGACGTTGCCCTCGGGGCCGGTTTGCAGGACCATGTTTCCGCCCGCGCCTTGCAACAGAAAGACATTGTCGTAAAGTCTGGTCGTCGTGATGGGGGTCTTCAGTGCTTCGGCCCGGCCCTGCAGCACGCGATCGGGAACCGCCGGAGATTGAGCGTACGCCCAACGGGAAGCGGCCGATGCAGCGGTTACTGCGAGGCCCAAACGGAGAAAGCTCCTGCGATTGATAGGCTCCATCCTGGTTGTCTCCTTCTTCGCCCGATCGGTTGTTGCAGAGTCAGTTGAGGCCAGGGATTTTCAGGCCGCCTAACAGGCTCTGCATATTCGACTGCATGACTTCTTCGGCTTTGCGACCGGCATCATTGACGGCCGAAACGACCAGATCTTCGAGCATTTCGACATCCGGTTCGTTGCCACTGAGACCGATCACTGCGGCCCGGTCAATGTGGATTTTGAGAAGCTGCTTCTTGCCGTTCATGGTGGCGGTTACCGCACCGCCCCCGCTGGTTCCTTCGACGACCGTTTGGGCCAGCTTGCGCTGCATCTCTTCCTGGACCTGCCCAGCCTGGGAGAGCATTTCAGCAACTTTGAGAGGATTGATCATGGCTCAGCCTTCACCCTGATAACTTAGATTGCTTACAACGGGCTTGGATGCGTGTTCCTTTTATTTCTGACGGAGATCGACCACGCTTCGAATCTCTGCCTTGAAGATCTCTTTTGCGCTTTGAACCAAGGGGTGGGCGAGGGCGAGTTCTTCGATGCTGCCGGCGAGGGGAGTTGCGACGGGTGACCCGGGTTGGCCTGAGCCCTCACCGGGAAGGACAAGAAAGCGATTGGGGCCGCCGAGGCGCTGCAGTTCCTGACGCAAGATTTTTTCCGCTGCGGGATTGACCGTCAGAGCGATCATCTTTTTGCCCATGCCGGCGACTTCAATGCGCAGCGCCGATCCATCGAGAGACCAGGAGCCGCCGCCGAGAATCTGAGAAGCCGAGGTATGCCCGGCGCTCGCCAGTGCCGAAACGACGGCATTGCGCAGGGCGTCAGCGGTAGGCGATCCAACTGCCGCAGAACTGGAGGGGGCTTGGAGCGGCTCGGGGGCTATGGCGAGCGCGCCTTCGGTCATAGGTGCAGCGAAACCAAGCGCTGGGCTGGCGGTAGCCGCAAAGGGAGTTGAGCCAATGAATGGGCTGGGCGCAGCGGGAGCCGCGGAGACGGTCGTGGCCGCTGCGATTGGAGCCGGTGCAGGGGTCGGGCGTTCCATTACGGCAACGGGGGACGAGACCGGTGCAGACGCAGTGGGGTTGGTGGCCGTCTCCATCTTGGCGCCGGATCCCCAACTGTTGCCGGTGGGCGCGAAGGGAGAGAGCGGCGCGGCGGCTGGCTCCGACGGAGTGGAAGGAGGGGCTGGGCGCGGCGGAGCGGCCTGCGCAGGCGGCGAAGCAGGCCGGGGCGCCGGAGCAGCCTGGGCACGGCCGGAGGCCACTGCGGACGCACCGCCCCTTACCGCAGTGCCGGAGGTGACGCCGCTGAGCAACTCTTCGAGCGGGAGCAGGCGTTGCGCATGAACCAGCTTCAGCAGGCCCAACTCCAGATGGAAGCGCTGTTCCTGGCGGTAATTGAGGTCATCGAAGGTACGCAAAACGATTTGCAGATTGCGGGTCAGTTCTTCTTCGGTGAACAACAAGGCTGTGCGCATGGCACGGGCGCGTTCATCGCCGGAGATTTGCAGGAGTTCGGTTTGTTCGCCTCCGAGCTTGGCCATCAGGGAGTTGCGAAGGTAGCGAACCATCTGACGTGCCAGAGACGAAGGACTGTGCCCGGCATTGACCAGCAAATTCAATTGCTCCATCAACTCGGCGCTTTGACCGGCGGCTACCGCTTCCATCAGACGCTCGAAGATAGCATTAGGTACTGAGCCCATCAACTCGCGGATCTGGGCGGCAGAGAGTTCGGCGCGGCCTTCGACCAAAGGAGCAGACGCGATGGCCTGATCCATGATGGACAAGGCGTCGCGCATGGACCCGTCGCCGGCCTCGGCGAGAAGGGCGAGGGCAGCGTCTTCGGCTGCCACATCTTCGAGCCGCGCGATCATCTTCAACTGGGTCAGGATGTCGTCGTACTTTACAGCGTGAAAGCTGAAATGCTGGCAGCGGGAGCGGATTGTCTGGGGGATGTTCTCCGGCTCGGTGGTTGCCATCATGAAGATGACGTGGGCGGGAGGCTCTTCCAGGGTCTTGAGAAGGGCATTGAAGGCCGCATCCGTGATCTGGTGCGCTTCGTCGAGGATGTAGATCTTGTAGCGGTCGCGGGCGGGGGAGTAGCGGGCCGCGTCGCGCAGTTCGCGAATCTCGTCGATACCGCGATTGGTGGCGGCATCGATCTCTATGACGTCGACCGCGTTTCCCTGGCGGACTTCGACGCAGGGGTCGCAAATGCCGCAGGGCTCGGCGGTGGGGCGTTCGGGGCTTCCAACCACATGGGCGCAGTTGAGAGCCTGGGCCACGATGCGGGCGATGGTGGTTTTGCCGATGCCGCGATGCCCGGAAAAGATGTATCCGTGCGCGATGCGGTTCTGGCTGAGCGCATTCATCAGGGTACGCGTGACGTGGTCCTGCCCAGCCACGTCGGCAAAGCGTTGCGGACGATATTTCCTGGCCAGTACCTGATAGCCCATGTGCGCGTATTCCTCCCCAAAAAGGCCGGCATCTTGAGCGAGCGGTGCGAGTCAAAGGACCCGCGTTTTGTCTTATCGCTCCCGGACAAACTGCCTAACGCCGATTGTATCGTTCCAGACCCCACCCGTGACGGGGCCAACTGCCGTCGGCGGACTCGCCTCAGGAAGGAGCGCGAAAGTGCGGATCTTCACGGGATCGCTTTAGGCCTTGGTGGATTTCTTGCGGGCGAGGGCGGTCCTCCTGGCGCGCTTTCTGGCCAAGGCCTTTCTTGCGGCGGTCTTGCGGCGTTTGATCTCCTCGGGGGAATACATGGTGCCGCGGCACTTCTTTGCTCCGCAGTTGCAGGTGGCCTCGTCGTCTCCGCCGTCGTAAAGGCAGTAGTCGTAGGTGATCTCGGATCCGGCTGGGATGTTCTGAATGGCCACCACCCAGACGCGGTCGTCTTCTTCCTGGGTCTCGCAATTGGCGTCGCAACTGTGGTTGATGAACATGGTGTCGCAGTGGCCGTCGATGACGGTTGAGCCGTCGCCGAGTCCAAAGAGGTAGGTGACGGGCGAGTCCACATAGAGGGCGTCGGCCTTCTCCTTGGAGATGCGCGGGCCGGTGTACTCGGCAACGCGCTCGCCCTTGCGGATCGCGGTGGTTGTGTAGCAGCCTGCGGCGTGGATGGCGGAAGAGCGGATGATCAAGGCCATGCGAATGTGCGATGCTTTCCTTTAGCGGAGTTTGATGCGGCGATTTCCGCGCTCCCGTTGAGCGAGCAGCCAAGTGTCTGGCCATGAACGAGAAGGACACAGGAAATGCGGTATGGATCGCATCGTACCATTGATAGGTTGAGGCAGAGCGAGATGAAGCGGTTTTTTTCAGTCGTACTGGTGCTGGGCGGCCTGCTTGCGGGGGTTCCGTGTGCGATGCCCCAACTGTGGGCACAGGCGCCGACGACGAGCGGTGGGGCGCAGAAGCCAGCGCCGGGCACACCCACGAACGCCAATCCGTTTCCTGAGGACACGACGGACGTTCCGGTGCTTCCGGCAGCCGGCGGACCTGCTGTTCCAGTGACGAAGGACGACGCCAGCGAGCCGTACAGAGGAAAGGTGCTGTTCTCCAGCGACGATCTTGATCCTGTCCGCAGCCCGGACGATCCGGAGCCGGAGGGGGTCAGCGACCAGCCGGGAGAGTCGAGTTCGAGCCTCAAGGGGTTGGAAGGCGTTTTGCCGCGGGCGGATGACGACGAGCCGACGGGGAAGCGGAGGAACAAGACCAAGGAAGCAGAACCTGCCCACGAGGAGACGGCCAAAGAGGATGTTACCGTGGGCGGCTACTACCTGGAGAAGAAGAACTGGAAGGCAGCCCAGTCGAGATTTCAGTCGGCGATGGTGCTGGACCCGGAAGACCCTGAGGTTTATTGGGGACTGGCGGAGTCGGCTTACCACCTGGGGGATTACGCCAGCGCGCGCGATTGGTATACGAAGCTTCTGGACTATGATCCGGATGGACCGCACGGGAAACAGGCCCGAAAAGCGATGAAAGATCCCTTGGTTGCCAATGCGGTAAGCGCTGTTCCGGCGGCTGGCGCGGCGAAGTAGATTTCCTGCGTCAAGTCAACGAAAAACGCTTGAAATGGCCTATTTTTGGCCTGAAAACGACCGGATCTGTTTACTTTTTCGTTATCGGTTATTTCGGTGTAAGTCGCTTATTTTAGAGAGCTTAATTAGGGTTTCCTGCCGCCATAAAATACGCGATTCCTGGGTAGGGGGGTGGGTGCGTTTTTTGCGGTTACTGGGCTAGCTTCCGCAGCTTTGCGTTTTGAAGGCCTCTTCGACGATTTTGCCACATGGAATGGAAATCTTCTGCAAGCGGGGGTATTTGGCTGTTCCCGAGAATTGCTGACTACAGGCCGGCCCAGCGGAGATAGGCGTTCAGGATGGGCTGGCCCCAAAGGCTGCTGAGGATGCCGCCGATGCAGAGGAAGGTTCCCAGAGGGAGCTTGCTGAGCGCCCAGGTTTCCCCTTCGCGCTGCAAGGCGGGACGGATCAGAAGAAGGATTGCGGCCAGGGAGCCCAAGAACACGGCAATCACGAAGGCCACCAAGGTAAGAGGAAGGCCGAGCCATGCGGCTAGCAGAGCCATGAGCTTGGCATCGCCGAGGCCGATGCCTTCGCGGTGGCGAATCAGTTTGTAGGTCCAGCGGATGAGGAGGATGATGCCAGCGGCGGCGAGGATCTCAAGGAAGCGACCCGGCCAAAAGTAATGCATGGAATGGGAAAAAAAGTTTGCGAACGTTCTCGGACCGTTAAAAGTATATTCAAAATAAAAGCGAGAAAGAGCAGCGACAAATACCCCAGCCAAAATACCAGGCAGGTTCAATGCGTCGGGAAGCCAAAGGTTTTCGGCATCGAGCGTCGCAAGGGCCACTAGCAGCCAAAGAAATGTAAATGGACCTAGAAAACATACGATAAGCCAAGGAAGGACCGACCATGACAAGCTGAAATATGAGATGGCGAAAATGAATTTCCAAGCGTTGATGGCCCACAAAGCTCCAACGGCTGCTTCCACCAGCGGATAACGCCAGCCGATCCAGGTGCGGCACTGACGGCAGCGGCCGCGCAGGAGGAGCCAACTGAAGAGCGGAATGTTCTCCCACCAGGCGAGCGTGTGGGTGCAGTTGCGGCAATGGGAGCGGGGCGCGACGATGCTTTCGCCTTCAGGCCAGCGGCTGAGACATACGTTTAAAAAGCTGCCGAAAGCGAGACCTAGCAGTCCCGCAAAGATGGTTCCGATCAGTCGAATCATGGGTCTGGAAGAGTATACGGTAGCGGGGGGAAGCGGAGAGCGCTGCGGGTGTGTTCGTCTCGCTGGAAATGGGCTAGCGGGCGGCGGAGGCTTCCCACCCTTGCGCGAAAAAGCCCGTGCGGGGATGGGGTACGGAGTGTGGTGGCGGAACCGGCTTGCACTGGGCGCGGGAGGAATGGTTCGGAAGACAACATGGGTGTGGGTTGGCGAGTTGGCGGGGTCGCGAGTTGGCGAGTTGGCGACTTTGGAGGGGGGCGCGGCGGGGTGCTCTCGGTTTTGCCGGGTTAGACTGAATGCGATGAGCCGAGACGACAATCCCTCCGTTGTTCAGCCCGCTACCGAAGTAGTTCCGCCTGTTCGCGCGTCCATTGCGCTGCGCTCCGATCCGGTAGGGGCTGCGAGGCTGTTTGAGCAGTCGGTGGCGATCATGGCGCGATTGCGGGCTCCCGATGGCTGCCCGTGGGATCGTGAACAGTCCTTTGATTCGATCCGTAAATACACGCTGGAAGAGGCCTACGAGGTCTTCGACGCGATCGAGCGGCGAGACTGGCCGCACCTCTCAGAAGAGCTGGGCGATCTGCTGCTGCAGGTGCTGTTCTATGCGGAGATGGCTGCCAACGAAGGGCATTTCACCATGGCGGAGGTGTTGGAGAAGCTGAATAGCAAGCTGGTTCGGCGGCATCCGCATGTTTTTGGCGAAGAGGCGTCGCGGGCAGCGGGGAATCGCGCCCACGTTGACGCAGCAGTGGAAGGCTCGTCGGCGGCCGTGTTGCGCAACTGGGAAGAGATCAAGGCAGCGGAGGCACTCCAAAAAGCGGCCGCGCCTTCAGCCCAGAAAACGCAAGCGTCTAGTCTGGACTCTGTGCAGCGAGCGATGCCGGCACTGGCCGAAGCGGCCAAGCTGGGGTCGAAGGCAGCGAAATCGGGATTCGACTGGCCTTCGTGGCGCGACCTGCTTCCCAAATTGGTGGAGGAGACTGCGGAACTGGAGGCGGAGGCGGCTAGCGAGGATCCGGCGCGCAAGCCGGCGGTTGAGGCCGAACTAGGCGATCTGCTGTTTACCGTGGTCAACCTGGGGCGGCACCTGGGTGTGGACGCGGAGATGGCGCTGCGCGGGTGCAACCGGCGCTTTCGGGAGCGGTACCGGGCGATGGAGGTTGCTTCGGATCGGCCGCTGGTGGAACTTGCCCCGCAAGAACTCGAAGAGCTGTGGGCGGCGGCGAAGCGAGAGTTGAAGGCTAGCGAAGCACTGGAGCGTTTCGCTCCCGGAGCGACAGATCGCGAATCGGACGCCTCGGCAGGGGAGCAAGTTGCGGTGGAGCCGAGGGCTTCAACTCCGGAGAAGATGCGGTGATCGTTGTTCGCAGTTGCGAAGGGTTCGAGGAGCTTGGCGCTTGCGTTCAACTGCAGGTGGAGACCTGGGGAATCCATTCCGGCGAAGTGACCCCCCGGAAGAGCTTTGTTTTAGCGCAGAAGATCGGCGGACAGGTTTTTGGGGCCTTTGATACGGCGTTGGAAGGAAGTTCTCCGCGAGGAGGCGCGGAGTCGCTGGTGGGGTATCTGATGTCTTTGCCGGGAGTGAAAGGGGAAGAGGGTCGGCCCGTTCCTTACCTGCATTCTCATATGCTGGCCGTTCGGGAGGGCTATCGCAACCGGGGGCTGGGTGTGCGACTGAAAAAGGAACAAAGGATTGAGGCGCTGCAGCGGGGCATTCGCCGGATTGAATGGACCTTCGATCCGCTGGAGATCAAGAACGCCTATCTCAATATCCACAAGTTGGGGGCGGTGGTTTGCGCTTACGCTGAGGATTTCTATGGTATATCCTCATCTCGACTGCAGGGCGGGCTTCCGACGGATCGGCTGATTGCGGAGTGGCGGCTGGATTCGGCGCGGGTAAACGCCGCAATGGAAGGCAAGCCGCCTGGGTCGTACAAGATCGACGATCATATTTTGGTTCCGAGCGGAATCTATCAATGGAAGACAACGGAAGCTGGTCGGCAGCGCGCGAGGGCCGTGCAAAGCGAGAATCGGCGCCGGTTTCAAGAGGCATTCTCCCGGGGCCTGGCGGTATTGGGCTTTGTTCGGGATGCGGACGGGAACGGGATCTTTGAGCTGGGGCAGGCTTCGCAACTGGAAGCAGATTCAACGGACAAGGACTGTAAAAACATATGAGAATCGATGCAATCATCTTGCGGGAACTGCACATGGAGCTGGTACGACCGTTCCAAACCAGTTTTGGTGTGACGCACAAACGGCGGATTCTGTTGGCAGAGGTGCATTCGGAGGGGCTGATTGGCTGGGGCGAGTGCACGGCCGGGGAGCGACCTTTCTTCAGCGCCGAATCGACCGAGAGTGCGTGGCAGACCATTGTTCAGGAGTTGGGGCCGACGCTGGCAGCGGCTTCTCCCCAATCGGGAGGCGATTGTCCGAAGATCCTTCGCCATGTGCGCGCCAACCGAATGGCCAAGGCGACGTTGGAAAACGCCATTTGGGATCTGGATGCGCAGCGGGAGGGAATCTCCCTTGCCCAGTTGCTGGGCGGAACGCGGGAGAGAATTCCTTGTGGGGTTTCGCTGGGGATTCAGGCTTCGATTCCGGAGCTTCTGCGCATTGTAGAGCAGGAGTTGGCAAGCGGGTATCAGAGGATCAAGTTGAAGTGCAAGCCGGGGTGGGACGTGGAGGTGTTTGCCCAAGTGCGCAACCGCTGGCCGGAGATCACGCTCAGTTGCGACGCCAACTCGGCGTACCGGCTGAGGGATGCGGATCACCTGACGGATTTCGATGCCTTCGATCTGCTGATGATCGAGCAGCCGCTTTGGCACGATGACTTCTACTATCACTCGATGTTGCAGAAGCGGCTGAATACGCCGATCTGCCTGGATGAATCGATTCACAATCGGCGCGACGCATTGGCGGCCATCGAGATGGAGTCGTGCAAGATTATCAACATCAAGTTGGGGCGCGTGGGCGGGTTCTCGGAGGCCATTGCCATTCATAACGCGGCACAGGAGCGGGGGATTCCCGTGTGGTGCGGTGGAATGCTGGAATCGGGTGTGGGACGGGCGCACAACATTGCGCTGTCGTCGCTGCCGAACTTCACTCTCCCCGGGGACATTTCGGCGTCGGCCCGCTATTGGGCGGAGGACATTATCGAGCCGGAAGTGCTGGTTTCCGCGGCGGGAGAGATTGCGATTCCCGACACGCCGGGCCGGGGCTACGAGGTCCGGGCGGATCTGGTGGAACGGCTGACGGTGCGCAAGGAGACGATTCGCGCCATGGAACTGGTGGGGTAGATTTGCTGCCGAGTGAGGGCCGAAAGGGCCTCGATTCCGGGCGTTTTTCAGAAACCTGAAGACCACTGCTCACTTCGGAACGGGTATTCGCAACGGTAGGTTGCGGTGGGCGTCCGACCGCGTAGTTCCGTACCTCTGGTTCGTGCCTTTGGTTCATGCCTTCCCAGGTCTCAAAATCGAGACCCCTTCGACAGGCTCAGGGCAGGCTCTGGGGCACCCATCGTTGGTACAACTTCAAGCGGTCAGTGACCTGTGATGCTCGGGCAAAGGGAAATCCGCGCCTGGTCTTCTCGAGTTCTCCGATCATTTTGTGGTTCTTGTGTCTCGCAATGCCGACGGCTGAGTGCTGCGCGCTCTGTCTTCGTAAACGATGCTGAATTCGATGCCGCTCAGGTCGCAGTCATAGAGCGGGAGCCGATCGAACACTCCGTCTCCCTCGGGGTGGGTGAGTAACATGCAGCCGAGGGAAAAGGCGCCGAGACCGAATTTGTTTCCTACCTCACAACCCGGAATCGGCGCGCAGAACAGCCGCGGTGGAGTAGCCCTGCCTGGTTGGTTCTGGGGGTGAGAGTTCTGGAGTCTTATTGGCCGACGGCGGGATTTTGTGAATCGAAGCAGGGCTTTAAGCGTTGGCGTTCTCTAATGTCCTGTGTGTCTGCGGCTTGGATCGGGGAGGTTTGTTGAGGCGAGAGGGGTTGGAGAAGATGAACTTTTCGTAATTGTGCGGGAAGGTGTCCTCAAACGGTCAACTTTCGCTCAAAAGTGCCGTCTAAACTTTTGGTCGGGGATTTTGTTGTTTGCTGGGATGGTCTGGCGGGATCTTTGGGGCGGCATGCCTAGATGTCGGGCGTTGGGATCGGGAAGGTCCGATCGACGTCGTGTTCGGTTGGGCGGGGCAATGTACGGTTTTTTCGCTGTGGGGCCAAGAGGCAGGTTGTTCCCGTGAATCGTTGTGAGATGGTGGGGCGTGGGTCCTGGGATCGGTTTTGGGGATCGGTTGCGGGGATCGTTAGCGGGGTTGCTTCGGCCGACGGCATTGGTCCGATGCATTCCATTCAGTTGTAATCAGAGGTAGGAGTGTTTTTCGTGTGATCGGGGGCATCTCCGAGGAAGGGTCCAGGAACACCACTATGCATATGTTGCGAAAGTTTCCCCTCTTTGTGTTGACCGGTGCGTTGTTTTGCGGAGCGGTCTCGCTGGCCCAGAGCACCCAGGCAAACGTGCGAAGAATCGTCGACAAGATTGACGAGAGTCAATTGACCACCTTGCACGGGAACACGCATCCGGCCGCCATCGCCAAGAATGATCTGGGGCGGGTGAATGCCGATTTACCGATGACGGATCTGGTGATGGTGTTGAGCCGCAGCGCGGAGCAACAAGCGGCGTTTGAGAAGTTTGTGGCGGATCTGTATGACGCCAACTCGCCGGTATTTCATCAATGGCTAACGCCGGAGCAGGTGGGCGCGCGGTTTGGCCCTTCCGATGCGGATATTGCGACGGTCAGTAGTTGGCTTGCGGGGCGGGGGTTCACCGTCAACGAGGTGACCAAGGACCATATGTCGATCCGCTTCAGCGGGACGGCGTCGTTGGTGGAAGGCGCATTTCACACCGAGATTCACAATCTGAATGTGAACGGTGCGGCGCACATCGGCAACATGAGCGATCCGCAAATTCCCACGGCACTGACGCCGGTGGTGACGGGCATCAAGTCGCTGCATAATTTTTTCCCGAAACCGCTGCACCACCTGGGTGGCCAAGTGACACGGGACAGTGAAACCGGAAAATGGAAGAGGATTGCAGGGGCTGCTCTCGGCAATGCCACGGCGGAAAGCACGGCTCCTACGCGGAAGCCGCTGGTCGCGGCCACTCCTGCGGCGACACGGCCGCAGTACGGCATCAATGTGGGGGGAGCAAATCCCTACCTGGTTGAGGATGTAGGGCCGTGGGACTTTGCCACCATCTACAACATTCTTCCGCTGTGGAACAAGAGTGGTGCGCCCATCGATGGGACCGGGCAGACCATCGCCATTGCGGGAACCAGCGACATCGACGTTGGGCAAGCAGTAGGTTCAGAGACCGGGGTGAACGGCAACAACGACGTTCTCACCTTCCGCACCTATTTCGGCCTGCCGACCACCAACGCGGCCAATGCGCCGAAGCGCATCTCGGGCAACAGCCAGCCTCTGACGGTGTGCACGTCGACGGCTTCGAATGCAGCTTGCGGCATCAGCGATTTGACAGAAAACTCGCTGGATGTGGAGTGGTCTGGATCGGTGGCCCCCAACGCTCAGATCATTCTGGTTTCTTCCTACCCGGCGTCGACTTCCGATGACAATCTCTATGACTCGGAGAGTTACATCGTCAACAACAAAGTGGCTCCGATCATGAACGTCAGCTATGGCGAATGCGAATTGGGTCTGGGAACTGCGGGGAACGTCCAATACTACAATCTCTGGCAGACAGCAGCGGCTGAGGGGATCTCCGTATTTGTCGCGGCGGGCGACTCTGGGTCGGCCTCCTGCGATGACGGTAACCTGGTTGCCGAATCGGGACTCACGGTGAGCGGGATAGCCTCCACTCCATGGAACACGGCGGTGGGCGGGACGGATTTTAACTGGTGCGCTCCGGACACAGCCAACGGTTCAACGACCGGTACGATCTGCAAAGCCTCGCCTTATTGGAGCAGCACCGCAATTACCAGCGCCGGGTCAACGCAGCCGGTCACTACCGCATTGGGATATGTGCCGGAAACGCCATGGAACGGGACGTGCGCCAATCCGCTCACGCTGTCTTGGGTGCAGGATGTTGCCAACATCCTTTATAAAATCCCCGCTACAGGCGCGAACGGGGTGACGAATACCGAGCAGGCTTGCAATTTCCTGGCCGATTATGACTTCAATTACTCCCAAGGGAGTTACGGACTAGCGAATAGCACCTACGGATACCCGTATATTTTGAATCTACTTTCGACGGCAGGCGGCAGCGGCGGAGCCAGCAACTGCGTGGTGGGAGCCGCGGTTACGAACTCCACGACGGGCGAAATGACCGGATGCGCTGTAATTTCCGGCCCCGGAACCACTGGCGCTACGACCAATCCGGACACAGCTGCTCCCCAAGGCTCGCTTGCTACATTCAACAATGGCTGGCCGAAGCCGAACTGGCAGACGGGCGTTTCCGGGATTCCCAGCGATGGTGTCCGCGATCTTCCCGACGTCAGCTTTTTTGCCTCCGACGGGTTTGTATCGAGCAGCGCTTACCTAATCTGCGTTTCCGCGGCTACGAGCAATACTCCCTGCAGCTATTCGACCTATTCCGAGCCGTTTTACCAGGAGGTTGGCGGGACCTCGGTGGCAACGCCGGCGATGGCGGGTGTGATGGCGCTGATCAACCAGAAGGCCGGAGCAACGCAGGGATTAGCCACTCCCGAGTTATACAAGCTGGCAGCGGCGCAGACGTACTCTCAATGCAGCGCTGAGTCCGTCACGGTGGGTAGTTCGGCCTGCCTGTTCAATGACATCGATACGGGCTCCAATGCGATGCCCTGCGACATGGGTGTCTACTCAACTACGACTACTACTTATGCAACACCCAACTGCACGGCGTCTTACAGCACATTCGGTGTCGCCGACTCCAACGAAGGACTCGGCATCCTCACCGGGAACAGCGCAGGCCCGGGCTATGACCTGGCCACCGGGTTGGGATCGTTGAACGTGGCCAACGTGGTGAACGCCTGGACTCCGAACGCTTCGGCCCTGGGAGGCACCTCGGCTGTGACCGTTTCGGTTATTCCGTCGCCGACCGCATTGAATCTTACTCAGACACTGAGCGTGACTGGGACGGTTGTCAGTTCACCGACTGGGGGGGTAACTCCAACAGGAACGGTATCGATTTCGGCCGGCACCTACACCGCGTCGATGGCTTTGACCGCAGGCGCATACTCCTTTACCGTTCCAGAGAATAGTTTGAGCGCGGGCGTCAACACGATCACTGTCGGATACAGCGGAGACGCAACCTACACCACCGGTGGCGGAACAGCCATTGTGACAGTAGAGGGTACAGGGGCTACATTTACGTTGAGCCAAAATGCAGTTGTCGCCTCTCCGGCCACGATCGCTCCCGGAGCCTCCGCCACAGCGGTTATCACGGTTACCGCAGTGAAAGGCTATACGGGAACGGTATCGCTGACCTGCACACAGACGAGCACGACGGCAACCGGAGGGGATGGAGCTACCTGCTCAATCCCCGCCGCCGCGGTAGCGATGGGCGGGACCGCAACGGCAACGGTGAGCACGACAGCGGCTACTAAGGCCCGGCTTGAGTATCCGAACCTTCCAGGCAAAGGCAAGGGGTGGATAGGCGCAGGCGGGGGGGCGGTTCTGGCTTGCTTGACCCTTCTTGGTATTCCGGCGCGACGGCGCAAGTGGCTTTCGATGCTGGGCATTCTGGTGCTGATGGTGTCTCTTGGTGCGCTGGCCGGTTGTGGCGGCGGCGGCGGAAGCAGCAGCGGCGGCGGTGGTACGAGCGACCCTGGGACGACTGCGGGTGTCTACACTTTTACAGTGTTGGCGACGGGAAACCCGACAGTGACGCCTACGGTTTCAACCACCTTCACGGTGACGGTGAACTAGGTCTCAGACCGCGTAATTGTGTACCTCTGGTTCGTGCCTTCCCAGGTCTCAAAATCGGGGACCCTTCGACAAGCTCAGGGCGGGCTCTGGGGCACCCATCGTTGGTAGAACTTCAGGCGGTCAGTAAGCTAGTACTAGAGGTGTATTTGTTTCGGGTTGTTTGAATCCGGGCCTAAAAGCCTCGATGTTTGGGCCTGTCTTCAGGGGGTTAAAACCCCCTGTTCCCTCTGCCTCGGCTAATTGCAACTGTAGTACTAGAGCATTTTGGAGATGGTGTAGACCGGGAGCTCATGGGCCTCCCACCCATTCCGCTGGAAAACGCGGAATGGATGGGGCACGGAGGTCTACAGCAAAAATGCACTCGAGCAGATCGCAAAACAAAACAGCTTGGCCCTTCCTTCTGGAAGGGCCAAGCTGTTTTTGGAGGTCTGTGCGGAGCGCGCTACTCGTCGTAGTGAAGGAGGCTGAAGACGTCGTATTCGGGGAAGCGGCTGCGACCCTTGAGGAAGTCGAGTTCGACAGCGAAGGCGAGTCCCGCGATTTCGCCGCCAAATTGTTTGACGAGCTTGATGGTGGCTTCCATGGTGCCGCCGGTCGCCAGCAGGTCGTCGACGATGACGACACGCTGCTTGGGCTGAATCGCGTCGAGGTGAATTTCGAGGGTGTCGGAGCCGTATTCAAGATCGTAGGTGACGCGGGCAACGGGCGCGGGCAACTTGCGGGGCTTGCGGACAGGCACGAATCCGGCATTGAGTCGATAGGCGAGGGCGGGTCCGAAGATGAATCCGCGGGCTTCGATTCCCAGAACCAGATCGATATTCTGGCCGATGTAGTGCGCAGCGAGGGCGTCGATCAATTGGGCGAAGCCGGTCTTGTCTTTGAGCAGGGTGGTGATGTCGTAGAAAAGGATTCCGGGCTTGGGGAAATCGGGCACGGTGCGCACCAATGCCTTCAGGGAATCCACATTGATGGGCGGCTTTTGATTGGGCATGGGCGAGAGGTCTCCTTGATTGATTATAAAGGCAGGGGTTAGGGATCAGGGGTCAGGGAGCAGGGGCTAGGGACTAGGGACTTGGGACTAGGGACTAGGGACGGGGGACTAGGGACTTGGGACCAGGTCTCTGACAGCGTAATCTTGTACGTTTGGTTGGTACTTTCCCTGGTCCCAGAATCGGGGACCCTTCGACAAGCTCTGGGCAGGCTCTCGGGCACCCATCGTTGATACAACTTCAAACGGACAAAGACGTAGGAACCAAGAAGTAGGGAATCGTGGATGTTGCGGCAGACAACTTCAGTTCGAGGACTCGGCTGCGATCCCTGATCCCTGATCCCTGAACTCTGATCCCTGACACCTGTCTTTCTTACCACGCGCCGTCGATGCGAAAGTGGCCGAGGTCGGTTCCTTCCGAGTCTGTCAGAGGGTGCTCGACGAGGCGATCGACCCGACTTCCGCGAGGGCCACGATGAAGACTGGCGCGGAGTGCTGCCAGTTCGTCAGGTGAGCCGGAGGCGACGACCTCGACGTCTCCGTCTTCGGTGTTGCGCACCCAACCACGCAAATTGAGGTTGCTGGCTTCGCGGTGAACGAACCAGCGAAAACCTACGCCTTGTACACGGCCTTGAATCAGAAAGTGAAGAACCATCGTTGCAGTCATCATGAGGGATCGTTGCAGGAACAAGGCAAGTCTTGCAGATATGAGGCCGGTGCGCAAGCGGGACGATGGGGGATTTGCGGGGGTGGTGTGCTTTCCAGGGTGGAGGGATGCAGACTGGTCGACTGCGCGCGCTACACTGGAGTTCATTATGGTCTTCGTTCTCGACAACTACGATTCGTTTACGTACAACCTTGTCCAGTATCTCGGGGAACTGGGGGCCGAGGTCGAGGTCCGTCGCAACGACGAACTGACGGTGGAAGAGGTGGAGGCGCTGCGGCCGGAGCGGATTCTGCTTTCGCCAGGGCCCTGTACGCCGAGCGAGGCCGGTATCCTGGTGCCGCTGATCCGGCACATGGCGGGCAAGGTGCCGATGTTCGGAGTTTGTCTGGGACATCAGGCGATCGGCGAGGCATTCGGGGGCGATGTGGTGCGCGCCCAGCAGCTGATGCATGGCAAGACCAGTCCGGTGGATCATGATGGCAAGGGGATCTTCGGGGGATTGGAGACTCCTTTGACTTGCACGCGGTATCACTCGCTGATCGTGGCGGAAGAGACGCTACCCGCCGAGTTGATGGTGACGGCGCGGACGGCCACGGCGGATGGAACAGGCACCGTGATCATGGGATTGCGGCACCGGACGCTGCCGATCGAGGGTGTCCAGTTTCACCCGGAGAGCGTTCTGACGCAGGGTGGCCACCAGATGATTCGCAACTTCCTCGGAATGTGATCCTATGCAAGCGCCGCCGGCTCGTTCTCGACTGAATTCTGTCAGCTATGCAGTTCGTCTGTGCGTTTTGGGTGCGGCAGTGGTGGTTGGTGCCGGGGGCGGGCGCGCCCAGACTCATGCTGCGGAGAATGGCCCCATCGCGATCATTTCTTTGGAGAACGACAAGACCGGCGCGGGGGCGAAGGTGACGGGAGCGCTGGAAGTCTCCGGCGGCAAGGCGGTCATCATGGCGAGCGGGACGGTGGTTTCGGGTTCCAAGACGACCCTGGTGACGCTGCCGCATCGCGGGACGCTTCGGGTGTGCGCTTCGACTACGGTGAAGCTGGCGTCGGACGCGAGCGTGCCGGTTGGGGAGACTCCCGGCCTGATGATGGCCTTCGATCACGGCGCGGTAGAAGCAAGCTTTGCCACGGGACGGAATGCGGATATCGTGATGACGCCGGATTTTCGCATCGTGATCGGCGGATCGGGCGCGGCAGAGGTGAAGATTCGACTGGGGGAGCATGGGGATGCTTGCGTAGACAATGGCGGAGTCGGCGCGCCCTATGTGCTGGTTTCGAGTGTTTTTGAGGGCGGAGCGTATCGGGTGCAGCCGGGCCAGCGGGTGATGTTTCAGCATGGCAGTCTGCGCGAAGTGGTGGATCAGGAGAAGGAGCCCTGCGGTTGTCCTCCCGATGCCGTGCAAGGCAATGAGTTTCCTTTGGCGCAGAGCGAGGGGCTTGTTCCATTGGCCCCTCCGGCGCCCAGTTTCGCGGGGCAGAATGCGACGACGCTGCCGATTGTGGAGCCTCTGACGTATGACGGCGCCAGCAAGACAGCGGCGCCAGCGGAAAAGCCGGCTGCGGCGGCCCCGGCGGATGCAGAGAAGAAGCCCGCAGTGACTGCGAAGAAACCGGGACTCCTGGCTCGAGTGGGCCATTTCTTTCGCCGGGTGTTTGGGGCCGAGTAAGCGACGCGACCCCTTGTGGAGACTCGAATCGCTTTGGGCACCCGAGAGAACGCGGAACCCGATTGGACGCGGGCAACGGAAACGGGATTGCGACCGAGGAGCGGGTCGATCCGCTGGCGGTTGTTTTCGACTGGCGAGTTGGCGGGGTCGCGGGTTCGCGAGTTGGCGGCGGTTGTGAAACCATTGGCCTGTTTGACCGGCGACGAGCAAAGAGGGGCCTCCTCGCTGCTTGATTCGGTGAGCGCTTTCGGGGTCGATGGATACTTGGGATTTCCAGACGCAACGGATGTATGCTCAGGCAATGTGCGAGCAAAACCCCACGACCATTGTTGCCGGCAACCAGCTTGAATCCGCGGATTCCGCCTATCTGCGCTCGGCCCGGCACCAGCCGATTCATTGGCAGGTATGGGGAGCAGCGGCGTTTGCACGTGCGCAGGAGGAAGACAAGCCGATCCTTCTGGATATCGGAGCGGTGTGGTGCCACTGGTGTCACGTGATGGATCGCGAATCCTATGAGGATGCTGAAACGGCCCGGATCATCAATGAGAACTTTGTGGCCATCAAGGTCGATCGCGATGAGCGTCCGGATGTGGACGCGCGCTATCAGGCGGCGGTGACGGCCATCAGCGGACAGGGCGGCTGGCCGCTCACAGCGTTCTTGACGCCGGATGGGCGCCCTTTTTTTGGCGGCACGAATTTCCCTCGCGAGGATCGCTATGGGCGGCCCGGGTTCGGACGGGTGCTGGCGATGATGGCCGGGGTATGGAGGGAGAAGCGCGACGAGGCCTTGGAGTCAGCGGAAAGCGTCATGGCCGCCATTGAACAGAATGAGTCGTTCACGGGAACGGGCGGAGGGGGAGATCTTTCTGCTGCGTTGGTGGATGAGATCGTGGAATCGGCGCTCAAGCAGTTTGACCCGCGTCACGGTGGATTTGGCTCGCAGCCCAAGTTTCCCCATCCGGCGGTGCTTGATTTGCTGCTGCAGGTGGGATCAAACCGCGGGAACGACATGGCCCGTGTGGCATTTGAGACGACGCTGGAAAAGATGGCTCGTGGCGGCGTTTATGACCAACTGGCCGGCGGCTTTCATCGCTATAGCGTGGATGAGCGCTGGGTGGTGCCGCATTTCGAAAAGATGCTCTATGACAATACGGAACTGCTGCGCAACTATGTGCATGGTTTTCAAAGCCTCGGGCGGCACGACTTTCTGCAGACAGCGAAAGAGATCGTCCACTGGCTGGACACGGCGATGACTGATCGGGAGCATGGGGGATTCTTCACTTCGCAGGATGCGGATATCGACCTGAACGACGATGGCGATTATTTCACATGGACATTGGGCGAGGCGCAGGCGGTGCTTAGTCCGGCGGAAGCGGTCCTCGCGGCTCGCTACTGGGCGATTCGGGAAGTGGGCGACATGCGCCACAATCCGGCCAAGAACGTGCTTCATGTGCGGCAGACGGTAGAAGAGATCGCGATTCAGACCGGCAGGCCGGTGGCGGAATTGCATGCGGCGCTTGAGGAAGCGCGGCACAAATTACTTGTCGCGCGCCAGACCCGGATCGCGCCGTTCATTGATCGAACGCTCTATACCGGGTGGAACGCCATGGCGGTGACCGCGTATTTGGAGACTGCGCGAGTGCTGAGGATGGATTCGGCGAAGGAGTTCGCCTTGCGCACACTGACCCGGTTGCTGGCGCAGGCATGGGATGGAGCAGAAGACCTGTGCCACGTGATCGCCTATGGTGCGCCTTTTACTGGAACTCTGAATTCGACAGAGCGGGCGCCGGGAACGCTGGACGACTATGCGTTTACCGTCCATGCCTGCATCGACGCGTGGCTTGGCAGTCAGAACATGGAGTTTTACCGCGCGGCGATCAAACTGGCGGATACCATGGTTGGGCGTTTCTATGATGCGAGAGCAGGCGCATTTCATGATCGCGCGGCCTCTTCCGGCGTTGCCGCGGAGCTCGGCGCGTTGTCTGCGCATCGGTTGCCGGTGCAAGACACGCCTACTCCGGCGGGGAACCCGACAGCGGCTGCGGCTCTGCTGCGTTTGGAGACGCTCAGCGGGCGAGCCGATTTTCGACCGGTTGCGGAACAGACGCTGCAGACCTTCGCATCGATCGCGAGCCAGTTCGGCCTTTACGCAGGCAGCTATGGGCTGGCGCTGGAGCGATTGTTGGCTGATCCGGTACAGGTGGTCGTGGTTGGCGACGAGGCGGAGGCCGATCTGCTGGAGGTGGTGGCGACAGCAGGCTTCTCGGTGGGCAAGACAGTTGTTCGGTTCGCGACCCTTCCGTCAACGGAGGATGGATATCCGGAGACTATCGGCGAGATGATGCTTGGGATACCCGTTCCCAGGGACGCCGAGGCGTGGGCCATCGTGTGCCGAAACAGGACGTGCAAGCCGCCTATAACCAATGCCGAAGATTTGCGGACTGAGCTGCAGGCAGGCTCGTAATTCTTGCCTTTTGTGAGGATTGGCCGAATCGCGGTGTTAAAAGTGCGCGGATAGAATCAAGTCGGGAAAACCACCTCTTTTCGTTCAGGGAATGGTGCATTCGAATAATGACAAGCAGGCAATCGAGTTTTGTGTGCGACCAGCCGATAAACCGGATATTGAGCACGAGAGACGTGGATGAGGATCTTTGCGAGATATCGGTGCAATTCGGGTATTCCTCTGCTGGTTGGCGTTAACTCCTCTCCTGCATTCGCAGCAGTATGTCTTTCGCACCTATCGCCAGCCGGAGGGACTGAAGAACCTCGCAATCAAGGGGATGGTCAAAGACCGCGCGGGGTTTCTATGGCTGGCCACGGAGAACGGCGTCTATCGGTTTTTGGGGAACGGCTTCCAGCGTTTCGGTACTGATGAGGGCCTTGCCGAAGTCGATGTCAAAGACATTGTTTCAGACCCCGACGGTACGATCTGGGTGGGGACCAGGGAGAATGTCTATTTCTGGGACGGGAACCGGTTCCAACCAGCTGGGAGAGTGTCCATTTCGGTAAGCGATTCTCAGCAGATAAGCAATTCTCAGCAGCTGGCTGTGGAAGACGCGAACCACCTTCTCGTCATCGATCATGGGTTGCTTTTTCGCCTTGAGCATGACCGCACAGGGCAGATGCTCTCCTTTTCTCAGGTTCTTTCCAACGCGATTCTGCAAGCTCAGCCGGAATTATCGCAGGCTGAAAGTGTTGCCGTGGTGGAGGAGAAACCAGGTGGGCCGCGCATTTGGCTGGGGTGTGGGAAGCACCTCTATTCTTTGCCCGGCGGCGTCGCGAAGCCGGATGGGGCGAGTATCTCCCAATGGGGCAAGCAGCAGGGGTTGGCGGAAGATGTCTGGCTTGGGATTCTTTTGGACCATGCGGGGACACTTTGGGCAGGCGGACGAACGCACATCGCGGTGCTACCCCGAGGAAGAACACGTTTCGAAGATCGCACGATTCCTGGAAGCGCAATTGATTCCGTTTATCGCCATGCACCTTTTCTCGAAGACCGCGAAGGACGGGTACTGGTGGGCGCCAAGGACGGATTGGCCCGTTGGGAAGGGAGCCAATGGCGGAACATCGGGGTTGCCAACGGCCTGGGACGCACCAGTCAAGTTGCGGGAATGGCTTTCGATGCGGAGGGCGATCTGTGGTTGGGCAGCCGCGGCGATGGGTTGGTTGGCTGGTCGGGTTATGAAGACTGGGAGGGCTGGAGCTACGATCAGGGCCTACCCTCGCAGGTGGTCTGGGCACTCTCACCTGGACGCGATGGGCAAGTGCTGGTGGGGGCCGAACGCGGGTTAGCGTCGATTGATCTGCAAAGCGGTGAGGTTCATGCGTTTTCGAGCAAGGGGCAATGGAATTATGGCCAGATCTCGACGACCGAGATCCTGCGCGATGGCTCCTTGCTGGTGGGAACTTTCACCGGGGAAGTTCTGCGTTTCGATACCAAGACAGGACGCGGGGAACTGACGGCCAAGATTGGCGAATACGTCATGAGTGCGCTTGAAGACAGGGACGGGAGAGTCTTTCTTTCTACGAAACAGGGGATCTACGTTCGAGCTGCGGGGAACCCCCGCGCGGCCCCGCAACCGGTTGCAGAGGCGGATGTTTTGCTGGGGGCTGCGCGCCGGATTGAGGCTGGTTGCATGGCCCCCAGCGGAGCGCTTTGGTTTCTTGCCGAAAACGAGATTCTGCGCGAAGAAGACGGCATCTGGTCGCGACCTCCGATCGACGGATTTCCTGTTTTGAAGGGCAGGCTGCTGTCAATGTCCTGCGCCAAAGACGACTCTGTCTGGGTTACGGGTGATCAAACCGAGACTTGGCGGCTCACGGCCAAGGGCGATCGTTTGGTAGCCAACCGGCTGCCACTTCCAGCAGAATTCAGAGCCCTTTCGCCGGTCGCTATTCTTGTGGACCACCGCGGTTGGGTGTGGCTCGGCACGGACTTGGGGATGCTGGTCTGGAATCACCAGGGTTGGCGTCATTTGACCCAGGAGAGCGGCCTGATCTGGAATGACATCAATCAAAGCACCTTGCGGGAAGCTCCGGACGGTTCCTTGTGGATCGGCACCAGTAACGGAGTTGCTCACCTGATGCACCCGGAGAGGGTTTTCGATTCGGCGCCCCTCTCGGTATCGGTGACGGGGATGCGGCGGGGCAAGAGTCTCGACGCATCTGAGCCGCGCGTGGCGCTTCCGTGGAGTCATTCGTCATTGGAGTTCCAACTTTCCTCTCCCGATATAGGCAACCGCAGCGAGCTGGTCTTTGGTTATCGGCTGCTGGGACAACAGTCGGAGTGGACGGAGAATCAGGATGGTCATGCGGTCTTTACCGGTCTGCCGCCTGGCGATTATGTTTTGGAGGCGCTGGCCCAGAATGCAGGCCTTGGCTCGCGATCCGGCGTGGTTAAGGTTGCGGTGCGAATCCTTGCCCCGTGGTGGCGGAGCAAGTGGTTTATGAGCTTGTGCGGGGGAGCTTTTCTCCTGCTGCTTTTTGGGATCAATCGCCTCTATGCGAAGCATTTGCGGGCCCGGAGCAGGCTGTTGGAGGGGCTGGTGCTGGAGCGCACGCGCGACCTGGAGATAAGCCGCGAGCAGCTCCGCATTCAAGCGACTCACGACGGCCTGACGGGGATGCTGAATCGCAGCGCGGTGCTTCGTTCGCTCGGGGTGGCTTTGGAGCGGGCACGACGCGAGAAACGGACGCTGGTGGTGGCTCTGGTTGACCTGGACCACTTCAAGGTGATCAACGACACTTACGGGCATCTGGCCGGCGATGCGGCCTTGCGCTGGTTTGCCGCCGCGGTAGAGGCAGCGATCCGGCCCTATGACTATGCCGGGCGTTATGGTGGCGAGGAGTTTTTGCTGGTTCTGTCCGAAATTCCCCGCGACCTGGTGGAGTCGAGGCTCGCGAAGCTACACGCTGGGATCACCAGCCTCAAGGTGCTGGATAAGGGAAGAGGGTTCACCTTGAGTTGTAGCGTCGGCGCCACGGTGCTGGACCCGGCCGCCGGGCCTGCGACGGCGGAAATGCTGTTGACGATTGCGGATCAAGCACTCTATGAGGCCAAGGCTCAGGGCAGGAATCGAGTAGTTCTTTACCATGCGAACGATCCTGTACCGGTCTCAATCGCCCCATAGTTCGATGATCGGCCCGGAGACTGACGGGCAAGGGAGCAAGTGGTTGTGGGATCAGTCTCCTCCGAAGAGGTTGGATTCGTGCGGCTTGGCTGCCGTGGGGTCATGGAGAGGGTTTTCCGAAGGTTGGCTTCTCTTGATTGTCTCTGTATCCCCGGAGAATGCGTTGAAGACACGATTGGAATCGCCCGGCAGCAAATGATGCTCTTCAAGGGCGAGACGTACGCGGCGACGGAACTCCCGCACCGGCGCGTATTGTTTGGTTGCCGCGGTTTTGAAGACGACCGGGAAGATCATCTCGGAACCCTTCACTGAATCGACACCCAGGATTTCCGGGTCGGCCACGAAGAAGCGAGAGAACTCTTCGCTGGTTCGAATCTCCATGGCGATTTGCTTGAGCAAAGCGACAACCTGGTCGGGGTTGGCCGAGAAATCGACGCTGACGTTGATGGTTGCCACGCTGAAGCCGGCGTTGAGATTGGCGACGGTGGTGATCTGGGAGTTTGGAATCACGTAAAGGGTTCCATCGCCATCGCGCACGGTGGTTTTCCGCAAGGTCATGGCTTCGACAACGCCGGCGACCCCGGCCACCCGGACCGTGTCGCCCACATTGAACTGGTCCTCGACGAGAATCAGGACGCCATTGAACATGTCGCGGACAATATTCTGCGCGGCCAGGCCGATGGCGACCCCGGCAATGCCCGCGGAGGTGAGCAGCGGGGCCAGATTCACGCCAACAGTATCCAAGAGCTGCATGCCGGCAATGACGCTGATGATGGCGAGGCCGGTGGTGCGGATGACTCCTGCCAGAGTTTTCACTTGATAAACCCGGGCAGCGCTGGAGCCATGCTGTTCGGCGAGGGAGATCATGTGCGAAGCGACCAGACGCAGGAGTCGAATGAGTACAAAGGCAATCAGCGCGACGAATAAAAGATGGGGGAGCTTGAGGCGAATGAACTCCTGGGCATCCTGGGCCCATTCGTCCATGATCTTGCCCAGAAACCGCCCTTCGGCAAACAAACCGGTGCGGAAAGCCAATAAAGAAGGAAACATCCCAAACCTCCACTTTCTAGACTAGACTGTGCGCAGGAAGTACTGTCCTATAAGTGCTTTTGCAAATGCGTTTGGTTGCAAAATCGCATCTTTACAGGAGGGTGAATCGTTTGAAACGGACGCTTGCCGGGGAAGGATATGCGACCCCAGAACGGATCAGTTCAGGAGGGATGGATGAGTATTCCCGAGATGTGTGCGAAACACGCTGCGACGGGGGGGAGATTTCGCCCCTGGATCGCGCAAACCTCATGGAAGCGGAGGGGGTTGATGAGCGCGATGTTTGCGGGAGTGGTCCTGCAAGCTTCGATCGCCGGGGGAGGGGCTCCGCAAAACAAGGGGTATCCGACGATGCCTCCCGAAGCTCAGCGAATTCCCGACGCTTCTGAGCAGTACAAGATCAACGAAAGGGAGGTGGCAAAGCAGAACTTCGAAGCGGCGAATGCGGAACGCAAGAGGCAAATCGCCGACGACAGCGCCAGGCTGCTCAAAATGGCCTTCGATTTGAAAACCGAAGTGGATAAGACCAACAAGGACACCCTCTCGCTGGACGTGATTCGCAAAGCCGACGCCATTGAGAAGCTTGCGCGCGACGTCAAGGAGAAGATGAAGGTTAGCATTGGATCCAATTGAAAAGGATGGCGTTACGCGATCTCCTTTGCGGTCGATTCGGGACGCTTTGATGAGGCCCGGAGGGAACGAAATGCCGGGAAGAGAGCCGTTGTCCGCGGGAGGTGAAAGGCGGCGCCGAGTACCGTTGCAGGTGCGGACCCGGTTGGTTCTTGTTGCGATACTGTTGCTGGTTTGTTTTGGTGGTCCGCTGGTTACTTCTGCTCTCTCACAAACGTCAGGCGGCACACCGGGTACGATGGGTCAACGTGTCGGGGATTCTGAGAGTCCCTTTGGGGACAACTCTCGCGATCCAGTTCAAGAAGAGAAGCGGTTGCGGATGTTGAACGCAGATCGCCAGAAGACAATGGTTCGGGATGCGGAGAAATTGTTGCGACTGGCGACCGAACTGAAAGCCGAGATTGAAAAGGATGAGCCCACATCGCTGACTCTGGAAGAGATGCACAAATGGGCGGAGATCGAGAAGCTGGCGCACAGCGTCAAGGAGAAGATGAGCACGTCGGTGCGGATGACTTCGACCTTTCCGGTGATGAGTCCGGGGCAGTTCCCAAAATGATCGGGCAAGGATTCGGATTCGCTGAGATCTTCTTGTTGGCCCCGAAGGACAGAGACGCAGAAGATGAGGGGTGCGCGGGAGACGCAATACGGATCGACGGGGAGGAGCTCCGAGCGATGCCTATCCGTAACCAACGAAAAGTTAAGCGCGAACTGAAGGGTACGGGCTTCAGCCCGAACAGATCAGCCCAAACATTGGTTGGGCTTCACAGGCTGCGGAAGAGGCTGTATTTCGCCAAAAATCCTGAAATACGTCCCTCGGTGGCTAAAGCCAACGTTGATTTGATTGACCTTATCGGCACGGCTAAAGCCGTGCCCCTTCAAATCTGAGGGCAGAATCGAGTTTTTCCGCAGCCTGTAAAGCCCTTTGCTTCACGACGCATTCAAGTACGGGCTGAAGCCCGCACCCTTCAACGATTCAAGTGCGATTGCCCTGTTCCCGGCCCTGCGGTGCTCTAAGCGAGAAGGGGAAATTGCTACAATCAGGATAGATTTTGATTATCTGACGCGCATTTCGGTGCGCATATTGGGAGTCACGTAGATGGATGTTGCGCTTTCCCGTGTCCAGCCGATCAAGACCGGTGCTTCCCCAAGCGGCCTAAGCTCTGAACGGATGATTGAGATCTACCGGTTGATGTATCTTTCCCGTTGTGTGGATGATCGGGAGATTCTACTCAAGCGGCAGCAGAAGATCTTTTTCCAAATTTCGGGCGCGGGGCATGAGGCGCTGCAGGTTGCGGCAGCTCTTGCGCTTAGACCGGGATACGACTGGCTTTTTCCCTACTATCGGGACCGGGCGCTTTGCCTGGGGCTGGGCGTGACGCCGGAAGAGATGTTTTTGCAAGGGGTGGGAGCAGCGAGCGATCCGGCCAGCGGCGGGCGTCAGATGCCGACCCATTGGGGCAGCAGGGATCTGAACATTGTCAGTACCTCTTCCTGCACAGCGACCCAATTGCTTCATGCCGTGGGCTGCGCGGAGGCCGGCCGCTACTTGAGCCGCCATCCGGAGGCCACCGTTAAGTCAGAGGGAGACTATCGAGCCTTCCGGGATGTGCGATTCCATGGCGATGAGGTCGTGCTGACTTGCGTGGGAGAGGGTTCCACCTCGCAGGGAGAGTTCTGGGAGGCGATGAATACCGCTTCGAACCAGAAGCTGCCGGTCATCTTTCTGATTGAGGACAACGGATATGCGATCAGTACGCCGGTCGAGGTGAATACGCCGGGCGGCGATATCTCCAAGCTGGTGTCCAACTTCCCGAATTTCTATTTTGCCCATGCCGACGGGACAGACCCGGTGGCCAGCCTGAAGGTCTTTGAGGCGGCCGTGGCCTATTGCCGTTCCGGGGAGGGACCGGCCTTTGTGCATGGTCACTGCGTGCGCATGTATTCGCATTCGCTCTCGGACGATGACAAGGGCTATCGCGGCCATGCGGAGCGGGAGGCGGACGCGCTGCGCGACCCGCTGCCTCTGATGCAGATGCGCCTGCTGCGCGAGGGAATCCTGAACGAGGACGAGATCAACGCGCTGGAGCAGAGGATTGACCGCGAGGTTGAGGAAGCGGCCGAGCGTGCTCTTGCCGCTCCGCTGCCGCTGGTTTCGGAGATTCTGAAGCACGTTTATTCGGAGAATCTGGACCCCGCGAGTTCCGCTTTTGCCGCTGAACATGCCGAGTTGCCGGGTTCCGCGGGTGGCGGGAAGGCGGGGAGCGGCAAGGGCGGCGAGCCCAGAACGATGGCCGACCTGATCAACGCATGCCTTCACGATGAGATGCGGCGCGATCCGCGGATTGTGGTTTATGGCGAAGATGTGGCGGATGCCAGCCGCGAAGAGGCTCTGGATGAAGTCAAGGGCAAGGGCGGGGTGTTCAAGCTGACATCGGGGCTGCAAACCGAGTTTGGCTCGGAGCGGGTCTTCAACTCTCCCCTGGCTGAGGCCAACATCGTGGGGCGGGCGATTGGATATGCCGCACGCGGTATGAAGCCGGTGGTGGAGATTCAGTTTTTCGATTACATTTGGCCCGCAGTGGAGCAGATTCGCAACGAGATGGCGGTGATGCGCTGGCGTTCGAATGGAGAATGGGGAGCGGCTGGGGTGATTCGGGTTCCCATCGGAGGCTATCTGACCGGAGGGTCGATCTATCACTCACAGTCGGGCGAGAGCATGTTTACGCATATCCCGGGGCTGCGCGTAGTTTTTCCCTCGAATGCTTTGGACGCGAATGGATTGTTGCGGACGGCGATTCGGTGCGACGACCCGGTGCTGTTTCTGGAGCACAAGCGGCTTTATCGCGAGACCTATGGACGGGCACCCTATCCGGGGCCGGATTTTGCGATTCCCTTCGGCAGGGCGAAGGTTGTGCGCGCTGGAAGCCATCTGACCATCGTCACCTATGGGGCGGTGGTTCCGCGGGCCTTGCAGGCGGCAGAGAAGGCTCACAGGGAGCACGGGATCGAGGTTGAGCTGATCGATCTGCGTACCCTGAATCCCTATGACTGGGAAGCGATTGCGACATCGGTGCGCAAGACCAGCCGGGTGATTGTGGCGCATGAGGACATGTTGAGCTGGGGCTATGGGGCGGAGATCGCCGCGCGCATTGCCGATGAGCTCTTCGAGGATCTGGATGCACCGGTCAAGCGGGTAGCGTCGATGGACACGTTTGTCGCCTATCAGCCGATCCTGGAAGACGCGATCCTGCCGCAGCCGGAGACCATTCTAAAAGCCATTCTGGACTTGAAGCGTTACTGAGGGTCGGTACCCAATAGAATCCGTACCGCCTCGGGAAGGGAACGGCAGCGCATGTCTGCCAGTTCCCGGGCGGAGGCGACGCCGGGTTTCTGGTGTGCGGGGTAGCCGTCGATGAAGATGGTCTTCATGCCCAGGCGGTGACCAAACTCGATGTCGGAGTAGGAATCGCCGATCATCACGCTGGTTTCGGGGGTGATCGCCGGGAACTGCGCTTTGGCTTGATCGTAGAGGCCGGGGAGCGGCTTGCGACAGGTGCAGGTGTGCTTGGCGTGGGGGCAGAAATAAAAGCCGTCGACGTGGGCGCCGTTTTGCTGCAACAGCTCCTGAAAGCCCGCATGGATTTTGTCGACATCGGCAACGGAATAGAGTCCCAGGGAAACTCCGCGCTGGTTGGAGACGATGAGGACCCGCAGGCCGGCGTGGTTCATCCGCCGAATGGCGTCGAGCACACCAGGCAAGGGGTGAAACTCTTCCCAGCGGGTTACGTAGCTTCCTTCTGGCATCTTTTGGTTCAGAACTCCGTCGCGGTCGAGGAAGACCGTGCGCAAGGCGGAAGAGAAAGCATTGCTTTGAGAAATCGGCACACGGCAATGATAGCAAAGGGGATGGTGGGCATGCCGGGGTCGGGCTTGACGCCAAAGCTGCGCGGATGGGACAGATCCTAGGTGGACGGCCCCGTCCCTACAGGACTCCGGGTGAATTATTGGAATCGCTCACCCAGCGCTGAAGCGCTGGGCTAATCAACTTTGCGCCTACGGCGCGGCCGAAATCGGAATTGCTTGGGGTCGACAAATTGGATTCCTGCTTGGGGTCGACAAATTGGATTCCTGCTTGGGTCGGCAAATTGGATTCCTGCGCTTGCTCTGGAGTTTGGCCCATCCCCATCTGCACCTCAAAGGTTGGCCAGATACAATACGGGGATGGAGTTTTCGTTCTTTTCCGGATGTAGCAGGCAGGTTAGCGTTTTTTCGGGCGCGGTGCTTTCCGACTGCGGAGCGGGCCCGAGAGCATGACGCAATTCCTTCGACTTCTGCGGTACGGGTTGCCCTACTGGCTGCAAGTTCTGCCGGGTGTTCTGCTGTTGGCCATGGTCGGCCTGCTGGACAACTTCCGCCTTCTGCTGTTCGTGCCCATCTTTGACGACGTGCTGCACCCGGGGGGAGTAGCCGATTCGCTGACAGCCATGGGCGGCAAGACCGCCTGGTACAGCGGCATGAAGACCGCGGTGTTCTCCTATCTTCATCTGCACAACGATTGGGCCGTGGTAGCTTTTGCGCTGATCGTTTCCACGGTGCTCAAGGGGCTGTGCGACTATAGCGGCACCTACCTGGTGAACTACGCCGGCTTCGGCACCATTACCGATCTGCGCAACGATCTCTATGAGACCACGCTGCGCCGCTCCTCCAGCTTCTTCCACAAGCATGCTACCGGAACGATTCTCTCCACGCTGATCAACGACGTGGACCGCGTGCAGAATGCGGTCAGCTCGGTCATCAGCGAATTTCTGCAGCAGTTCTTCACTTTTCTGGGTGGCCTGGCGGTGGTGATCTACTACGGCGGCCGTCTCAGCTTCGCGCTGTTCCTGTTTATTCCTGTGGTGGTTGTTTCGGCCCGCAAGATCGGACGGAATGTGCGCACACGCACCCGCTCAGGGCAGGACAAGCTGGCCGAGATCCAGAACATTCTGCATGAAACAGTGACCGGCAACCGCATCGTCAAGGCCTTCAACACCGAGATTTGGGAGGTTCTGCGCTTCAAGAAGGCGGCCCGGCGGCTTTTCCGCGCCAACCTGCGCAGCGTGCGCATTCAGTCCATCAGTTCGCCGTTGATGGACTCGATCGGCGCCATTGCCATCGCGATGTTTCTGTATATCGGCCGGGAAGAGATCAAGCATGGTCGCATGACCATCGGCATCTTCGCGACGTTTATTCTGGCTCTGTTCAAGCTCTACGACCCGGTGCGTAAATTCGCGTATTTTTACAACAGTTTTCAGCAGGCGATGGGGGCTTCGGCTTCGATTTTTGGTTTTTTTGATGCCGAGGATGACGTGAAGGAGAAACATCACGCCACGGTTCTGAAAGGCTTTTCGCAGTCGGTCAAGTTCGAAAACGTGGGGTTCTCTTACTCGACCGACGAGGGCGAGCACCAGATTCTGCATAACGTCGATTTGACGGTTCATGCGGGAGAAGTGCTGGCGCTGGTGGGGCCGAGCGGCGCAGGGAAGTCGACGCTGGTGAATCTGATTCCGCGGTTCTTCGACACCACCTCGGGGTGCATTCGCGTGGATAGCCACGATATCCGTTCGCTGACCTTGGGGTCGTTGCGGAAACAGGTGGCGCAGGTTTCGCAGGAGACGATTCTTTTCAACGACACAGTGCGGAACAACATCGCCTACGGACAGCCGGAGGTGCACCTGGACCTGGTGGAAGCGGCGGCTCGCAATGCCTTGGCGCATGATTTCATTCTGCGCATGCCGCAGGGCTACGACACGGTGATTGGCGAGAAAGGATTTCGGCTATCGGGCGGCGAGCGGCAACGGTTGGCGATTGCCCGGGCAATTCTGAAGAACTCGCCGATTCTGATTCTGGACGAGGCTACCTCGGCGCTGGATGCGGAGAGCGAATCGCTTGTGCAAATAGCCTTGGCGAACCTGATGCAGGGACGAACCGTTTTGGTTATCGCTCACCGCTTGGGAACGATTCGCCGCGCCGATCGCATTGCGGTTCTCGAGGATGGGCGGATTACGGCGATTGGGCCTCACGAAGAATTGCTGACGACTTCGCCGACTTATCAGCGTCTGTATCAGTTGCAGTTCATGGGTATGCCGGAACCGACAGAGGGCCGGGAGCTGGATTTAGGGACCAGTACCGTGACCGGGTAGGTTTGCGCTTTCCCAGGCCCCGAAGGCGGGGACCTGGGGCACCCAATCTCTCGGGGATAAGGGAGATAGGGACTAGGGAAATAAGGGCTGGGGACTCCCGACAAGAAGACAGTTGGGTGAAGGAAGAGGACGATGGCAATTTATTCAATGACCGGGTATGCGCGCACACAGGTAAGCGTGAACGATCAGCTCAAGTACACGCTTAGCCTGAAGAGCGTGAACCACCGCTTTCTGGATGTGCAGATGCGCTTGCCGTCTGGCCTGGACGGGCTGGAGATGGAGCTGCGCAAGGCGCTCAAGGACAGTCTGGTTCGCGGGCATGTGGATGTGACGCTTTCAGTGGATCGCTCAAGCCAGCAGGCGGCTGGTTACAATCGGACGCTCGTGGCCGCCTACGTCGATGCGTTCAAGACCGCGAGCAGCGAATTTGGCCTGTTCGGAGTGCCGGACATCAATGCGGTGTTGCGGCTGCCCGGCGCGTTGCAGCCTGATTGCCGGACGAACGGCGAAGAGGACTCCGAGGCCCTGACAGCAAGCGTTCTGAAGGAGATTGGGCCGCTTCTGGAGCAACTGAAAACGATGCGAGCCCGGGAAGGCGAGTCGCTGGCCGCTATTCTGAATGGAACGCTGGACCGGCTGGAGGAGGCGACAGCCGGGGTTGCGGAACTCCGTCCGGAAGTGGAGGCGCGGGCCCAGGAGCGACTCACGCAGCGCCTGATTGCGGCGGTTGGTCAGGATTTCAATCGTCAACGGGTGTTGGAAGAGATTGCGCTCATGGTGGAGCGCAGCGATATCACCGAGGAACTGGCCCGCATGACGACCCACATTGGGCACTTTCGCGAGCTGCTGGTGGCGGGTGGGGAATTGGGCAAGAAGCTCGATTTTCTCTTGCAGGAGATGAATCGCGAGGCCAACACGCTGTTATCCAAGACTCGGAGCGTGGGAGGCAAGGGGACTCGGGTCACCGAATTGGGATTGGCCATGAAGTCCGAGATCGAAAAGACGCGCGAACAGATTCAAAACGTCGAATAGAGAGATCGAGCGCTGGAATCGCCGACCGTGGCGGAAGACTCGGCAATGTTCTTGAAAGTACTGGAATCAATTTGGGGGTAAGCGCACAGTGGCAGGAATTCTATTCATTATTTCGGCTCCGTCGGGCTCAGGAAAGAGCACCCTGGTCAGCGAAGTTCGCAAACAGCTGAGTGGTATCGAATTCTCGGTTTCGTGGACGACGCGGCCGCCGCGCGGGTCGGAGCAGCATGGTCGCGAATACAACTTCACGGATCGCGAAACCTTTGAACGGATGATTGCGGCGGGTGAGTTTCTGGAACATGCCGAGGTTTTCGGCAACTACTATGGAACCGCGCGGCGGTCGCTGGAAGAGGCCCGCCTCTCGGGCCATGATCTGGTGCTGGATATCGACGTACAGGGTGGGGTGCAGGTGCGTGCGACGACGCCCGAGGCAGTGAGTATTTTTGTGCTGCCGCCCAATCCAAAGGTTTTGCGCACGCGTTTGCGCAATCGCAGCCGTGCCGAAGGGCATGTGAATGAGGCGGAACTTTATCTCCGGCTGAGCAAGGCGAGCAAGGAGATTGAGAATTATCGCGAGTACGGATATATTTTGGTGAATGACATTCTGGATCGCGCGGTAGCGCAACTGGAAGCGATTGTGCTGGCGGAGCGATTCTACCGCAATGGCGAGGCCATTGCGTACCGCTCCGGACGTGTTCTTGAGGTTGCCGCTGGCTGCCGTCAAGCCAACTCGCAGGAGCGGCTTAAACCTGTTTTGGAGGCCTTCGGGATCTTGGGAGACTCCGGACAGCAAGTGCTGAATTTCGACGAGGACTCCGATGACGATTGAGACCGGTTTCGACTCGAATTACCGCAAAGTACTGGTGGCCGCACGCCGTGCGCGCCAGTTGCAGAGCGGATCCCATTCCCTGGTATCCAGCCGCTCAACCAAGGCTTGCAAAATTGCGCAGGACGAGATTGAGGCGGGCAAGATCTCATATGTAAAGAAGGACGTTCCGACGGTGAAGCCGCTCGTTGGGGAGTCGGGGATTCCCATCCTGGCTCATTAGGCTTTTGGGCCTCTGAATTCGCCTGCGCCGGCCACGGTGCAGGAGCCTTATGGACACGCAGCCCCGGTCGGGATTGCGGAATGGCGGTTCCGCGCCTGCGCTTTCCTTTTTGTCACGCTGCCGATTGTCTTGAAAAAGCAAGATCCTTGGAACCTTGGATCGAGTCCGGCATTGCTCGGAGCTTGGGGCGACTCTGGTTTTGTGAGCCCTGTTCTAAATTCTTTCGCACAGTTGGTACGCATCTGCAGTCAAGCATCGGGGAAGTCCTAGGGGGCCGGGAGGCTCCCAAGATAGCCGGCCGGGAGGCCGCGCTACGGTTTTTGGTCGCTTGCGAGAAATGCCTGTCAGGGGGACATGCAAGGCAATCGCATTTGAAGAATCTGAGCGCGAACTGAAGGGTACGGGCTTCAGCCCGTACAAATCAGCCCAAACATTGGTTGGGCTTCAGCCCCAGAGGGATTGTTTTCGTGGGTAGTTTCGTCGGGACTGATGGAAGATTCCCATCAAAAAGGTCATCTTGGGGCCGGCATCCTCTGCCCTCGGGGGCTAAAGCCCTTTGCTTCACGACGCATTCAAGTACGGGCTGAAGCCCGTACCCTTCAACGATTCAAGTGCGATTGCCGATTCAAGTGCGATTGCCGATTCAAGTGCGATTGCCCTGGGGGGACATGCGGGGGGCCGAACAGTTTTCGCGGAACCGGATACAATCGACTTATGAGAGTAACCGTCGGCGTCTCGGGTGGAATCGCAGCGTACAAGGCGGCGGAGTTGGTCCGCGCGTTGCAGCGCCAAGCCCTGGAAGTGCATGTGGTGATGACCGAAGGGGCCACCAAGTTCGTGCAGCCATTGACGTTTGCGGCTTTGACGGGGCACAAGGTGATTACGGGCATGTGGGACGAAGCGGGCACAGGGGCCTACGACTCGACGATTGAGCATATCGGCGAGGCGCAGTGGGCGCAGGCGCTGGTTGTGGCTCCGGCTACGGCCAACATCCTGGCCAAGTTTGCACATGGCATTGCCGATGACTTTCTGTCGACGTTGTATCTTGCGACCCAGTCGCCGGTGCTGGTGGCTCCAGCGATGAATACCAATATGTGGGAGCATCCTGCAACGCAAGAGAACCTCGAGAAGTTGCGTCAACGGGGTGTTCGCGTGGTGGAGCCGGGGACGGGCGCTTTGGCTTGCGGTACGGTCGGGGCAGGGCGGATGGCGGAGCCGGAGGAGATTGCCAAAGCGGTTGTCGCCGCGCTGGGCCGTCGTCGCGACCTTGCCGGGGAAGTGGTCCTGGTGACTGCGGGCGGAACGCGCGAGGCGCTGGACCCGGTTCGTTACATCGGCAACCGGTCGAGCGGCAAGATGGGCTACGCCATTGCCGAAGCGGCACAGAGTCGCGGCGCCAAGGTCATCCTGATCAGCGGACCATCCGCCCTGCGGCCACCGGCGCACTGCGATTTGCTGCGGGTTACAACGGCCGACGAGATGCGTGCAGCGGTACTGGACCGGATGACGGAGGCGACGCTTCTGATCAAGGCTGCTGCGGTTGCCGACTACCGCCCGGTGAGCACGTCGGAACAGAAGCTGAAGCGGAGTGGACCGCTCACGCTGGAACTGCAGCCGACGGAGGATATTCTGGCGGAGGTGGCGCGCCGACGCCGTCCTGGCCAGTTGATCGTGGGCTTCGCCGCCGAGACGGAAAACCGGATGGAAAACGGCCGCGCCAAGCTGCTGCGCAAGGGAGCCGATGCGATTGTGGTCAACGATGTGAGCGTGGAAGGAATCGGGTTCGATTCCGATCAGAACGCCGCCACTTTTCTGACATCGAGCACTTCTATCGAGATGGAGGCGATGCCCAAGCGGGAACTCGCCGACCGCATTCTGGACGAGATCATGACCTTGCGCCGCCCGCAACATATGGTTCTGGAACTGGACGGCCTGGATGACGAGTTCGCGACGCTGGCTCGATTGAAGGCGGATATTTCTGAGCAGGTGAAAGAGCGCCAGGATGAGGTGCTCCGGCAGTCTGCTTCGGCCAGCCGTCGGCCTTTGATCATCGAGAACTGATTGTCTGCATGAACGAAAGAAGTCCTGGAGTAGATAGCCTTGGCGCTGGCGCTGGATCCTGCAACCCGTGAAGCTCTGGAAGACCGCCTTCGCTTCTATCGCGATCTGGGATTGACGGAGTTTTTCCGCCGTCCGGTAGATCCGGCGCTGGTGGCGCAACTGGCTGCGCTTGCGGAATCGGTTGCTCCCCAACCGAATCTGCCGGGTCGCGTGTCCGGGTCTGGAAGTGGGACGCCTGTTGTTCAGACGGCTCCGCTGGCCGTGCCGTCTTTACCGCGTTCTCTTGCGGAGAAGGAGAAAGAGCAGGGGACTGTGGCCTCGAAGGCTGCGACCTCTCCTTTTGCTTCTCCGTTTGCTCTGGGCGGGAGTTCGATGGAGGGCCTGGTTGCAGCGCCCAAAGTTGCCCGGCCGTCTACTCAACCTGCTTTTGAGACCTATTCCCCCGAGGACCAGCCGATTCCGCCCCGCAAGCCAATTCCTGCCCCCCCAGAGATCGCCGCCGTGGTTGACCCGGCCCAGCGTGCTGCCGCGTTGCAACTTATCCGCGACGAAATCGGCAACTGCACTCGTTGTGCGCTGCACGCGGGACGGAACCAGATTGTCTTCGGCGACGGTGATCCGAATGCACGACTGATGTTTGTAGGCGAAGGCCCCGGGGCGGATGAAGACGCATCCGGTTTGCCCTTTGTCGGCAAGGCTGGCCAACTGCTCAACAACATGATCAATGCCATGGGGTTGCAGCGAGATCAGGTCTATATCGCCAACGTGGTCAAGTGCCGGCCGCCGGGGAACCGGGTTCCCGAGCAAGAAGAAGGCGCAACCTGCACGCCGTTTCTCTTCCGGCAGATCGACGTGATCCGTCCCGAGGTATTGGTGGCGCTGGGAGCGACCGCCGCGACGTGGCTGCTGGGAGCGCGACAACCGCTTGCCGGGCTGCGTGGGCGCATTCACACGGTGCGGGGCACCAAGCTCGTCGTTACCTATCACCCGGCGTTTTTGCTGCGCGACCCACGGCAGAAGAAGGAAGCTTGGGCCGATCTGCAGATCGCGATGCGCGAGCTGGGACTCAAGCCGCCTGTGCGGGGATAGAAGAGAAGATCCTTTGAAAAAGAAAATGCCCTCCGTCACGTGGAAACGACAGGGGGCATTTTGCTGCCTTGAAACTCCGTTGGTACGACGACGACGGGCAGGCCGGGAATTGACGAAGGAGGAGTCTGGCGCGGATTTCGCTGCGAATTGGCTTTGGGACTGGCTTCCTGAGTAGTTTCCAACCTTTCCATCCCTCGCTCGGTCTTCCGATTGCATCGTTTTGGGACGTATTCGATCTCGGAACGCAGACGGAAACTGTTGGCCGCTGCAAGGAGCGTACTTTGACACAGACCCGGCTAATTCGCCCTACATTCGCTGAGAAATTTCGCTGCATTGGCTCGGCCTGCGAGGAAACCTGCTGCCAGGAATGGAATGTGCCTATTGATCAGGCGACCTATGAGAAATACCAGAATCTGCCTGACGTTCCCTTGCGTTCCCTGATTCAGTCCAGTGTCCAAGGGCCGGAAGCAGGCGCCGAGCTGCCCAATCCAGCGACCTTTGCCAAGATTGTGATGAACGCCGACAAGAAGTGTCCGTTGCTCGCGGAAGACAATCTCTGCCGGATTCACAGTGAGTGCGGAGAAGAGCTTCTATCGCATGTTTGCGCGACGTATCCGCGCATCATCGACTACGTGGGCCACGTGGAGGAGAAATCCCTCTCGTTGTCCTGCCCGGAAGCGGCCCGCCAGGTTTTGCTGGATCCCAATCTCTTCAAGGGGGATTTGAGTGGGGTCGGCCAAACAAGTCCGCGTTTGTTCACTGCCAATTTGCTTCGGCATGAGGCGACCGATACCGATCTGCGTTTGAAGATCTCTCCAACCCGCGATGCGCAGCCGGTGACCGGCTTGACGCCGGGCGCTCCTACGGAGCAGCAGTTGGCTCCTGGCGTCTCTGCACGGCAGATCCAAGTTCCCTCGGGAGTAACGGGAGTTGAGCTTCTGCTGCACTATTTCTGGCCGATTCGCGAGACGGTGCTTGCTCTGGTGAGGAATCGCATGTATCCGCTCTGGCAGCGGATGTTCATGCTGGGTGTCTTTTGCCGGCGCATGGACTCGATCGCCAGGGGCGAGCTGGATCGCGCGATTCCTGATTTTCTGGATGATTTTGCCGCTTCGGTTGCGGCAGGCGGTCTGACGGCGGCGATGGATAAGCTTCCGGTGGATCAAGAGGCGCAGTTGGATGTGGTTTTACAGTTGGCGGGAATGTTGCTGCACCGCTCCAATGTGCGTCCTCGTTTTGTGGAGACCGTGAGTGCATTCACGTCCGGCATCGGCAACGGTCCCCACGCGACGTTGCAGAGTTTAGCCGCAAACTATGCGATTGCGCATGACCGGTATTACGCGCCGTTTATGGCGAAGAACCCGCAGATCATGGAGAACTACCTGGTCAACACCATCATCCGTTGCATCTTTCCCTTTGGGCGAGAGGCGGCCAAGCCGGACTCGACCTCGAGCATGGCCTACCAGTTCGCCTTGCTGACTGCGCAGTTCGCGCTCATGAAGGGGCTGATGATCGGGGTGGCCGGGCACCATCGGGAGGCGCTTGCCAACGAGCACGTGGTGAAGACTTTTCAAACGGCATCGAAGCATTTTGAGCATCATCCGGAGTTTCTGAAGCAGGCTCATGCGCTGCTGGTGGAAACCCAGATGGATGGAGCTCGCGGATTGGCAATTCTGACCAGGAATACGGTACCCAGTGGGGCCGTGACCGAGGTCAGGCCGACAGTTCCTGCAATTCAAATGCAGGGAGTACAACGCGGAACGCAAGCATAAGATTCCGCGGATTGAGAACGAATCATTGGATGGCGCACACGGACTTTTCCGAGTGCGCCATCGGTTTTTTGTGTCCGGAGTTGGGTTCTTGCAGAAAGAGGATTGGGCGATCTTGTCTTAGAGCGTGCTATTACCACTGGGGTGGCAGTAAAAGTTTGAAGCTTACGGAAGTCGCTCCCGGTTTGAGTTGTTATCTTCTTCTCGCAGAATTCTTCGAGAGACGCGGAGCATGGGCCCCGTCCCGACGGGACTCCGGACAAATTGTTGGTTTCGCTCACCCCGCGTTGAAACGCGGGGCTAACAAACACTGCGCCTACGGCGCGGGTGCCAACGCTGGCGCTGGCACCCGCGCTTCCTTTGGCAAGAAGGTGGCTTTGGCAATGTGCTTCCTTTGGCAAGAGGGCGGCGCTGGCAATGCGTTTTCCTTGGCAAGAAGGTGGCGCTGGCAATGTGCTCCTCCCTTGGCAAGAAGGTTGATTAGGTCCGCTTGATGGGCCAACCTTCACAATGGATCCGGCTTTGCCGGAGGATTTTTACCCCTCGGCCTTTTTCGATGCAGGGCGCTTCCGCTCTCCCTTGGCGAGCCGTCCGAGAATCGCCAACTCGCGCAGCACTTGCATCAGCGGCCGTGCGGGTGTTCCCCACAAGACAGTGCCGGGTTTCAGGCCTTCGTTGGTCACGGTCTTGCCGCTGAGGACGCCTGCCTGGCCACCGAGGATTACGCCGGGGCCAATGTGCGCGTGATCGCCGATTCCCACTTGGCCAGCAATCACCGCGGCCTTTCCCACGGTGCACGAGCCGGAGATGCCGGTGAGGGCGACAACGATCACGTCTTCGCCGATATCGCAGTTGTGGCCGATGTGCACCAGATTGTCGATCTTCGTTCCCCGGCGGATGCGCGTCTCTTTGAGCGCTCCGCGATCGATGGTGGAATTGGCTCCGATCTCCACGTCATCCTCGATGAGCAAGGTTCCTTGCTGAGGGAATTGGGTGTAGGCGCCGGTGGCGTTGTCGCGGACATATCCGAAGCCATCGGCCCCGAGAACCGCTCCGGCATGAACGACGACGCGGTCGCCGAGAGTCACGCCGGGGTAGAGCACCGCTCGGGGATAGATCTGGCAGTTCTCGCCGACGATGACGGCGGTCCCCAGAACAGCGCCAGCGCCGATGCGTGTGCCATCGCCGACGCGGACATCGTTTTCGATAACAGCATGTGCTTCGATGGTGACACCCTCTCCCAAGACGGAGGTTGGGGCCACAGCGGCTGTGGGATGAATGCCTTTTCCGGAGATCAGCGGGTTCAGGAGTTTGTCTGCACGGGCAAACCAAAGGCGCGGCTGCGGTGCCTCAACAATCGCAGGCCCCTCGGGATAAATACCGACCAGCCCGGAACGCAGCACAATCGCTCCCGCGCTTGACCGTATGGCCTCGACGGCAGCAGCGGAAGTCTCCGCAAAGACCAGGCTGTCTGGGGTGGCCTGGTCGTAGGAACTGACAGACTTGATTTCCAATTGCGCCGGTGCTTGCTGGAGGGTTCCAGGCTGGAGGGTTCCACCCAGTTTTTCGATCAGTTCACCGAGCTTCATAGGTTTTTCCTTCCAGGAGAGTATCAGTAAATCCCAGGCTCGCCTGCAGGGCGGGTCTTCCAGCGGCGGTGAATCCAGAGCCACTGATCGGGATAGCGACGAATCCAGGATTCAATGGCGTGGGTACAGATCTGCGTGGCGGCGAGGATATCGGCAGACGGGTCTTCCGTTTGAGGCAGGTCGAGCGGCGGTCCGAAGTGCAGCACATATCGTTGTTCTGAAGCCTCCCAGAGCATGAAGCCGGGCACCACAGCAGCGCCGGTCTTGCGGGCGATATGGGCCAGTCCGGTGGCTGTGCAGGCGGGGGTGCCAAAGAAATCGACGAATTCGCCCTGTGGCGGGGTCATGTTGGTGTCCATCAGGATGCCTACCGTCTCGCCATTGCGCATGGCCTTGAGGAGCCCGCGTCCGAAGTCGTCTTTGTGGAGAACCCAGTTGCCGTGCATGCCGCGCATGGAGTTGACATAATCGTCGAGCAGACGATTATCCAGGCGACGAATGACCAGGCCCATGGAGTGGCCCATGAGGGAGTGGTAGAAACTGGAGAGCTCCCAGGCACCCATGTGGCCTGTCAGCACCAGAACGCCTTTGCCTTGCGCCTGCGCGCTCAGGTAATTCTCCAGGCCCTCGGTGCGAATCCAGTCTTTTGTATTTTCGGCGGAATAGCGGGACATGCGGCAAAACTCGACGAGTTGCCGCCCCAGGCTGCGAAAGACGCCCTTCAGGATCAGAGTGCGTTCGTCGATAGTGAGGGTTGGCAGGGCCATTTCAAGGTTGCGCATGCCCACGCGGCGGAGTCGGCTTAGCAGGGGGAATGCCATCCAGACCAGCAACGCGGCCATCTTTCGCGCCACCCCACGCGGCAACAGGCCCAAGGCGCCGGCTACTGTTCTGATCAGCCAAAATTCAATCTTCTCTCGCATGATCCCCAAGAAACGAACCCACTAAGCCTGCCTGCGGCCCCCCAAGGAAGAAATCGAAAAGGGGGCGTTCGGAGTATCCGGGCTACCCCGGTAATGGAAGAAACGCAAGTACCTTGGCCGGTAGATCTGTGCGTTCCCTGGTCTCAAAATCGAGACCAGGGGGACCCGATCTGTATGGCGATGTTTTCAAATCGTTTGGTCACAATACCAGGAGCAGTTAATTCCGGTTTTTAGCCTCGACGAAATAGCGGGCCATACTGCGCACAAAGGGTACGGCTCCGGCGGGAACCCCAACGTTTCCTTTCAGGATCGACTCGAAGTTGAGTTCCTTGCCAAGATAGAGAGCGGTATCCTCATCGTTCTGGCTGACGCTTGTTCCGTCCAGATCGATTCCGGCGAAGAGTCCCTTGCTGCGCGAATAGGTCAGCAACTCGGCATTCATCTTCCAGTCGGTTGCGGCCTGTCCATTGCGGCCCACAGGACCGGCTGAAGCAGCGGCATCGCCGCCAATCTTGAATTTGCTCTTCAACAGGTCTTGAAATCCGCGCTCGTTGACGGCGACGAGGACCAGGTCGGTGGATTGGCCTCCGATTTGGAATCCCCAGGAGCCGCCCGCCATGCGAATGAAGACCGGGGCGCTCCAGCCGTGGCCGGTGCGGCAGGTGACCACGCCTTGCCCGTATTGGCCGCCAAAGACAAATGCGGCTTTTTTGAGTCCGGGGACCACGCCGACACAGGTGGCCTGCTCAAGGATATTCAGGGGGATGGTGCGGTCGCCGGCGGCCATGACCTTATCGAGAGCTGCTTTGGCCGCATCGATGCGGGCCTGCAATTCTTCGTGGGTTGAAGCTGCAAACGCTGAGCAGGTGAGGGTGAAACAAAGGCAGATCGCTGCAATCGTCTTCTTCATTGGGGATCCTTTCCAGTCCCTGCCTTTTGAGGCTGGGGGAGTTGAGGTTTAAAAGGCAGTGCGTCGCCAAGCTCAGGAGCCCGCTGAGTTCCGTTCGAAGCCGAGAATTATCCGAGGGGCTCCCACAGAACTTCCTGAGACAGGCTACAGCATTCCGGGGCAGGAGCGCACGCCGGCGGCTGGACGGATGGAGGAATGGGAAGGGGGACGAGCGGATGGAGGGAGTGGGGAATCGAAAAGAGGAGCAACGCAGACGCGACCGCGCAGGGGGGTGGGCCCGGAGAAAAAAAAGGGGGGTCCAGGCAGCAGAAAGCATCTACAAGCTGGGAATCCCTTTCCCCAAATCCGCGTTGCTACTGACTGTCATATTGAGGTAGGAAGCTGACGAAATCTGTTCAAAACCGCACATTTTTAAAATTTTCCAAGAAAATGAGTTTGAAAAAGTGGAGCGAGATTGAGGCAGCACGGGTGGTTGCCGAGCAAAAAAAGAGGGGTTTCCAGGCCTCAGACCATACTTCGGCCTATTGCCTGGGAACCCCTTTCCCCAGATCTGCGTTGTTTCTGTTAATGAGTCTGTGGAAAAAAGGGAATTAACACAAGGGTACGTAAGGAGCATGTATCGAAGTTACCCAAATTACGGAAACTGTGGTAACCAAAAAGTAACCTAGTGCACTCGATTGACCCGCCTGAGTTGGGGCGGCGGCTGCGCTGCGAGGGAAAGGTTCAGAGCGCGCATGGAGAGTTCAATGCGGTTGTCGGAGCCGGTTTTGCGCATCAGGCTGCCGACATAAGCCTTTACGGTGCGCTCTTCGATACCCAACTGACGGGCAATCTCACGGTTGGAACAAGCCAGAAGAATGAGGTCCAGTACCTGGTGTTCCCGCGCGGTCAAATGCGGAGGGCCATTGGTGAGGCTGGTGTCTGGTACGGCGAGCAGGCGGTCGATCAGTTTTGAGAGTAATCTTCTCGGGGCCCAGATGGAGCCGCCGGTAACGGCGTCAATTGCCTGGCGCACCATCTCCGGGCCGGCTGCGGAATCCAGATACCCGCGAGCGCCGACAATGATGGATTCCATGACGAGTTCATCGTTTCCCTCGGGTCCAATCACGATGAGTCGAAGAGCGGGTCGAGCGCGGCGGATTCTCTCCAGCATTTCCTTGCCGCCGGAGGAGGAATTCAGGTCTACGACGATGTATTCGAGCAGGGAGTTTGCGAGCAGTTCGTTCAGGCTTCCGACGACGGGGATAAGTTGGTATTGGCCGACCGGCGTCTCATGGTCGAAGATGCTTGCCAGGCCCTCGATGCGAATCGGTTCGTCGGTGAGCAGACCAACGCGGATCGGTTTGGGATTGCGCATTGAGCACATAACTCAACTCCCAGGATGTGAATCGAGACAGTGGGGATTCGGGCACAAGTTACTACGCTCTCGCATACCTCCCGCATAAGAGGCGGGTTGCGAACGAATCCAGATTGGGTGAAGGTTGCATTGGATGAAGGTTGCAGCGGTGCAGGTATTCAGAAGCCGAAGTATTGGGGATGGAACTCACAGCAGTCGGCTGGAACCCCTATCTTACGGAAGGATCGTGGCGATTGACAATGCGGAATTTGGCAAAAGTTCCGTCCGCATTGCGGGGGGAATTCCCTCGTCAGCGTTACGGAGCGTTCCGGGGGGCAAAAAGCATGTCCATGTCGCTTGCTTTGTTTCAGAATCGACGTAAAACCTATGGCATCAACTTCATTCCCGTAGTAGAGTGAAAAGAGTTGGGCCAACGAGGTTACTCCTTTGATTAAACAAGACATCGTCCATCATGTGATCGAGCGTGCAGGCTTGCCCCGTACCAAAGCAGAGTCGGCTGTGGATACGGTCTTCGAGGGTCTGAAGCAGGCACTTGCGGCAGGCGAGCGCATCGAATTGCGCGGATTTGGAGTTTTCAGCGTCCGCGCGCGCAAAACCGGAATTGGACGCAATCCCCGCACGGGAACAGAGGTCAGCATTACCCCAGGCAAAGCTGTCCGGTTCAAGCCGGGCAAGGAACTGCATTCGATCGAGATTCCTGCGACCCCCAAGAACTGATGCGATAGCGCACCTTGCGTGAACTCTGCCGTACGGCCAAACAGGCTGCGGAAAAAGGCTGCATTTCGCCAAGAATCCTGAAATACGCCCCTCGGTGGCTCAAGCCAACGCTGATTTGATTGACTTTATCGGCACGGCTAGAGCCATGCCCCTTCAAAACTAATGGCAAAATTGAGTTTTTTCGCAGCCTGTTTGGCCGTGCGGCAGAGTTGTTTTTACATCAACCGCAAGGCATCCACGTCGACAATGAGGTTGCGCCGGGGAATTCCGGCGGAGTCGGCATGGGAGATCATGCCGCGGAGGGTCCCGTTCAGTACTTTTCTGGATGCGGCTTTGAGTATCAAGTGGAAGCGGTAGGTTCCCTTGATACGGGCGATGGGGGCGGTGCAAGGCCCCAGCACGCGCATGCCTTCGGGTGCGTTCTTTTGAAACCAGTCCCCCAGTTCGGCCGACCAGCTCGCAACTTCCTCCAGTTTTGGAGACTGAAGCAGCACATTGGCCAGCACGCCGAAGGGCGGATAGTGCATCCAGCGGCGGTATTTCAGTTCGCGCTGGACGAAGGTCGAATAGTCGTGTTTGCTGGCGGCCAGGATGGCGTAATGGTCCGGGTAATAGGTCTGGACGACCACCCGACCGGGCAGGTCCCCGCGCCCGGCTCGGCCGGAGACCTGCGTCATCAACTGGAAGACACGTTCGGCGGCGCGGAAGTCGGGCATGGAGAGGGAATGGTCGCAGCCCACCACGCCGACGAGGGTGATGCCATGGATGTCGTGGCCCTTTGCAATCATCTGCGTTCCGACGAGTAGGTTGATCTCACCGGAGTGCAGACGAGCCAGCAGGCGTTCGAGGTCGTAGCGGCCACGCACGGTGTCGCGATCCATGCGGCCGATGCGGGCGTTGGGGAATATCTCATTTAGGCGTTCCTCGCCTTGCTCCGAACCAGCGCCGAGGTAGTAGAGATGCTCGCTGGCGCATTTGGGGCATTTGGAAGGAACGGAGCGCTGAAATCCGCAATAGTGGCACTCGAGGCGTTGCCCTGCCTCGGCATGGCCGCTTTCATTGGACGGGGTCTTGTGGTGGGTAAGGGAGATGGCGCAGTTCTGGCACTCCAGCTTTTCGCCGCAAGAACGGCAGATCACGGAAAAGGAATAGCCGCGCCTGTTGAGCAGGATAAGAGCCTGTTCTCCGCGATCGAGAGCCGTTTGGGTTTGCTCGATCAGGGCGCGGGAGAAAAGCTGTTCCTTCCCGGTCTCCTGGAACTCCTTGCGCATGTCGACCAGTTCGACCTCAGGCAGGGGCCGGTTCATGACGCGGTCGGACATTTCGATGCGGGTATATTTGCCCAGGACCGAGTTTTGCCAGCTTTCGAGGGATGGCGTGGCTGAACCCAGGACGACGACGGCCTTCTCTAGTTTGGCGCGGACGACGGCGACGTCGCGGGCGTTGTAGCGGGGCGTTTCTTCTTGCTTATAGCTGCCGTCGTGTTCCTCGTCGACCAGAATCAGGCCGAGGTTGGGGACGGGCGCGAAGATGGCCGAGCGGGTGCCGACGACAATGGGGGCATCGCCGCGTTTGATGCGCCGCCACTGCTCGCTGCGCTCTTCAGGGGTGAGCTGGGAATGGAGCAGGGCGACCCGGTTGCCAAAGGCGGCATCGAGCAGGCCGACCGATTGCGGAGTGAGCCCGATCTCCGGGACCAGCAGAATCGAAGACAGGCCGCGGTCGAGGGCGCGCTGCATGGCAGCCATGTAGACAGCGGTTTTGCCCGAGCCGGTGACACCGTGAAGGAGAAAGGGCTGAAAGCTTCCCAGGGAAGCCGCCAATCCCGCCAATGCTTCGACCTGGGGCTCGTTCAGGCGAATGGGTGGGGCGGAGCCTTGCGGCAGGCCTCCCATGTGAAATGCGGCGGCACGCTCTTCGATGCGGACAAGGCCGCGGCGGACAAGTGTCAGCAGCGTCGAGGAGGGCAGATCCTTGCTGCGCAACTCGGTGAGGGGAAGTTCGCCGCCACAGGCCGCCAGCTCGGCGAGGATCGTCTGTTGCTTCTCTGTCAAGGATGGCATGCGGGTTTCGGGAATCAGTACCGCAAAGCGTACGGTGCGGCGCGCGTCGCGTTCGGTGGCGGTGGTTTCGCGGGTAATCCATTTCTTGCGCAGCATGGCCGCGAGTATGGGTAAGGTGGCGGCTGAGGCGGTGCGCAAGGTGGAGACTTTGACTGGTTCACCGGCTGCCAGACGAGCCAGGACGCGGTGTTCCAGGAGCTGTTCTTCCTTCGAGAGCTTGCTTCGGGTCCTGCCGCGCGCCTTGTCGAGGTGGCCGGGGGTGAACCCCATGGCCCATGCGCCACCGTGTTCCCCCGGAGTTGGTTCGTCTTCCAGAGAGCTTGCCAGCATATCGCGGCCCAGGTCGGTAATGCGATAGGAAACGGTCCTCTTGACCTCAGCCATGAGCGGGAGCATGCCGCGCAGGACTTCGCCCAAGGGCGCGAGGTAGTATTGCGCCATCCATTCGGCCAATTCCAAAAGAGGGTCGCTAAGAAGTGGTTCGTCATCGAGTACCGCTTCGATTGCCCGCACTTCGAAATCCGTCGGAGCCTTGGTATGGACGGCGGTCACCACTCCGATCAGCTTTTCATTGCGGAACGGGGCGATCACGCGTGCGCCGCGCGCGGGAGATGCTCCTTCGGGAACCGCGTAGGTAAACGGGCGATCGATGGGGACAGGCAAGGCGACTTCGCAGTAAGAGGGCATAAGAGGCAACTTTCAGTGTAGGGGATTGGGGGCGGAGGCGGGCGGAAAAGGGAAATCGGTCAGGGCAAACGCGTGAAGGTCCTCTTGAGGAATGAATCGCCGTTTGCGCCGCACCTTGGATTCATGCGATTCCACTGGAAATCGGTTGCCCTGAGGCGCAACCGCTGCCGGGCGCGATAGAATTCGTCCTGATGACTCCCAACGGCACGACGACCAACGCCCCGATTCCCGCTGCTGAAGCGGACGCGCCCTCCAACCTTGCCGGCCCGATTACTCTTTCCATCGACATTGGCGGCTCGGGGCTGAAGGCAATGCTGCTGGACTCTCTCGGAACTGCGGTGAGCGAGCGGATTCGCGTGGCGACGCCCGTTGTTCCCACTCCCGAAGCGGTTTTGGCCGGACTTGGCGAGTTGAGTGCCCAGCTTCCCGCATTTGATCGGGTATCGGTAGGGTTTCCGGGAGTAGTCAAGCACGGCACCACCTATGGCGCGCACAATCTTCATCCGTTGTGGGCCGTTGGCTTTCCGCTGCAGAAGGAGCTGGAGAGATGTTGGGGCAAGCCGGTGCGGGTGGGGAACGATGCGGACGTGGCGGGCTATGGCGCGATCTGTGGGGTCGGAGTCGAATTGGTGCTGACGCTGGGCACGGGGATGGGGGCGGCGCTCTTCACCAACGGCCATCTTTGCCCCGGACTGGAACTGGCGCACCACATCTGGCGCAAGAGGGACCGTACCTATGAGGATTATCTGGGACGGCGCGGGCTGGACAAGTATGGCAAGGATCGCTGGAACCTGTTGCTGAAGGAAGCCATTGCGAATACTGAAGCCCTGTTCAATTGGGATTTTCTTTACATCGGCGGGGGAAACACGAAAAAGATCGACTTCGAGCTGGGACCGAAGGTGAAGATCGTTCCGAACGAGAACGGAATTCTGGGCGGTGTCTATTTGTGGCGAGATCAGGCGTGAGACGGCAGGGAAGAGCGAATTGGGTCGCAGAGGTTCCGAGGGAGGAAAAGCGGATATGGAAAAGCAATGTTTCTACTTCCAGTTAACTCCGCCGAGGGCCAGTTTTGTGCAGGATATGACGGCGGACGAACGCGCATTGATGGCAAAGCACGCCGCGTATTTTGCCGATCTTTTTGCCACGGGGAAGCTCTTGATCTATGGGCCGGTGTTGGCTTCGCTTGGACCCTTCGGGATGGCTGTTCTTGAGGTTGCCGACGAGGCCGAGGCGCAGCAAATTTGTGAGAGCGATCCGACGATCCGGGCGGGACTGAACAGCTTTTCGATTTCACCGATGAAGGTGGCAGCGGCACGCGCCAGATCGTAGGCTGCGGAGGCGGCGGGTTAGTGCGACCAGGTCTTGTCTTTGGACGTGCACTCTTGCTCCAGATTGCAACGTTCACACTTGGGTTTGCGCGCATCGCAAACGGCTCGGCCGTGGTGAATCAGTTGATGGGAGAAGCTGATCCAACGGTCTTGAGGCAGGATGCGCATCAGTTCCTGTTCAACTTTTTGCGGCGTGTCTCCCTTGGCGAGCGCGAGGCGGCGCGCAATGCGGAAGACATGCGTATCGACCACAACCCCTTCGGCCTTCTTGAAGCAGACACCGAGAACGACATTGGCAGTTTTGCGCGCCGCTCCGGGGATGGTGATCAGTTCGGCGAGAGTCTGCGGAACCTGACCGCCGAAATCCGCTACAATTTTGAGCGCTGCGCCTTGCAGGGATTTGGCTTTGTTGTGGAAGAAGCCTGTGGTGCGGATGAGGTCTTCCAGCTCGGGCAGGGTCGCTTTGGCCATGGTCTGCGGAGTCGGGAAGCGACGGAACAACTCCGGCGTCACCAGATTGACTCGAACGTCGGTGCATTGCGCGGAGAGGATGGTCGCGATCAGCAATTCCCATGGGGATTTGTGGACCAGAGCGCACTCGACTTCGGGGTAGGCTTCATCAAGACCACGGAGTATGGCCGCGATGCGTTCGGGGGCGAGCGGGCCGCGGAGAGTCCTAACAGCTTTTTTGGTGGCGCTTTTGCGGTTTGGCTTGACTGCGGGCATGGAATAGACCTTCGATGGGGTGCGGATTATTCGCCGCTGAACTGCGACAGCAATCTGGCCCTTGCTGCGTCTACTTTTTCTTTGTATCCGGGCTGGAACGGCTCCAGCAGTTCGCTTTCCAGCGATTCGTGAAGGTGAAGCAGCGTAAGCCGCTCGGCAGGGCCGGGGATTTCCAGCGCTGGCTGGTCATAGAACCCAGCCAGCAATTCGAAAAGCACCAGGGCCTCATCGATTCCAAGTTGAAAATTGACTACGTCTTCCTCGTCTTCCATGGCCCGTTAGATCTTTCCTTCCAGCCAATTGGCCAGTTTCTCGATGGGCAGCCTTACGCTGATGAAGAACTGTCCGAAGAGAGCATAGACCGCGCTCACCTGGTCGAAGCGCATTTCATAGATCAGCTTCTTGAAGACCACCGGGTCGTTGGCGAACAGATCCACGCCCCACTCCCAGTCGTCCATGCCGATGGAGCCGGAGATGACCTGTTTAACGACATCGCCGTAGCGGCGGCCGATGAGTCCATGCTCGTGCATCATGCGCTGGCGTTCGGCAAAGGGCACCGTGTACCAGTTAATGGCTTCGCCGCGCTTGCGGTCCATGGGGTAGAAGCAGTTGTATTTGGCGTCCGGGATGGAGGCCAGCAGGCGAGGTGCCATGGCCGTGGCCTGACGCTGCAGTGTGGAAGCGACTTCGGCTTGCCACTCAGCGGAGTGGGTCTCAAAGCCTTTTCCCGAGGCCGCTTCGTAGACCTTGCGGGTGGACTCGTAGAGGCCCAGTTCGACCACCGAGACATAGGAGTGGCGCTGCTCGAGGAAGTCGAAGAGTTCTGTCTGGGCCAGATCGAGCTCGACCTGATTGAGTGCTTCGAGCGAATCGCGGAAATGGATGAGGACGAGGTCGCCTTTGTGCCCGAGCTGCGAAAAGAGTCCCGTCTGCGGAGCTGCCTCGGGAGTGGCACGCTCCAGCCGCTGGAGGGTCTGGACGGCTTGCGCGGAGATGCGCTCGCGTTCGGTCTGGGCAAGCTTTCGCCAGGATTTCCAGTCGAAATGGAAGAACTGATGAAGCTGGAAATGACCTTCCAGGGTAAGCGGGACTGGGGGAAATACATTTGTGTGCAATTCGGTCACGGGGGAACACCTTTCCTTGCAATCCCCCTCATCGTACCAAAACGCCTGCGGAGGGGGTATCGGTCGCCAATGGGGAGGGCAGTCGCACTTGGATGTTGCCTGTGGGATGAAGTACCCGAAATTCGAATTCTTTGGAAAGAATCGGTGTTTTGAAAGGGCACGGCTTCACATGCAACGGAAAAAGGCTGTATTTTGCCAAAAATCCTGAAGTACGTCCCTCGGTGGCTAAAGCCAACGCGGATTTGATTGACCTTATCGGCACGGCCAAAGCCATGCCCCTTCGAAACCAATGGCAAAATCGAGTTTTTCCGCAGCCTGTGAAGCCATGCCCCTTCAAAACTGAGGGCAAAATCGAGTTTTTCCCCAGCCTGTTCAGCCGTGCCGCAAGGCAGCCGTTCATCGATTGGGCTTTAGCCTCCGAGGGATGATATTGAACGCGTCAATCCGTCCCTTGGAGGCAAGGCCAACGAGGTTGGCCCCGAAATAGGCAGGGCTGAAGCCGAGCCCTTTCAATGCGTTTCAAAACCCAAATGCGATTGCCCTGCGCCAGTGGGAAAGCCTCCGGCCCGGGCCGAGTTCGACCCTATATACTGGGAGTGCTTATGAACGAATCGATGCTCGCGCTTGTTTTTCAGTTTGTGACCCATGTGATTAATGTCGGCGGCTACGCGGGCATCGCCGCACTGATCACCCTCAATTCCTCCGGCATACCCATTCCCTCCGAGATTATTCTGCCGTTTTCCGGGAACCTGGTTTACCTGGGTCGCTTCAACCTTTTTTTGGTGGCGACGGCGGGGACTGTGGGCTGTAACCTCGGTTCGGCGATTGCCTACTGGATTGGCGCCAAGGGTGGGCGGCCGCTGGTGGAGCGCTACGGCAAGTGGGTCCTGATGAGCAATCACGATCTGGACCGGATGACGTCGTTCTTTGCGAAATATGGCTCGATCACGATTCTGGTGGGGCGGATGCTGCCGGTGGTGCAGACATTTGTGGCTTTCCCGGCCGGAATCGCGAAGATGCCGCGATTGCGGTTCCACCTCTATACTTCCCTGGGTTCGGGGGTCTGGTACTTTTGCCTGGCCTGGATAGGCAGTAAACTCGGCGAAGCGTGGCACACCGATCCGCGTTTGCAGGAGGGCTTTCACCGTTTTCATCTGGTGGTGGAGCTGGCGTTGGTGGCAGGTGCCGTGTGGTTTTTGTGGTCGCGTATTCAACGGCAGAAGCAAGATCTGAGATAGACCCGGCTTGCAAGGCGTACACTGTTTCGGTTGCCCAAAGAGTTCTTGAACGAAGGGGAAACCGGCAGCATTCAACAGAAGGTTAGGAGAGACAATGGGTATGGAAGAGCAGAGCGGCCAAAAGACCGCTGCAGCCAAGGTTGCCCCCGCAACAGGCAAGCTGGGCGTAATGGTCGTAGGTTTGGGCGCAGTAGCGACGACAATGATCGCTGGAGTGGAGGCCGTCCGGCAGGGCTTGGCCAAGCCGATCGGATCCTTGACCCAGATGGGCCGCATTCGCCTGGGCAAGCGTACAGAGAACAAGTCTCCCCTGATTAAGGAATTCGTTCCGCTGGCTGACCTGAACGACGTGGTGTTTACCGGCTGGGACATATTTGAAGACAATGTTTACGAGTCCGCCGCCAATGCCAAGGTTCTGGACGAGAAGACGCTGCTGAAGCTGAAGCCTTTTCTGGAAAAGATCAAGCCGATGCCCGCGGTATTCGACCAGTACTACGTGAAGCGCCTGAATGGCACGCACGTCAAGACCGGCAAGAACAAGCGCGACCTGGCGAACCAGGTGATGGAAGACATCAAGAACTTCAGCAAGACTGTCGATCGCGTGGTGATGATCTGGGCCGGTTCGACCGAGATCTTCATGGAACAGACCGCGGTGCACAAGACCATCGAGGCCTTTGAAGCTGGTCTGGAGAACAACGATATCGGCATCTCGCCCTCGCAGATTTATGCATATGCGGCGTTGAGCCTGGGCGTTCCGTTTGCCAACGGCGCTCCGAATCTTACGGTCGACACGCCGATGATGATCGAATTGTCGAAGCGCAACTCGGCGCCGATCTGCGGACGCGACTTCAAGACCGGTCAGACCTTCATGAAGACGGTTCTTGCACCGGCGTTCAAAGCCCGCATGTTGGGTGTGAGCGGTTGGTTCTCCACCAACATTCTGGGCAACCGCGATGGCGAAGTGCTCGACGATCCCGAGTCGTTCAAGACCAAGGAAGAGTCGAAGCTGGGTTCGCTGGACTACATCTTCCAGCCCGAGCTCTACCCCGACTTGTACAAGAATCTCTACCACAAGATCCGCATCAACTACTATCCGCCCCGCGGCGACGACAAGGAAGCCTGGGACAACATCGACATCTTCGGCTGGTTGGGATATCCGATGCAGATCAAGGTCAACTTCCTCTGTCGCGATTCGATTCTCGCTGCTCCGATTGCGCTCGACCTTTGCCTCTTTCTGGATCTGGCAAAGCGTTCGCAGGAGTTGAAGTCGATCGGGATTCAGGAGTGGCTGAGCTTCTACCTGAAGGCACCGCAGACGGCGGAAGGTCTCTATCCTGAGCACGATCTGTTCATTCAGAGCATGAAGCTGAAGAACACCCTGCGCCACATCATGGGCGAGGGCCTCATCACTCACCTCGGCCTCGAGTACTACGACTAAGCACCACCTGCGGTGGGGCAGCCCCTTCGGGTGGCCCGCGCCAGAAAAAAACGCGGGATTGAATCTCCGGGAAAAGATCCAAACGAAAAGCCCCATCCGCGAGGATGGGGCTTTTTGCGTGGATTTCTGATTTGGACACACCTCGATAAGGTGCGATCTTCCCCGTTTCAATCCTACGAGACTATTGCTTAAGGTTTTCCGCACGTAACACGGAGCTTGAGGCATCCCGCGGGTCAACATGGACGATTACAGTGGTTCCCTTGAAGGAGGCTGACCAAGCCTGAGCATCTTCTTCTACGTCAAAGATGCGGCTATACTCACCCATTTGCAGTGCAGGATTGCGATAGAAGTAAGTGAGCGTGGCGAGGTAGCCGACGATCCTTTCTCCGCCGCGCCCCTGCTCGATCTGAGGGACAACGCTGACGACATCTATGACGCCGGAGAGTGTTGTCCAATCGCGCCCACGGATGCCGTTAACCCACTGGACAACGAGCCTCCAACGGCGGAACATGATCGGAGCAGCAACTATGACAAGAAGAATAGGAACAAAGTACCAAACGTAAATTGTTCCGCCCCGAACTATGAAGGCTATAGTCTGGTCCACTCCTAGGCTCCTTACTCTCTGATGTTACGCAGTCCAGATCTGAGGGGGATGCTGGCGAGGTCAGGGTGAGGCGATCAAAAACTGTTGCTTCTTCAGGTTCATCGGCACGATGATCCCCTTTTCCCCTGCTACGCTTCGCCCATGC
>Ga0302320_10000160_pt1 | contig 145541 bp, 116 predicted proteins | sample Bog_T0_3_FD_202130 | JGI IMG/M metagenome (GOLD analysis project Ga0302320, IMG submission 202130) | Peat permafrost microbial communities from Stordalen Mire near Abisko, Sweden - Bog_T0_3 | ecosystem: Environmental > Terrestrial > Soil > Wetlands > Peat | place: Sweden: Abisko, Stordalen... | reverse complement strand
GGAATAGAACATGAGGCCATAGACGGTGCGTACGACGTGACCATCTTTGAGGATCTCGGAAACGGCCAGACGAAACTCACCTTCATTGGAAATGAACCCATGGAGAGCGCAAAGAATAGCGGGCAAGTAGAGGGCTGGAACCAGATACTCGATAAAGTTGCCGCAGTTGTTGCGGGGCTGGCGCAGGCGGAATAAGAAGTTGAAGCTTTGACGATCGTCATGCGCGAGATACAGCTAAGGGTGGCGGGAGGCGGCTTAGTTACGGCTTCTCGTCACTAGGCCGAATAGTCGCCTGTCCGGATAAGTGACCCTTGGCTCAACTGTTACCAATGCACTCATCCATCATGGGTTACTCACCCAATACAGGATCGGTCCCGGCAAATGCCGCAGTGTCTTGTAATCGCCAATGAGTGTCGAGGTTTTGAGGGATTTCCTAGCTCCAGTCGGGTGGCCCATTCAAGCCTTCTTTTGGCTTGAGTGGGGCTGTTAGATGGCGTCGCCGGGAAGTCAGCACGCGGGAAGAAGAGCGCGACCTAAACGCCCCACTCAACGAAAATCGCGTTGAGTGGGCCACCCGCCAACCAGGGTCGCCAACGCTCAAACATTTACGCGCTTCGCTTCGTGGCCTCTCGGTGAAGACGTCTTCCGGCCCGCACGCGGGCAGCGAACGTACGCATTGACCTCAGGGTGCAATTCTTCGCCAGTCTAAATACGAATGATTCAAACGTTATCGATCGAAGGCTGTACTTTGATTTGACGTAATGGAAGAGCAGAGCTGCCATAAACTTGCCGCTCACTAGCTCGTAGTCGGATGCAGTACTGGCACGGAGTGATACAGGCTCACACTGAGAGTCAAATTGATCGGGACCCAAGCCAATCACTTTCGCCGCTGCTATGAGTTCCTTTCTATAGGTGGTCATTGCGGCACTTCTTAATTCCCAGAGTCGCTTCGGTTCGCAGAACGCCTCGGGTGGCGACGAGCAGTTCCTTACGCCAAGGTTGAGAGACTGCGCGCAGAGGAAAAGCGTGAAGAGGGGGCGCAGGTCACCGTAGAACGAAGCAATCCTGGCATCCATGGACAGTTTCGCCTCGACATCAGCTCGTCTCCTCTTGGGTTGGCTCTCGATGACCAATTCAACCATTGCGGCAGGTTCTAGCAGATGATTCTCGATGCAGAATCTGTCGAGATAAAACACATTAAGGTGCTCGAACTGCCTTCCGAGCAGATGATCGAAATCTCGGTCAACGATGTATGCCCTGAAGAATCCGGTCCCCTGGTTGGCCTCCGATGTCGCGTGCTGGAAGACCGCAGATTTGCCTCCCAAAGGAAAAATCCGAGCGATCCTGACCCGCTTGAAGAGCTTCCGGAGAATCTCAAAGTACAGGTTTTCCTGTTCCTCGTCCTCGACATAAAAGTTAACGTCGTTGAAATCGGCATAAAAGATGTCCAGCGCGGCCATCCCGTTTTTGCTTCTGGTCGGCAGGTCTGGCGAATGGACTCTCATGATTTGATTCCTCGAAGGGCAACGCAATTGCTTTTGTATTTGCCGACGATGTCTGGCGAGTGTGTTGCAAGGAGCAGCTGAGTCCCCTCCGGACGAAGACGAAGAAATGCATCCATAAACTCAGCCTGCCATTTTGGGTGAAGAGACAGCTCTGGTTCATCAACGATGAACACGCCCTTGGGGTCAGAAACGAAAGCCAGGAATGTGAAAAGCACCAGTATCTGTCGCTCACCTGATGAGAGGCATGTGACCTGCTGTGGGAATCGCTTTGCGTCCTTGGTGCTCGTCGATGAGAACGCCAGCTTTCCGGTGCTTTCGTCGAAAAACAATTCCTTATTGCTGTCGTTAAAGAACTGGTTCACAGCGAGGAGGTAGCCACTTAGTGATTTGAATGCAAGGGCGTTCTTTTTTTCGAAATCATTGAATGCTTTGGCAAGGCTCTCGATCTGGCGATACTGCGTCGCGACGAAATCGAAGATCAGAGCACGCTGCCCCTCCGCATGATACTGCTGTTCCGAAAACTTCCGCGACGCACTAAAGAATCGCTGCACGTGCGTGTGCACATCTGCGGACTTGATTGTGGCGGACAGATAGGTTGTAACTTTCTCTTCAAGATCCCTAATCTGCTTCTCGGTCATTGGCTTTATGGCTCCGCCTCGAAATGCCATCTCCGGGTCTTGGAGTGCTGACATCACGATGTTGGCCTTTAGCTCGTTGTCATTCGCAATAGCTTTGGTTCGAAACTCTGCGTACCGGGACGATGTGACCTCCTGCACGCGGCCCGTCGGTGATCGGGAGGGTCGTTGTCTTTTCGACGATGTAGGTTGCGCTTCGAGATAATAACCCTCCTCTGATTCGGCTGAGACGGTCCGATCTAGGGAGATAAAGGTGGGCCTTGAGAATGACTTCAGAAGCTCCCACATCGGGATTTCGTGCGGTTCCGGAACCAACTCGTCCCCAGCAAAGGCCACGAGGTCTACGGTTATCGGCACCAATGGCTTCCGTGGCCCACGGATCGACAGGGTGACTTTTTCCGAGCTTGTTTTTGCGATCAGCTCGTAGTTGGTGTCGTTTTCCACAAATTTGAGCTTGAGTGAGTCATATTTTGCGAGCGCCAATTGGCGGAGGTCAGGCTTCAATAGCCAGTCGATCACGTTGAGGACGCTCGTCTTGCCACTTCCATTGATGCCGACGAGCAGGGTGACCTCTTTGTTGAACTTTACGTCTAGACTCAGGGTTCGATATAGCCCACGAATTGAAAGCGAATTCAGCAGCATACTCAATACCTCTTAACCACGAATCTGGGGATGATTGAACCAGGCCCTTTGCAAGTAGCAATGGTACAGCACTGCCAATTTCGCGCGAAACGTGCGATAGAGACATAAGCTCACCCTCCGCCGTGCGGCGCTCAATCAGTACCGATAAACGCCGCAGTGTCTTGTAATCGCCAATGAGTGTCGAGGTTTTGAGGGATTTCCTAGCTCTGGGCGATTTGTCGGCAAGCCGGAAGTTACCCAGAGTGGAAGATACCTACTGAGATATCGCCAACTCACTCACAGTCATGAACGGAAGCCGTAACAATTACAACGTCACCGGCTCCGCTCCGCGCCCTGTCAAGCCCATTTTCTTTTCCATTTCTCTCAACCTCTTCATTCCTAACCACATAGAGTTTCCCCCTCCCTGAGGGGATCATTCCTCCAGTTTGCTATCCTGAATATAGGGCATGGAAAGCCCAGGATAACCTCTCTGTTTTCAAAAATTTGCCGGGAAATATAGGGGGGTGGGGGGTATCCCACTCCAACGGCGATTTTACTTGCTTGTGATTTTAGTTTGATCGGCTGTTTAAGCCGTTTCCAGTTCTTCTTCCAACAATTGTTTGTCGTGCAGATCGGTGTAGTAGCCGTTGAGCGCGAGGAGTTCATCGTGGGTTCCGTACTCCACGATCTGTCCGTGATGGAGAACGGCAATGCGGTCGGCGTTGCGCACCGTCGAGACGCGGTGCGAGATGAAGATCGTCGTGCGTCCCTTCATCACCTCGCGCAGCCCGTTGAGTATCTGATCTTCGGTGTGCGTATCGACGCTGGCGAGAGCATCGTCGAGGACGAGGATGCGGGGTTCGCGGATGACCGCCCTTGCGATGGCGACCCTCTGCTTCTGTCCGCCGGAGAGAGTCAGTCCGCGCTCGCCGACCATGGTCTTGTACTTCTCGGGAAAGCCCTCTACGTCCTCGGCAATGCGCGAGATGGCGGCGGCGCGATGGATCTGCTCGTCGGTCGCGTCCTCCACGCCGAAGGCGATGTTGTCGCGGACGCTGGCGCTGAAGAGGAATGTCTCCTGCGGAACGAAGCCGATCTGGCGGCGCAGTGTCTCCAGCGAGTACTCGCGGATCGGGCGGCCATCGATGAGCACCGATCCCGCCGCGGCATCCGCAATGCGCGGAATCAGCGATACCAGAGTGGACTTGCCCGACCCTGTAGGTCCGACGATGGCGAGGCTGGTGCCCGCGGGAACCTTCAGGTTCACCCGGTTCAGCACAGTGGAACCAGCCTCGACGGAGGAGGAAAGCGCTGTGACGCCGGTGCTGGACTCGGCGAGCTTGGACTGGTGATCGTAGGCGAAGCTGAGGTCGCGGAACTCGATCTCGCCGCGGATTGCCGTATCGTCCGGAACGGTGATGAGCGCAGGATCGTCGGCGATGGTGGGCCGCTGGCGCAGGATCTCGTCGATGCGCCCCATGGAGGCCGTGCCGCGCTGGAAGATGTTGATGACCCATCCGAGGGCGATGATGGGCCAGGTGAGCATCAGCATGTACATGTTGAACTCGACGAACTTGCCCACGGTGATCTGCCCCTGGAGCACCTCCTGCCCACCGACCCACAGGACAATGACCAGGGCGAACCCAAGCATCAGTTCCAGGGTGGGCCAGAGCATTCCCATCAGCCGGGCCAGCGGCATCGAGCGCTTGATGTAGTCGAGGTTCTCGCGCTCGAAGAGGGTGATCTCAGCGTCTTCCTGGGCATAGGCGCGGATGAGACGCGCGCCGGAGAAGTTCTCCTGGGCGCGGGCGCTGATGTCACTGAACTTGGCCTGGATGCGCTCGAAGCGGTCGTGGATGCGGGCGCCGAAGTACTGCACGATAATGCTGGCGATGGGCAGCGGAAGGAAAGCCCATAGAGTGAGCCGGGGGCTGACGCGCTCCATGAAGAAGAGCGCGGCGAGGGTGAAGACCACGGTATTGGCCGAGTACATGATCGCCGGGCCGAGCAGCATGCGCACGGCATTGAGGTCGTTGGTGGCCCGGGCCATGATATCCCCGGTGCGGGTGCGCTGGTAGAAGCCAAAGTCAAGCGCTTCCAAGTGGCGGAAGAGATCGTTGCGCAGGTCGAACTCGATCTCGCGCGAGATTCCGATGACGATCCATCGTGTGAGGAACTGGAAGACTCCCTTGCCGGCGGCGACGGCGACGAGGAGCCAGCACCAGGTGAGCAACTTGCCATGAGTGACGCCGTGTTTGAGCAGGTCGTCCACGATGAGCCGGACGAGGCGCGGGCCTTGCACCATGAGTCCGTTGGTGCATAACACGGCGATGGATCCGGCCAGGAAGCCCTTCCAGTAACGCTTCATATAGGGGAGCAGGGGCCGGAACTTGGAGTATTGCAAGGGCAGTCACCTATCCGTACGAATGCGATATAGATGCGATTGTAGCAGCGGTGGTCGCAGGGGAGCGGCAGCGCGAGGTGGACGAAGGATGTGCGGCTGGCTCTAGGTTGGAACCTTTAGCAGCAGGTATCCGCCGAGGAGCCCGAAGATGAGGTCGGGGGCCCAAGCAGCCATGGCGGCCGGTAACTGGCTGGCATTCCCCATGGCCTCGAAGAGTCCGGCGGCAACAAAGTAAATAATTGCCACGCTGAGAGCGACGGCGATCCCTGTGAGCGCGCCTTTGCGCCCGGCGGAGAGAGAGAAGGGAACGGCGAGGATCGCCATGATGAGAGTGATCATGGGGTAGGCAAATTTCTTCTGGAGTTGCACGCGCAGGCGAACGACGTCAAAGCCGCTCTGCTGGAGGTCGGCAATGTAAGTGCGCAACTCCTGGTAGTTCATCTCAGAGCTCTGGCGGACTTCCTTCTTGAAGTATCCGGGCGGCTCGATGAGGTTGGGGAAGGTGCTGGCATCGAATTCATGGAAGCTCTGAATGGCCGAACCGCGGAAGGTGCGCTCCCATCCCTGCTCGAAGATCCACTTATTCAACTCCGGGGACCAGTGTGCGCGGGAGGCGTGGACGCGACCGGTCAACTCAAAGGTCGAGGGATCGAACTCGAAGGCGGTGATGTTGGCGAAGGTGTTCTGATCTGGATCGAAGAACTCGTAATAGTAGATGGTGTCGTGCTCACCGAAGATCCACTTGCGGTCAGGACGGAGATAGGTCTGCGCGGGCTTGCCCTTGATCTGGTTGCGAAGAGTTTCCTGGCGCTGATTGGCGCCTGGAATATAGAACTGGTCGAAGAAATACAAGCCCGCACTGATGGCGGCGGCGATGACCAAGATGGGAAAGATCACGCGGTAGATGCTGGTTCCGGTGGCCTTCATGGCGGTGATCTCGTTGGTCTTTTGGAGAAGTCCAACGGTGGTAAGGACGGCGAGCAGCACGCTGAGAGGCGTCATGATGTAGATCATGGACGGCGTGACGTTGAGCAGGTACTGGCCCACCATGAGCATCGGAATGTGATTGCGCACGATGTCGCTGAGAAGTTCAAAGAAGGTGAAGACCAGGGTCAACAGGATGAACGAGGCGAGGATCATGCCAAGATACATGGCAAAGTCGCGCAGGATCATCTCGTCGAGAAGCAGGGGATAGCGCAGGCTGAAGCGGCGTTCTCCGGAGGCTGAGGCAGCCTTGGCTCCAGCGACGGGTGAGGTGCGTGGCGTGGGAGTAAAGCGCGTGCGTAGCGCCTCCCATAGTTCCCGCAGGGAGCCAAGGTTGATTACGGAGCGTTCCACGCGGTGCAGTAAGACGATGCCAGCGATGAGGAAGAGAACGTTGGCGGCCCAAACTCCGGACCAGGGCGGAATTCTTCCGCCGCGACCGAGGGAGATTCCGGTCAACGAGATGAAGTAGTAGAAGAACACCAAGGCGATGGTGAGGACGAACCCCATGCTCTTGCCGCCCTTTTTCGAAGAAAGGCCGAGCGGGATTCCGACCAGCGCAAGGACCAGGCACGAGGTTGGCAAGGCAAGGCGGCGGTGGAACTCAACAAGATACCAACGGGCGCGGACGGCAGGAGTGTCCTGCGCGTTACGGGGCTTGCCGGTATCGGCCTCCGGGTGGTGCCCGCGGAACCAGAGTTCGGCGGTGCTCATTTCGCTGACCGGTACGAGTTCCTGCTTGGCTTCATCGGGCGCGGGGAGTGCCATGGGCAGGTCGGTCTGGGCGAAGGTCGAAATCTGGTACTGCGAGGGATTCTGGGGCTGCACCTCCTGCTGCGAGCCGTGGTTGAGGTGCATGTGAAGCGAATTTGGGTCGTCCGAGATGATAATACCGTTGCGTGCGAGAGTGATCTTTGGGGCCGAGGGGTCGGTGACATCGGCGAGGAAGATGCCGCGCCATTGGGAGGCGTTGGAGCCGGAGCGCACATCTTCAACGTAGAGCACGGTGTTCTTAAAATCTTCGTAGAAGACCCTGGGCTGAATTTCGAAAGACGCCTGCGAACTCTTGAGTTTGTTCTGTAGCCTGCCCAAGGCGGCCGAGGACATGGGGGCAAGCCAGATGCTGTTGGCCATGGCGAGCACCCAGGTGGCGACGGCAAAGAGGGCGATGATGCGAACAAACATCCACGCGCCGAGGCCGCTGGCGCGCATGGCGGTGACTTCACTGTCGGCGGCAAGGCGGCTGAGGCCTATCAGGATTCCGACGAGCAAGCCCATGGGAATAGTGATGGTGCACGCGACGGGCAGGGTAAGAAAGAAAAGTTCGGCGACGCTGGGCAGGGGGGCGCTATCGCGCACGACGATTTCAAGCAGCCGCCCCAGGTCCCTCATGAAAATCACGAAGGTAAAGAGGGAGACGCCAATGGCGGCGTGCTGGACAACTTCGTTAAGAATGTAACGCGAAAAAATCTTCACGGCGCGACCGGGAAAGGCACCTTTGCTAAAACTCAGTTCTTTCCCGAGTCTAGCATGGGCGCAATGGCTTTCGGGCTGCTATCCTAATGCCTGTTCTTCTGTTCACTATTCTTAACAGGCGCGTTCCGGATTCATACATTCGATGGCTCAAGGCAAGCTTAGACTTCTGCTTCTCTGGCATATGCACCAGCCCTTTTACAAGGATCTGGTCAGCGGCGAATACCGCCTGCCCTGGGTGCGTCTGCACGCACTGAAGGACTACTACGGCATGGTGAAACTGCTGGAGGAGTTTCCGCAGGTTCACCAGAATTTCAATATTGTGCCGTCTCTGGTAGCACAGATTGAAGATTATAATTCCGGAATTTTCAAAGACCCGTTCTGGGATGTTGCGGCAAAACCAGCATCGGAATTGACGCTGGAGGAGCAGCATTTCGCGCTGACCTACCTGTTCCAGGCGCACGGGGAGAGGATGATCGGGCGCTATCCGCGCTACCGCCGGTTGTGGGAGCAGGTGCGGGCCGCCGGGCCGGACCCGGCCAATGCCGCCATCACATTTTCAGAGCGCGACTACCGTGACCTGCAGGTGCTCTCGCAGATTGCGTGGTTCGACGAATATTACCTGGAAGATCCCGCAGTGAAGTCCCTGATCGAAAAGGGGCAGAACTTCAGTGAAGAAGATCAACGCTTTGTCATGAGCAAGCAGCACGAGATCCTAAAGGGAGTGCTGCCAGCTTATCGCGATGCGGCCTCGCGCGGCTCGGTTGAACTCTCGGCAACTCCGTACTACCACCCGATCCTTCCTCTGCTATGCGACACCGATGCGGGGCGGGAGTCTGTGGCGGGCCTGCCGCTGCCGACGGAGCGTTTCCGGCGGCCGGACGATGCGGAGGAGCAGATCCGCCGCGCGCTTGATTCGCACGAGCGCACGTTTGGGGCGCGTCCCGTGGGAATGTGGCCGAGCGAGGGGTCGGTCTCCAACGAAGTTCTGGGAATTGCCGCACAACTGGGCGTGCAGTGGATGGCGACGGACGAAGGCGTGCTGGGACGCAGCCTGGGCCACGAGATGGGCCGGGAGACGGATGGGTTTCTCGACCGTATCAGCGCCGAGAAGCTCTACAACATCTACCGCTGGGAGGGCGACGGCCAGACGATGAACATGGTCTTCCGCGATCACCGGATCAGCGACCTGCTGGGCTTTGTTTATGCCGGAATGGGTGCCAGAGAAGCAGCCGCACACCTGCTGGGGAACATCAAGCGCGCAGCCGCGCCGGTGGTAGATTCCGGACGCGATGCCGTGCTCTCGATCATTCTGGACGGCGAAAACGCGTGGGAAAGTTACGAAGGCAACGGGCGCGACTTTCTGCGACGATTTTACGACGGGTTGCAGCGTGAGCCGCAGATTGAGCCGATCACGATCTCTGAGGCGATTGAGCGGCAGAAACCGGAGAACTTCGGGAAGTTGCGCGGTCTGGTTCCGGGTTCGTGGATCAATGCCAACTTCAACGTATGGATTGGCGCGCCGGAGGACAACAAATCGTGGGATTACCTGAATCAGGCGCGAGAGTTCTATGACGACAACGCCAGCCGCGTAAGGGAAGAGCAACGGAAGTTGGCCTACGAGGAATTGCTGATTGCCGAGGGCAGCGACTGGAACTGGTGGTACGGTCCGGAACACCATTCGGCAAATGATCGCGACTTCGACGAACTGTACCGCAAGCATCTCTCGAATGTGTACACGGCGCTGGGCGGGGTTCCGCCCGATCACTTGGCGCGTCCGATCTCCGGCGCGTTGACGCGCTCCAAACTGCATCCGCAGACGGCGTATGTGCGGCCCGTGATCGACGGCCAGGTGAGCAGCTACTTCGACTGGATGGGAGCGGCGATGTTCTCCAGCGACCGCCGCGGCGGAAGCATGCACGGGCAGATGTTTGTGCTCGAAGCCATTTACGCGGGCATCGACGAAGAAAATTTATACGCGCGCCTGGATTTTGCCGCGACGCTGCCACAGGGCGATGCGACGGCTACACTGCATCTTGCGCTGCTTGACGGCGAGCAGATGATTGCGAATCTCCGGTTGGAGATGGAACTCTCGCAAGAGCATCTTACCGGCTGGAAGTTGCACAATGGCGGCAAAGCGGCCCTTGCTTCCCAAGGTAAACCGGCAGGGGTGGAAGTGGCGCTGGGAAAAGTTCTGGAGATAAAGCTGCCCATGAAACTGGTTGGAGCGGAAGAGGGACACACCTTCAACCTCCGCTTCGTGCTCTACCGGGATCGCCTCCCGATCGATGCGCTGCCGCAGGAAGGTTCGCTGGAAATCCAGGTTGCGCCGGAAGACGTGCTGATCGAGATGGCATACGAAGCGCAATAGTCGAAGTCAATTGGGCCGGGATTCCTTGGACGGCCCAAGCACTTCCCGTATTTTGCGCGCCAGAGTTGAGAGGCTGAAGGGCTTCTGCAGGAACACTACCCCCTCCTCCTGAACTCCATGGCGCACAATTGCATCATCCGTGTAGCCGGACATGAAGATGGTCTTCATCTCCGGACGACGGCTTTCCAGAATCTGCGCCAGCTCTCGCCCGCTCATCTTCGGCATCACAACATCGCTCACCATGAGGTGGATGGCGCGGTCGAATTCGCGTGTCACCTCAAGGGCCTGGTGACCGGATTCGGCGGAGAGGACGGTGTATCCCAGGCCGCCGAGGAATTCGCCGATGGAGCCACGCAGCGCCTCTTCGTCCTCGACCACAAGTATCGTTTCCGTGCCTCCCTGCAACCATTCTGCGTTCATCATGGAGGCGGCAGCGACGGCATCTTTCACCCTGGGAAGATAGATAGTGAAACAAGCCCCGCGTCCCGGCTCACTGTCCACAAGCAGATAGCCGCCACTCTGTTTCACGATTCCATAGACAGTGGAAAGTCCAAGTCCGGTTCCTTTGCCGACGTTCTTGGTGGTGAAGAATGGCTCGAACATATGCTCCTGAATGTCTTTTGGGATGCCGGTTCCCGTATCGGCGACGGAGAAGACCGCGTAGTCTCCAGGAGCCATATACGAATGCTCCAGGATAAAGTCTGCGCCAGCGGTGAAGTTACGGGTTGCAATGGTGAGGCTGCCTCCCTCGGGCATGGCGTCGCGGGCGTTGACGCTCAGATTCATCAAGACCTGGGAAATCTGATCGGGATCGGCCCGGACTGTCCATGTGGACTCCGGGAAGATCTTCAGCTCGATATCTTCGCCAATAAGACGGTGCAACATCTTTACCGCATCGGCGACTGCGGCGCTCAGGCTGAGAGAAACTGGCGAAAGTACCTGCTTGCGGCTGAAGGCCAGCATCTGTCCGGTGAGACTGGAGGCGCGGTCGGCGGCCTTCATGATGGCCTGAGTATTCCTTCGTAGCTTATCTTTCTCGGGTAGGCATTCCTGCATGATCTCGGCATAGCTGCGGATGACCATGAGGAGGTTGTTGAAGTCGTGGGCGATGCCGCCGGCGAGGCGTCCGACGGCCTCCATCTTCTGGGCGTGGAGGAACTGTTGTTCGAGTGCGAGTTTCTCTTCATCGGCCTGCTTTCGATGGGTGATGTCACGGACGACACCGATGAGCTGGGTTGGTTTTCCTGCGCTGTCACTAACCGTATTTCGGCGCACAGTAACCCAGCGAACGCTTCCATCTGGACGATGGATACGATATTCAACGGCCAGATCGGCGCTCTCCTTGCCGTTCAGCAGGCTTGCGCGTTTCTCAAGGAATCGTTCGCGATCTTCCGGGGCGATGGAGTTGAGCAACGTCTCGAAGTTGATGATCTGATCGGGCTCCCATCCGAAGATGGTGCGAGTCAACTCATCGCAGCTAATGACAGGCGAGTCCATGTCGCGAGTCCAGACACCCAATCGTGCCGCATCGAGGGCGGTGCGTAGTTGCTGGCGGCTGGCGAGGAGTTCGAGTTCCTCGTGTTTCCGTTCTGTAATGTCCTGCATTGCGCCAACGGTGCGGACAGGATGTCTTGCATCGCCCTCGCCTTCAAAGAATGTTTCAGAGCGTCCCAATAACCATCGAATCCCATCTGAACGCACAATGCGGAGTTCACAGCAGGCGAGTCCGTTGCCTTTCGGATCGATCGCCTGTTGCATGCAGGAGGCAACCTTCTCCCTGTCCTCGGGAAAGACGGATTCCAGCATCATTTCAGGGGTAATCACTTGTTCCTGGTCCCAGCCGTGGAATTCTCTGAAGATTGGTGAACAATGAAGTATATCGACAGGATGTTCGTGTTCGAAGATGCCCAATCCCGCCACGTTCACGGCCTGGGAGAGGCGCTGCTCGCTCTCTCGCAAAGCCCGCTCGGCTCGCCGGCGCTCGCTGATATCGCGAATGGTAGCGATGACCGTGAGCTTCTCGCGCAGAATGAACGGACGCGCATGAATCTCTACCGGCACACGCGTGCCGTCTTTGGCGATGAGAATTTGTTCAAAGAGGACGTCTTTGTTCCTTGCGAGTTGTTTTCCTATGTCGGCGGTTGGGGTTCCGGATTCCGGATCGTCAATATCCTGCGGAGATAGTGAGAGCATCTCTTCCAAGTTGTAGCCCAGGAGTCTGCAGAAAGCGTCATTGACTGAAATGAAGTTTCCAAGAACACCATCGGGGTTGATTTCATGGACGGCGAGTGCGTCGGAAACACTTTCAAACAAGCTACGCGCCCGCTCCTCGCTCTGGCGCAACGCCTCTTCGGCTTTCTTACGCTCGGTGACGTCGATGATGGTAATGACGGCGAGGGCAATCTGACCCTTGGCATCGAAGATAGGCATGCCGCTGTAATTGAAAACGCGAGTCCAATTCTCCCGATCAAGGCGGCGGACCTGGTGCTCCTGCTGGTGGAGACGGTCGCCACGCAGGGTCCGGTTCGCCGGCCACTCATCCACCGAGAGCACTCTTCCGTCCATCGCGGAGACCTCGAAGACGCTGGCGAATTCACGGATCATGCTGCCGCTATCGGGAGTTTGCGAAAAGCCATGCAATTCCACGGCAGCCTGGTTCCAGTGCAGGATTCGACCGTCGCGCCCCATCACCAGCAATCCCTCGTCGAGATTTTCAAGGATGGACTTTAGCTGTGCTTCGCTGGTGCGCCGCGCTTCCTCGGCGCGGAGCCTTGCCAATCCGATGGCGAAGAAATCGGCGAGCCGCTCCCACATCGCAACCGCTTCCAGCGAGAACATTCCTTGCCGCCGGTCGTTGAACTGGATTAACCCGAGCCGCTCGCTCCCTGCCTTGAGCGGGATGAGGACAATGGACTCATAGCCCGACTCGGTGCAGTGGCCGCGGTGGCGGGTATTCCGCACTTCTTGAGTGTTCCGTGCCCGCAGTTCAGATGCGCTATTGGTCCAGAAGCTTCCCAATTCGGTGAAGTAAGGTTTAGAGGGATCGAAGTTGCCACAGATGACGTCTCCGCAGCGGCACTCGAGGGCAGGCGTGCCACTTGAATCCGGAACACCGGAAACGGGCATGACCTCGCCAAAGCAGTCCTGAGAGCAGAGAGAGTTTTCAGCGCGGATAAACTCCGGAGGAAATCCAAGAGCTTGGGAATACGGGAAGTCGTTCCCCTCGCGCAAGCGCACGGCCACGGCCTCGCAGTCGGAGTGCTGCCGGAAGAAATTGACCGCTGCATCGATCAGGTTACCTGTGCTGGAGGCGGCATTTACGAGGCGGAAAAACTCAACGGTTAGCTCTCGTTCCTGTTCCCATCGCGTGCGTCCGGCGGCAGTGTTTTCTGCTCCGTTCCGGGTAGGTTGGTCGCCTTCATCCGTCGGGAAGCTGTTTTCTGCTGGCATAGAGCGCGTCCAGTACTACACCACGGCGGCTATCTACGGCACGAGCAGCTTTGAACCGCCATGCAACTGTTGATTCGCGAGAATAGCGCAGGAATTGCCGATGCACAAGGTACCGTTGGTCACCATGAGCTTTTGGGAGGTTTAGGGATAAGCGGATTGAATGGGGAAGCTTGTCCGGCAAGGCGGAATCTACTCCGCCCTGCCGAGGTGGAGACTACGGTTTTGCCGGTAGCGGCTGGAAAAGCGCAAAGACAGCGCCTTGCGGGTCCTTGAGGATACTGAAGCGGCCGACGTTTTCCAGGGTCATGGATTCGAGGCAGAAGGTGGCTCCCAGTTGCTTTGCCTGGGCTGCGGTGGCGTCACAATCCGTGACCATGAAATACGACATCCAGTGCGGGGGAATGTGTGCGCTCTGTGGACCGAGCGGAGGAATCCCGCCAATGAATTCTTCGCCGTTCTGAATGTGTAAGTAGCCGGAGGGAGGGTCGCCGTGGGTATCGGCCGTAAACTTCCAGCCGAAGACGTCGGCATAGAATCGCTGGGCGCGCTCTGGATTAGGGGTGTTCAGGTCAGCCCAGCAGAGTGAGCCGTGCTCGCCCTCGACCTGGATGCCCATGCCCTTGTTTGGCTGCCAGATGCAAAAGGCTGCGCCGGTGGGATCCTGAATCACACTCATTCGGCCTACATCCATCACATCAAAGGGCGGAGCCAGGAGTTTGCCACCGGAGGCAGCGGCATGTGCGGCGGTGGCGTCTGCGTTTTCAACTTGAATGTAAAGAGCCCAGTGCGGTGGGACTCCAGCGGCAAGCAACTCGGGACGGAGAGTGGCTCCGGCACCGACGTCGCGCCCCGCGAGCTGAAACATGGTGTAGAAGCTGCCTGGACCCATGGGCTCATCCTTGGAGGTCCAGCCAAAGATGGATTCGTAAAACCCCTTGGCGGCGTTCTGGTCCGTGGTGGAAAGCTCAACCCAACAGAAGGCGCCTGGTTTGTGGTGGTCAATAGTCGGCATGGCGACAAAGTATATACCGGCTGGCACAGAGTATTTTGAATATCCGGCGAAAATTCTTGTGGAATTTGCAAGTGCGGCGAGCTACGACAGAGAGCTTAGCTACCTCAAGGGGACATTCCCGCAGATTAACCGAACAATGAGTGCGGTGCATCTCCGGTCTGCATGTAGCACATAAGGTGCCAGAGTTTCTGCGCGTTGCGCACGGGAGTGCTATATCGGGCGATCTTCCTCGCGTGCGTGAATTTATGAAAAAGCTATCTGTTCTTCGCAACTATTCCACCACCTGAAGTGTTTTCATGGCTGCCATCAAGAACAGTGTCTCGCAGATCTGAAGCCATGCTTTGGGCTGCGCAACGTGCTTCTGTTTGTCTCTAAACGCAAAAAGCTAAGAACGTAACCTGCACACATTCAGAAACCGTCGCGCTGTTCGCGGCGATTTCCTAGGGAGCAAAAGATGAACATCAGGCCTCTTCGTATTCTTGCTGGAACGGGAATCACCGCACTGTTGTTTTCGCTGGGTTGCGGTGGCGGTTCCTCTTCCAACAGCGCACCATCCACTCCGGCCGTCACTACGGGAACCGTTCACGTCATAGCAAGCGACGACGCAACTGAAGACTGGGCAACCGTTGGCGTCAAGGTGCTCAGCGTATCTCTCGTTCCGCAGTCGGGATCGCCAGTGGTGGTGTATACCGCACCTTCGACTCCGCCGGTCATCAACCTCGTGCAACTCGATCAACTGGGAGAAATCATCGGCAACGCCACGGTTCCCGACGGCACTTATACGGCTGCAAAACTTACGTTGAGCGCGAATCCGGGCGACTTATCGCTGGTGACCTCGGCTGATCCGGAACCGGGATTTGATCTTCCGGCCAGCTACACGGTTCCTGCTTCCAACATTCAGATACAGGGGGCGGTCAACTCTGCCGTTTCGCTTACGGTGAATCTGGTGCAGCCACTTACGGTGACGCCAAGCAGCACCAACGCTCTCGATCTTGAGTTTGATCTGAAGCATCCGGCGTTCATTGTGGAGCATTACCCGGCCTCGGCCACCGCTCCGCTGTGGGCGATCAACTTCAACGGGCCGGTGCGCCACCACCTGGTAAAGGATCTGACGCGACTGATTCTGCGCCACACCCTCGGACAGGTGACGGCAGTCTCGACCGATAACACGGCGATCACGATCACCAAAGACTATGCGACTTATCCTGTGCCAACCTCCGGCGGCGAGACCCCGATCACCGGCAACATCAGCCTGAATATCCTGGCAGACAGCACGAACGGGACAATTTTCTACGACGTGGACGCTAAGACCAAGACCACAATCATGGATTTCTCTTCGGTTGCGTCTTCTCTTCTGAACAACGGCACCGGCAAGTATGTCCGCATTGCGGCGCGCTACCAGGCGGATGGCACGCTGGTTGCGGTTCGCATCTGGGCGAGCACAAGCTTCCAGAAGATATGGTTCAGTCCTGAAGGCCACGTTGTACATGTGGATACGGCAAACAACGTGATGAAGGTCAGCGACGAAAACGGCAAGCCGGTCGCGATCACGATCGGGGCCAATACACAGTTTTACTTCCGCACGCCGCAAAGCGCGAAGGCCGACGCGACTGCGATTGGAAGCGGAACTGGTTTCTTTGACGGGACGACTCCGGGCGGACTGCCGGATCTGGCGCGCGGCTTCAAAGTTCATGTGAGCGTTGTCGATCCGCTGGCGTCAGCTCTCACGGCTGACACCGTGGACATCGAAATTGCGCGCTATGATGGCGTGATCACGGGCGCGAATCAGAGCGGCTTTACCTACACGCGCACTTTTGCGACGGCGAAAGACGACTATTCCGGAACCATGCCGTACCTTGCAGGCACTGCCCCCAATGGTACGGACTCGAATGGAAACGCGATCAGCGGATTTGACTGGTGGTACTTCACTTTCCCAACGAAGGCAGACACCGGAGCCAATGCAATTTCAGATTTTGTGACGGCGGCTAGCTTTGGCAGCACCGTGCAGAAAGTCTGGGGCGTCAGCTACTCCAATTGGGGTGATGGCACAACCACGAATACCGCCGATTGGTATGCCAAGTTCGCGGTCATCGAACCGACGCAGCTTCCCAAGGGAGTTGTGACCTCTGCATGGGTAGCGACCAACTCTGGCATCAGTTTCGGCATGACACCAAAAGGCGAATCGCTCGTAACAGTGGATATGAGCACTGTCTCCGGCAGCGCAACACTGGTGTACGAGGTGAAGAACCAGAGCGGCGTTGTGACGGTCACGCAGCGTGACCTGACCAACTCCACCGACCTCAGCGCGGTAGAGGCGGCGCTTGTGAGTGGAACCCAGGTGAAGACGTTCGCGGTGCCGACCACTGGCGGCGCGGTTAACGCCTACGTCCTCTTCTACTACGACGGCACCGTACTGCCGCAGTAGCAGAGATGTATGAACACTGGCCGCTGCTCTCCGGAGTGGCGGCCTTTATTTGTTTGAGCGAGTGAGCACGGTGGGCTAGATATCCGAGCGGAGGTTGCATAGCCGCCGATCTCGCGAAGAGCGGCGGCTTAATTCGCGGCGGGCGACAGCGATTCGAAATCCCGTCTCAGAACATGCTGGGAGCGGGCTTTGCTGGCGGGCGCCGACGTTGGTTCAACGTGCAGGTGGCTGCGTGTGAACAGAGTATGACTTGCAGGCGCGGTGCTGGGAGCTTCGCGCGGGATCAGGTGAATGAAGGGCACTTCCTTCTGCGAAAATTGCGACCGCATGGCGGGCGAGAAGAACGGAGGAGCGTGGTCGCCCACGACAATGAACTCGGTTGGCGGCAATTTCGGATCAGAGGCAATCGACGCGACTTCCAAATGTACCTGCTCAACCAATCCGCGCCACATGCACAGGGCCTGATCCTCATTCGCCCGCGGCTCGCTACAGCCCAGCTTCTGCAATGCGCTCTTGCTGGTTGCGATCGGGAGATGAGAGTTCAGGGTGAGCCAGTAAACAAATTGCGGCTTGGCGGTTTCCATCAATTGCTTCCGCACCAGTTCTCCCATCGCAGCGTCGCAGATTCCTTCGAACGCGCCACCACAGACTTTTTCCTGGCCCAGCTCTTCGCGGAAGTAGCGCTCCTGAAAACCGAGGGCGCGGTACCAGTTGAGACGGTCGAACATCTTTTCGCTGAAGCCGTGATAGGCGGTCGCTTCGTATCCCTTCCCGCGGAGAATCTGTGGCAGACATTGCGGTGCCAGTTGCGCCGCCTTGGTCGTGCTGCGGAGACCAGCGCTCAGCCCGCACAATTCACGAAACTCTCCTGGCACAGTGCTTCCATGAAATGGAGTGGTTCCGGTTTCCACCTCGTAGCGTGACTGAATTGCGGCGTCGTGGTAGGGCGATTGCATGAACTGCGCCGCCTGCGGATCATTCAAGAGTCCGTAGGACTCAACCAGAACAAGCACAATGTTGTGCGGGTGAGTGGGAGTGGTAGAGGCCTCGCGTAAACTGCCGAGCACATGGGTTGCGCCATTCATGGGCAGGATGGGCTGGTCACTATGCTTCATCATCTGGCGTAGGGAATGCCCCATCCGGTAAAGCGCTGAATGTGAGGGCGAGAACGGGAGGAGTGTATCGAGTGAGAAGAGATTGAAAGGGCCTGCCAGGATGCCGGCGGTGGCCAGTAGACAGAAAACAAGGCTGAGAGACAAGGCTTGCCGCTTGCGCTCGGCCGGTTCGGGCTTTCCGGCGATGAACCAGCACAACGCCGCAAGCACGGCTCCGCAGAGCGAAAGCTCGAGGAAGACGGAGATCACACGCGTCGCGGAAAGATGGGACAGAGACTCCGCCGCCACCATCCAGTCTGTCTCCGTGAAGTAGTAGTAGAACGAGGTGCAGGAGAGCACATCCAGAATAAACAGGAGCGTGAACAGGCCCACGCCAAGTGTCACTGGCAGGTACAAAGCGGCGATCCCGATCAGCAGAAAATCCAGGCTGAATAGGCCTCGCGGCACGTGCAGCATCATTCGCTGCGCGATCCAGAAAGGGAGGTTCGCGACCAATAAGAATGCCAGCATCCGGCGCAGTAGGGAGCGCAGGCGGGGCTGGCTCAGAATTGAGGGAGCCATAATTTTTGTAATACCACTGTAACATGGGTGAGCAAAGCTTTGTCGCGGGAAACCTTGGTACTTTGGTACTTTGCCAACCTCTCCGCTAGCGCGGATCGCCCTCGCCTGGAGCCAGGAAGAGATTTTCTTCAAGGCCGTGCTGACGGGTGTAGAGGTCGTAGTAGCGGCCCGCGCGGGCGAGCAAATTGGCGTGGGTGCCGCGCTCCACGATGCGTCCTGCCTCCACCACCAGAATCTGATTGGCGCGCCGGATGGTGGAGAGGCGGTGGGCAATGACGAAGGTGGTGCGTCCGCGCATGAGATAGGCGAGGCCGCTTTGGATGATGGCTTCAGACTCGGAGTCGAGGCTGGAGGTAGCTTCGTCGAGAATGAGAATGCGTGGATCAGCGAGGATGGCGCGGGCAATGGAAAGCCGCTGCCGCTGTCCGCCGCTCAGCTTGACTCCGCGCTCGCCAATGATCGTGTCATAGCCCTGTTCAAAGCCCTCGGCAAATTCATCGACGCGGGCGATACGGCAAGCCTCGAGAATCTGCTCCCCGGTGGCTTGGGGGCGTGAGAAGGCAACGTTTTCGCGAATGCTTCCGTCGAAGAGAAATGAATCCTGGAGGACCACTCCAAGCTGGCTGCGGTAGCTCTCCAAACGCACCGTGGAGAGATCGGCGCCATCGACGAGCACTTGGCCGCTCTGTGGAGAGTGAAAGGCAGCGAGCAGTGAGATGATGGTCGATTTGCCTGAGCCCGAGGAGCCTACCAGTGCGGTCAACGAACCGGGCAAGGCCTGGAAACTGACCGAGTGCAGGACAGGTTTATCCGGCGTGTAGCCGAAAGAAACGTCGCGGAACTCGACCTCACCATCGATTCTGCCGAGGCTCAAGGTGCGCCCGGGGTCTTCATCCTCAGGATGCTCGTTGAGCACCTCGCGGGTGCGCTCGAGTCCGGCGAGAGCTTCGGTAATCTGCGTTCCGATACCAACCACCTGGAAGAGCGGCGCGGCAAGGTATCCGAGAAACATGATGTAGGTAAAATAGCCGCCCATGCTGAGTTTGCCCGCCAGTATCTGCCGCGAACCCATGAACATCACGATTGCTCCCACCACTCCCATCAGCATGGCGGAGGAGAGTCCAAGCAGGGAAGAGGCGGTCAGGGTGCGAAAGACGTTCTGCAATAGGCGGTCGAGTCCGGCGGCGAAGACTTCATGCTCGCGCGCCTCAGCGTGATAGCCCTTCACTACGCGGATTCCGCCCAGCGATTCCGTAAGACGCCCGGTGACCTCGGCGTTGATCTTCCCGCGCTCGCGGAAGATGGGGCGGATAGTTTGGAAGGCCTTGCGCAACAGCACGCCAAAGACGAGCAGGAAACCGAAGGCGATGGCGGTCATGACCGGGCTGATTCGAACCAGCACGACAAAGGCAATGCCCGCCGTCATCAGTCCGCCGACGAAGTCGATCAAACCGGTTCCAATCAGGTTGCGTACGCCTTCCACGTCGGTCATGATGCGCGAAACCAGCGTGCCCACCTTGGTTGAGTCAAAGTACTGCAACGGCAGGCGGCCAACGTGCTCCTGTACCCGGCTGCGCAGCTCCGCTATCAGGCGCTGGGCGGCCTTGGAGAGCGTCTGGGTGAGGGCAAAGGACGTAATGCCCTGGACCAGCGTGGAGGCTAGCACGATGCCCACCAGCGGCAACAGCAGGTTCGCGCGGTGTTTGCCAATCACATCATCCACAAGGAATTTTGTGGATGCCGGGAGCACCAGACCGGTGATGCGGTTGATCACCATCAGGACAAATCCGAGAGCAAGCAGACGGCGTCGCGGACGCATCAGGCTCCAGACTTCCGGCAGAGCTTTGAAAACCGAAGCGGGCGAGGTGGTGCTGGGCTCGGAACTGGACTTGAGATGGCGGCTGTGTGGCTCGGAAGTGGATCGGTAATGCACGGCTCTATTGTCTCATTCCGCGCCGGACCAGTGCAGGTGGTGGTGGGCTAGTCGAGGCCGCTGGGCGCTGAACAAAGAAAAGGCCCGCCGGAGCGGGCCTTTGTGGTCTATCGACCATTGTTACTTGGCAGCGGTGCCATCATCAACGGTCGGTGCAGCGGTCGCGGCGGGAGTCTCGGCGGCGGGAGTCTCCACTACCGGAGCCTGAGGGGTTGTATCTGCCTTTGGCGTACCGTTGGGCGCGTCCGGTGAAAGACGCGTCAGGTGTGGAAAGACCGGAGTTACTTCGAACGGCATCTTCTCACGCGCCGTCAGGAGCTGAACCGGCTTGGCCTTGTTGATCTCGATCTGGTTGTTCCAGGGGTCCACCCGGATACGGCCGCCGAGCGGAAGCGCGGCAATCTGCGTCACCTTGTTAACCTCAAGCTTTGGAGCGGAATTGGTCAACTCCTTGAGGCGCAGGTCACCGGGTCCGCCGGTAGCGAAGGAGTTGCCCATATCGGAGCGGATGAGGTGCGGCAGCGCAGCGCGGCGGGCGTCCACCTGGCGCAGGAAGAGCCCAACAGATTCCAATTTGTCGTGGTAGGGAGAGCTTTGCAATAGAGCCAGTGCCTTGGTGTCTGCTTCTTTCTCCTCTTCCAGCGTTCGCGAGAAATGCATACGGCGCAGCAGTTGCTCGTCGGAGACGATGGAGCGGTCCTTGTAGGCGAAGGTGGTGTCAGTAGGATGTCCGAGCACAATATGCGCCAGTTCGTGCGCCAGCACGGCTGCCAGGGAGGCTTCATCGGGCAGAACATCCAACATGCCGCGGCTAACGAAGATGGTGTGACCTACGCTGAAGCTTTCCATCGGAGAGGTTAGCAGGACGCGGCAACGCACTTCGGGCTGAATGTCGAGATTGTTGGTGATTTCTAGATTATTGATAACTGTGTTGAGAACCCTATCAACTTCACCGGTCCTGGCAAGCAGTCCGCCTCGTTCGAGGCGCTCAATGACGTTATCCTCGGCCTGGCGCAGCCACGCACGCTCGGCTCCAACTGGAGCGAGATCCTGTGCCTTTTCGCTGTTGTCCTTCACGGTGCTTGCATCATCCACCAGCACTTCGGTGTATTCGTTTTCAGCGTGGCCCTTGCCGACGTTGTACCCCCAGATGCGGGTTTCCGCCTTGTAGGTGCCGCCGCGAACCTTGGTGCCCATGAGTTCCTTGTCTTCGCTGTAAACGTAAGCAGGGAGCCAGATGCCCGGACGCATGTTCAGCCGCCAGGTGTCAAAGTGCATATACTGGCCGTGGGTGGAGTGACTGAAAGTGCCGTTGAAACGGACAATATTGAAGTCGCGGTCTTCCACCCAGATGCGGCCCACGAAGCGTCCGTCACCGGAGTGCCCTTTGGGCGTGACGTCAACGACGACGCAGCGCAGGTCGCCAAGGAACTCGCGGCCCTGGTAATCGAAGGTGTAGTGCGCGCGATCCAGTCCGCGTAGATCCATCAGCATCATCCACGAGAAGCCCTGACCGATGAACTGAGTCTTGTATTCCTTGGAAAGGCCGTGCATCACGCGGCCCAGTAACCCTGGCTCCGGATGAAACGAAACGTCCTGCAGAGTTTTTCCAAAACTGACGCGGGTCAGAAAGTACTGATCTCCGTAAGGCACCAGCCCGAGTTCTTTGTCAGGACGCATGTACTGGAGGTAGGTTTCCACCAGCGGAGAGTAGGTGCGAAGTGCCTTGGTGTTCTCGGCTTCACGGGCAAGGACGCGATCAATCACGCGGTCAAACGCTGTGTTCCCCGGAGCGGGCGCGGGCGCCGCTGGGTGTTTTGCGGCAATGACAGTGGTGGTGACCGCAAGCATGATCCCCAGAAGCAGGTACTTCACTCGTCGTTCCATTTTATTCCTCGGTTAGTGCAGCGTTATGAGAGCTGAAAGATTACATGAAGCGTTACGTTGGAGTCGACCGGGCGGCCATCGCGCAGCGCCGGGGTGAACTTAACTCCTTGCACGGCGCGCTGTGCTGCTTCATCCAGTCCGTAGCCAAGTCCGCGAACCACATTCAGGATGCGGACTTTTCCGTCGGCGGTGAGAACCACGTTCAACAGCACCTCGCCTTCAACTTTACGCTGCTTCGCTTCCGCAGTGTAAACCGGGTTCGGCTTACTTTGAATCGAAGCCGGTGCTGTGGTGGCCGCATGATTTGCAGCAGCGGTGCGGTGTGCGCTATCAGGATTGGAAGGCGCAGCCATTGCGTTGGTGAAACCGGTGGACTGGATGCGGCCCTGGCCGGCATTTCCGCCGCGTCCGCCACCGCCCTGGATGGCTACGCCATTGCCGAAGCCTGCGCTGGCAACGGTTCCGCGAACACCGGAAGCGCCGCCCGTGCCGTTCCCCTGTCCAGGACCGGAGGGAAGATCAAACGATCCGGCCGCAGCGATGTTTGACCGCCCGCTGCCATGTGCGTTGACGGGAACTCCATTGGGATCGCCGAATCCGCCGGTCTGTACTTTGCTGGGCGCAATGTGCTGGAGCGTAGGCGTGGCTGAACTTCCCCCAAAGGTATTGGTGGCAACGATTCTGCTTGTGGCCTTTGGACCGGGAAGAGCGTTCAATACCCTGGAATCAAACTTGGGAGAGGCAATGGCAACCACTGGCTGCGCAACCTCGGGAGCTTCAGCGACCCGGTGAATCCGCTGGGGCTGCTGCACCATCAGCACGGGTGCGGTAATCTTCGGCGTAGCGGCGGGAACCGGCAGGGGGATGACCTTTGCCATCGGGCGCAACTTTTTCATCGGTTCAGCCTGCGGTGAGAGATCCGGCGCGGGAGCCACCAGTTCGATATGACCAACCTGGGTCGGCATAAACTTCGGAGCCGCCATCGCGTAGATCAACAGCAGCGCCACCAGAGCTGCCTGTACGGCATAACTGGCCGCGAAGGAGCCCAGGCGATGACTGCTTGGCTCTCTGTCTAACTCTATGAATAACGGGCTACCGTAGGTGCTCATACCATTCCCCATTCCTTTGCCAGAGCCAACCGGCTGGCCGAGCCTGAAGTGCGAGTTCCAGATAATCCCCGTAAGGGGCGCTCGCGGTGAATCCGGAGGGGTTCCCAACACCTCGTTGACTCGCGAATTACCGGAATGTTTGTCATATTGTATTTCCAAATCGCAGCGCAACCACCGCCACGAAACTCACTGATTAACATCCGGCCAGTCCGCAAAGCCCCTCAAACCCCTGCGAGGTTAGATGACTCATTTGCAGAGGATTGCGAAGAAATTTTGCAATCCGGCTTCAGATTTGCAGTCTTACAAGAATCATGGGGGCTGACGCTAAAAAGGGTCAAGTTACCTGAGTTGTACTGCTCCCAGCTGTTCGGTGCCTACTCGCCGATTATCTTAATGAGCACCCGCTTGTTCCTCCGGCCATCAAACTCCGCGTAAAACACACGCTGCCAAGGCCCTAAGTCGAGACGCCCGGCGGTAATTGGGACGATTACCTGGTGGTGGACCAGCATGGATTTGAGGTGTGCATCCCCGTTGGTTTCGCCGGTCTGGTGGTGCTTATAATCAGGGTCCCTCGGGGCCAGTTTTTCGAGCCATTTTTCAATGTCCTCGATTAAACCTTCCTCATTGTCATTCACATAAACCCCAGCCGTGATATGCATGGCGGAGACCAACGCAAGGCCCTCCTGAATGCCGCTCTGCCGCACGGCCTTCTCTACTTGAGGGGTGATATGAACGTACTCATGCTCACGGCGGGTATTAAAGGTCAGATACTCGGTATGCGATTTCATGCGTGCCCGTATCCAGTATGATGCCGGAAACTGGAACCCGGTTCGGAGTCAGCACAGGTATAATGCCCGGCAATGGGCGAACAGGATGATCTTCGCGTACTGCGTGAGTTGATTGCGCAACTGAGCGGGCGTGTGGACAGGCTCGAAGAGGAGCGTCACACGGCGGCATCCGCTGCCGCGCCCGTGTCCGCACCCGTGTCCGCACCACCACCACCTCCGCATTTGCAGGCGGCGACCGCCGCACCGGCTTTGCCTCGGCCAGCGTGGAACTCTCCGCGTATGCCTGCAAGCGGCGCTCCGGTTTTCAGCACGGCTCCGGCAGAGCCGCAGGATTCCCTCGAACGCCGCATCGGTTCGCAATGGCTCAACCGGGTGGGAGTGGTAGCCGTTCTTGTCGGAGTCTCCTACTTTCTAAAGCTCGCCTTCGACAACGGATGGATCGGCCCCGGTCTTCGCGTTCTGATCGGGCTGCTTGCGGGAGTGGGCCTCTGCTGGTGGAGCGAACGCTTCCGCCGTCCCAACTCGCTGGCGTTCTCCTACTCACTGAAAGCGGTTGGCGTTGGCGTGCTCTATCTCTCGCTGTGGGCTTCGTTCCAGCTTTATCACCTTCTGCCGGGAGCCATTGCTTTCATGGCAATGATCCTGGTGACGGCGGGCACGGCGGGGCTGGCGATTATGCAGGATGCAGAGTTGCTCGCCGGACTGGCGCTGCTGGGTGGCCTGCTTACACCTGTGCTCTGCGGCACGCATGTGAATCACGAGGCCGCGCTCTTCCTTTACCTGCTTCTGCTCTCGGCTGGCGCGTTCGTTTTGCAGAGGGTCAAGCCTTGGCCGCGCATCCTATTCGGAGCCTTTATGGGCAGCTTCCTGCTGGGAGCTGCGTGGTTCAACAGCTATTACAGCGACGATCAGTACGCCGAGTCGCTGCTGTTCTTCACGCTGCTCTTTGCGCTCTTCGCAGTGGCTCCGCTCTACGCCCTGCTTGAGCCGGAGCGCGACCGCCCGACACGGCAGACCGGTCTGCTGCTTGCGATTCTCAACGCTGGCGCCTATTTCACCGCAATCTACTCGCAACTGGAAGCTTCAGGAATCTCCGTGCAGGTGCGCGCCGCCGCCTATGCTCTCGGGTTGGCCGTCGTTTACGCCGCGCTGGCCATTGCGCTGGATCGCAGGGTCTCCGAGCGGCCGGGCGTGGAACGTCTTCTGCCGATCGCACACTACGGACTAGCAATTTCCTTCCTCACCATCGGTATCGCGCTCAGGCTGCATCAGCACTGGATTACCCTGGCTTGGCTGGCGGAGGGTGCGCTGCTCTTCTGGGCCGGAGCCAGCACGGCGCGCCACAGATTGAAGCTCTTTGCCGGCGTGGTGGTTGCGCTCGGCCTGCTGCGCCTGCTGGTCTTGGATCTGGAGCAGTGGGGTGTGCAGCCAACCATCTTCAACCCGCGCCTTGCGACCATGGCAGTCGCCATCGGTGCGCTGCTATGGATCATCTATCTCGACCGGGATTCCGCTGATGACGAAGGGGAAGGCGCGGCGCTTGCCGTTGCCGTGGTGATGGTGAATCTGCTGGCGCTGCTCGCCGCCGGTCTTGAGATTCACGACACATTTGCGGTTCTGCTTCGCGGAACGGTCTTCGATCCAAGAAATCCCGCCTCCTACAACGTGACGCAGGCAAGGCATGGCCTCGTCATCCTGCGCAATTTCTCGTACTCCGCGCTCATCATGATCTACGGAGCGGGGCTGATGTGGTTGGGATTTGCGCGCAAGTCAGCTCTGCTGCGGTGGCAGGCCATTGTGCTGATTGCGGTCACGGTAATCAAGGTGTTTCTGTACGATACTTCCGCGCTTGAACACGGCTGGCGGGTACTCAGCTTCATCATTCTGGGATCGTTGCTGCTGGCGGTTTCCTACGCCTACCAGCGCGACTGGCTGGGCTTGCAACACCCCCGCTCCGGATAGCTCAGAGCTGCAACCCGTTTGGCGTCCTTGCGGGGAGGCAGCGCGAGCGAACTCATTCCATACCCTCGCGCATCTAAATGGAGCATGAGTCCCCGTACGCCGCACTACGACTTTGCCCTCCTCAGCCTTGGCCTGCTTGCGACTGTCTCGCTCTTTTTGAATCTGCATTCGCAGGGGACTCGCGCCACAGTGCAAGCCTCCTCCGTTTTTTCGGATTTTCGCACGCAGTCGCCGGGACGCAGCCATCACATCAATGTGCGGGATCTGCCGCAGCCTTACGCCACGCCCTCAGCCGATACGCCTTCGCATGTCGTCGCGCGCCCGGCCAATGCATGGCCCAAAGTGCCGGCAGGTTTTTCCGTCCAGCTCTACGCCACAGGCTTCAAGAATCCCCGGCTGTTGCGCGCGGCTCCCAACGGCGATGTGTTTCTGGCGGAGAGCGCGCCCGGCAATATAAAAGTTCTGCGTGGAATTGACTCGCAAGGTAGCGTGCAAAAGGTTGAGGACTTTGCCACCGGACTCGACAAGCCGTTCGGCATTGCCTTCTATCCTCCGGGTCCGGAGCCGCAGTGGGTCTATGTGGCGAACACAGGTTCGGTGGTGCGTTTCCCCTATCGCAACGGAGACCTGAAAGCGCGTGGCTCAGCGCAGAAAATCTGTGACCTTCCCGGCGGTGGACTGCTTCGCGGCGGCGGCCACTGGACTCGCGATGTCGCTTTCTCCCTCGACGGCAAGACCATGTACGTCTCTGTCGGCTCGCACTCGAACGATGATGATTCCGACGCGAATGCCGCTGAGAAGGACCGCGCCGATATTCTCGCGTTCAATCCTGATGGCAGCGGACAGAGGATATTTGCGTCCGGAATCCGCAACGCCGTGGGCATAGCCGTTCATCCCGCTAGCGGAGAGCTATGGGTCTCGGTGAATGAGCGCGACGAACTTGGCGATAATCTCGTGCCGGACTACATCACGCACATAGAACCGGGCGGCTTTTACGGGTGGCCCTGGTGGTACATGGGCGGCACGCAGGATCCTCGGCATAAGGGTAAGCATCCTGAACTGAAGGATAAAGTCATCACGCCGGACATACTGATCCAGCCGCACAACGCTTCGCTCGAAATGCTGTTTTACGAAGGAAAGCAGTTTCAGCAGCGCTACCGTGGAGACATCTTCGCCGCAGAACATGGCTCGTGGAACCGGAAAGAGCGCACCGGGTATGAGGTGATCCGCGTACCGATGAATGGCGGAACGCGCGCTGCAGGTAGCTACGAGGATTTCCTCACCGGCTTTGTCACTGAGGTGGGCGAGGTGTGGGGGCGCCCGGTTGGAGTGGCCGTTGCCGCCGACGGCAGTCTGCTGGTGAGCGACGACGGCGGCGAAGTGGTCTGGCGGGTGAGCAGCAGCAGCGCCCACAGCGGGAAGATTTAGAAGCAATGCGAAAGGCGCGGAGTGATCCGCGCCCAGCCTTGAAACTCTGAATGCTTGTATCTCGGAAACTTCCTATCCATCCATCTCTGAAATCCACTCAGGCGGCTTCAGAATCTCTCTCGGCTTTGGGCCGTCGGCAGGGCCAACGATGCCGTCGCGCTCCATCAGGTCGATTAAGTGGGCGGCGCGTCCATAGCCTACGCGCAACCGGCGTTGAATCAGGGAAGTGGAGGCCTTGCCGAACTCGAAGACCAGCCGCACCGCGTCGTTGTACATCGGATCGTTATCATCGGCATCACCTTCCAGTCCGCCATCCTCTCTCACGCTGTTGCCATCTTCTTTGGGAGCCGCGAGGAAGCCGTGTTCGTATTGCGCGGTGGCCTGCGCCTTCCAGAACTCGACGGTTGCAGCAATCTCCTTCTCCGTGACAAACGGTGCGTGCAGTCGCACCACGCGTGAGGAGCCGCTGGGCAGGTAGAGCATGTCGCCGCGTCCCAGCAGGGACTCGGCTCCGTTTGCGTCGAGAATCGTGCGGGAATCGATTTTGGTGGCAACGCGGAACGACATGCGCGCCGGGAAGTTCGCCTTGATCAATCCGGTAATCACATCCACCGAAGGCCGCTGCGTGGCAAGCACCAGGTGAATGCCGATGGCGCGCGCCATCTGGGCCAGCCGTGTGATCGACTCCTCGACGTTCGCGCCGTCCACCATCATCAGGTCGGCAAGCTCATCCACAATGATCACGATGTAGGGCAGCGGTTTTTCTTCTGTTCCATCCTCGAAGAGCGACGGCGTGTAGCCCTCTTCAAAGAGGCGGTTGTACTGGTCGATGTTGCGCACGCCGCGTTGCGCCAGCAGCTTCAGGCGGCGCTCCATCTCGCGCACCGCGTTGCGCAGGGCGTTGCTGGCCAGCTTGGGCTCGCTGATGATCGGCGTGTAGAGGTGCGGCACGCCGTCGTAATTCGTCAGCTCCACGCGTTTCGGGTCCACGAGGATGAGGCGCACCTGGTCGGGCGTGCTCTTGTAGAGCAGGGCCATGATGAATGCGTTGATGGCCACTGACTTGCCGCTGCCGGTCGATCCGGCGATGAGCAGGTGCGGCATGTTGTTCATCTCGGTCACCATCAGGCGGCCGTTGATGTCTTTGCCGAGGGCGATGGTGAGCTTTGATTTCGAGGCTGAAAACTCCGGGCTTTCCACCACCTCGCGCAGCCAGATGGTCTCCCGCTTTTCGTTAGGAACCTGGATGCCGACCGTGGATTTCCCGGCGACGCGCTCAATCAGGATGCTCTCGGCGCGCATGGCCAGGCAGAGGTCGTCCTGCAGTCCAACAATGCGGCTGTACTTGATGCCCGCCTCGGGCTTGAACTCGAAGGTGGTCACCACCGGGCCGGGATTGATCTGTACTACCGTGCCCAGCACGCCAAACTCCTCGCATTTCTGCGTGAGGGTCAGCGCCAGTTCCTTCAGTTCCTGTTCGTCATAGGCCTGCCGTGCCTCAGGACGGTGCAGCAGCGTGCTCGATGGCAGCTTCCACGAACCCTGCTGCTTGGGCAGCGTGGTGCGGGCCGCGGTTGTGCGCGCCTCGTCAGCACGCACGCCAATCGCAATTGTGTCGGCAGCTTCGGTAATTGCCAGTGGAGCGCCGTAGCCGCCGCGCCGCGCCAGCTCGCGGGCGGCTTCGGCTTCCATGCGTTCGATTCCGGAAAGCTCGCGCTCGTCCCCTCGCATGGGCGGACGATTGGCTGGCTTTCCCTCGCGCCGGGGTGGAGGCGCGTCGGAAAACAGGTCGTCGCCCGAAGCCTGGGGTTGGAGCGGCGGTAGGGGTTCTGCCGTGATCGGCACGGCTGCCGGGGCGCTGGAGCGCGCGGGCGCCGTGACCACGCGGCTGTTCTTAGCCGCTGCCTGCTCTTCCTTCTCGCGCTGGCGCTGTCTTTTCTCCAGTTGCTTCTGTTCGCGGGCCTTCGCCCGACTTTCTTTCCACTCCTGATAGCGGTCGCGCAGGGCAAAGAAAAATGTAAAGCGGGTTTTCATCCAGAGCCGGAGGCTGATCAGAGAGAACGCGGTTGCCAGGTAGAGCGCTGCCGCAATCGCCGTCAGGGCCACAATGTAAGCTCCGGCGTAGTTCAGGTAGTGCAGCAGCAGATCGCCCACCAACCGGCCTATTAGACCCTCAACGGGGATGGCGTGTGCCCAGCGCATGGGCCACGGCAGTAGCGCCAGCAGCGCGCCGGCAAAGGTCAGCAGGGCAATCGCGCCGACGGCTTTCACCACTGGATTTTCAACCGTGTGCGAACGCATCCAGCGAATGGCCAGAAGGAGCAGCATCACCGGAAGCAGGAAAGCCACCACTCCCAGCGATTGCAGAATGAGGTCCGAAGAGTACGAGCCCACCAGTCCGATCCAGTTGTGGGTGGTCCGCGCGTCCGGGGAAGCCGTGGCAGTGTCCAGCGAGCGGTCCAGCGGCGAATATGAAGCCAGGGCCAGCATCATCAGCACGGCCAGCGCGAGCAGCAGGATACCAATCAGCTCATTGAGCCGCTTGCTTTGCGTGGGAACAAACAATCGGGAGAGAAACGTCATAGTGGCGTGCAGGACCGTGATCGGACAAAGCCAATACAGCGCGGGTAACCCGCGCCTTCACCGTCCGATCAACGCCAGAGCCTGATTATTATGACGCAATCCCAGGCCAAAACGCACAGCAATCGGGAGCGCCGGGGTGATGAGAAGGATTCGCCCTAAGGCTTCAGGGCGAACCAGAGCACCGCCGCGCCCACCACGATGCGGTAGATGGCGAATGGCGCAAAGCCGCGGGTGCGAACCCAGTTCATGAACCACGCCACCACGAAGTAGGCCACCACAAAGCTGACCGCAAAGCCGATGAACAGAGTGATCCAGTTCTGCGTGGTCATCGCCAGGTGCCCGATGGCCGCAGGCTCGCCGTGATGCGGGCGCAGGCTCTTGAACAGGTCGTAGCAGGTGGCCACCACCATGGTCGGAATCGAGAGGAAGAAGGAGAACTCCAGGGCCGATGAACGCGACATGCCGGCCAACTGTCCAGCGGCAATCGTGGACATCGAGCGCGAGGTTCCGGGAAAGACCGCCGAGAGCGTCTGGCAGAGGCCGATCCAGACCGCCTGCCCCAGTGACATCTCCTCAACGTGGTTCGTGTCGCGCGCCAGTGTGCCGCGCGTGTAGAGCGCATCGATCACCCACATGATGACGCCGCCGATCACCAGCGCCGCGCCCATGATCACCAAACTCTCCAGGTGCTTGCCGATCACCTTGGTCAGCAGGAACGCCGGAGCTGCGGTGCATACAAACGCAATCATCACCAGTGTCAGCGGATGCGTGACCACCGTGCGGTCGCCGCGCTCGCCATTCGGGAATGTGGCCATGAACTTCGCAATGCGGGCGCGGAAATAAATCGGCAGGGTGAGGATGGCGCCCAACTGAATCACGATGGCAAACATCTTCCAGTAGCCGTCGTCGAGAGCAATGCCCAGCAGAGACTGGCAGATGCGCAAATGCGCCGTGGAACTGACCGGAAGAAACTCCGTCAGTCCCTCAACAATTCCAAGGATGAGAGCGAGAATGTATACATGCATGGTGATGTATTGAGTTTATCAGCTTACAAATCGGCGATGGATGAATGTTCGATAACGACGCTGCATTACTCCACTGCTGTTCCGTACGCCGGAATATTTTTCTCCACCATGTAGATCACCCGCTGCGCCCGGGCATTCCATTCCGGGCTGGCGTTCTTCTCGATCACCTTCTGCGCCGCGGCTACCGCCCGCTTCTGCGCCTCGGGAATCTTCTTCGATTCGCCTTCGCCGGAGTAGATGGTCACCACGGCCGCCCACCGGTAGGCCGCGTTATAAAGGGCTTCGGCGGCCTTCGGAGACGATGGATGCTCGGCGGCGTACTTCTCGTACACCTCAGCTTCTTTGATGGGGCACTTGGAGGCTCCCGCCCAGTCGCCGCACATTTTGTTATCGAGCATCTCGAAGGCCGCCAGGTCCGCCCACTTCGTTCCCGGAAACTTCTTATGAACCAGGTGCATGGCCTGTTCGTCTATCGGCTGGCGGTCGCCGGGACTAATCTCCTTGTGAGAGGGCCGCGATTGCAGGTCCTCCTTATCGAGCTGCCATTGAATGTCAGCCGCGCGAAAGAGCGCCTCGCCGGCCAGCGGCGACTTTGGAAAGAGATCGAAGACGCGGTAGTAGAGTCGCCGCGCATCGGCCGCAGCGCCCTTGCGCCCATGACTGCGGCTGGCCTCGTCCTCGGAGTCGGAAGCCTCGCCGAAGAGAATCTCGTCGCCCTTGGCGCTCTGCTCGCTGATGTAGCCTTTGTCGAGAATCCATCCTGTAACATTGCGTTCGCGGGAAGCCTCGGGATCAGGGCTGTAGGCCGCGTCCATCAGGGTGGCGATGACGTGTACCCAACCTGGAGTGCGCTCCAGCACTACAGCTTCACGTCCACGATCTGCCGTTGCCAGTTTGGCGCTCGTCACGTCCGGAGCCACGTAAATAACCGCCTTGCGAATGACCGTGCCGCGCTCGGCGGCCATGGCCGCTCCGCTGAACAGGCCACACAGCAGCAAGCTCATCGCTATGCGATGCAATAGCCTGGTTCTCTCCAGCGTATTCTGAGAAGTCATCATCCCTCCAGCACCTCTGCCACCTGCTTCGGATCAGCGTTGCCGCCGCTGATGATTGCCACGGTCTTGCGGCTGGCCGGTAATTCCGCTCGATGAAACATCCATGCCGCCATGGTGACTGCGCCGCTTGGTTCGGCCATCAGCCGTGCCCCGGTGATGATCTGCCGCATGGCACGCAGAATCTCGTCTTCGCCAACCGTCACCACGCCATCCAGATACTTCGTGAGATGCTCGAAATTCTGTGCGCCGATGCTCTGGGTGCGCAACCCGTCGGCCACCGTGCTGGCCGCGCTTTCAGCGGCGATGCGCACCACGTGTCCTGCGCGCAGGCTCTGCTGCGCGTCGCTGGCCAGCGCGGGTTCCACGCCAATCACCTTGGCGCGGCTGCCGCTCAACTTCACTGCCGCGGCCACTCCGCTGGAGAGTCCGCCGCCACCCACGGGCACCAGGATCAGTTCCACGTCTGGGAGATCCTCAAGAATCTCCAGTCCCACTGTGCCTTGTCCGGCGATGATCTCCGCGTCGTCGTATGGCGGAATCACAACGTAGCCATGCGCGCGTGAGAGTTCCAGAGCTTTCTCGCGGCGCTCTTCGCTGCCGCTGCCCACCAGTACAATCTCCGCGCCGAGGGCTGCTGTCGCATCCAGTTTCACCCGCGGAGCCGCCGCGGGCATCACGATCACCGCGTGTACTCCCAGCGCACGCGCGGCATACGCGACGCCCTGTGCGTGGTTTCCCGAGGAGTAGGTGATCACGCCCCGTTCGCGCTCTGCAGCCGTCAGAGATGCGACATTGTTATACGCGCCGCGCAGCTTAAAGCTGCCAATCGGTTGCAGGCTCTCAGGTTTGAAGTAGAGTTCTTCGGCAGCCGCGCCAGCGGTCAAATCCACGCCTGCATTCAGGTCAAAGTAGCGTATTAGCGGAGTATGCACCGCCACACCCTTCAGCCGCGCCTGTGCTTCCTGCAAATCGGTCAGTGTGATCATGGTTTAAGTTTCTGCCCGCTCCACTCTAGGTAAGATTTCCATTCGCTTTGACCGGGCATCTGCATCTGGAACTTGCCGAACATGATCGCGTCCTTCAATTCATATACAAGACGGAAGCGCGGCCCCGGTCGAGATGAGTCCGACAAGAAAATCGCAGTCGTAGGAGTCGGAGTGGAAACGTCGTAATGAATGACGTGGCCCTCGTTGTCAAAGTAGATGGCCTTCAGCGGTTGGCCAGGAGCATCTTCATAGACGTAGAGCAGGTCTCCATGCTCACAGTCGAAGGTGACTGGTCCTTTGCAAGCAGAGGGAGTGTTGCTGTGACGCGCAAGGATGTGATTCCCGAGTTCCAACTTGAACGTGTATGTTCCGGCTGCGGTTACACCGGCGTTCCCTTGGGCCTTTGCCTCCCAGCTTCCTTGCAGAAAGCCCAGCGAACTCCACGGATCAGATGAAGATGCAGGGACGTTCTGGGCCAGAAGCGGCAGTGACAGAAGCAGGAGGATCGAGGCAAGAATCTTCATCCGTTTTGTCCTTTCATTCAGGTCGCAAAGCGATGGCGACGTTTCGCCTTATCCGTGCTCGGCGCTTGCCGTGTCCAGCATATCCAGCATCTCTTTCATCCAATGTATCAGCCGAAGCTGGTCCATCATGCTCGCGCCGCCCACCTCCACATGGCCGATGGCTGGAGAGATCAGCGCGGCCTTCAGCATGCCCTTTGGCAAGTCGCGCTCCAGCCACAGGGTCTCGGTGGGAGGCACCACATTGTCTGCCGAGCCATGCAGCAGCATCACCGGAACATGCATCCTCGAAAGGTAGTAGTGCGGCGACGCGGCATCCAACTCGGGCCGCGCGGCGGCCAGCGCGCGTTGAGTGTCAGCCACCAGGGATTTCGTATCATGGGCGAAGAGCAGTGCCATGCGCGCCTGTCCCGCTGGACTCAACTTCGCGGCCTCGGCATGCGCCTGTGGCATATCCTCCCAGAGCAGCGTGCGCAGCGTAATGCGCGCCTGCGCAACATCGTCCGGAGCAAAGAACGCCCCCGCATGGGAGTAGGCCGTCACCAGCGAGCCATACTCGTGCGCCTTCATCTTCAGCACCGTCCCGTCGGGAGCGCGCGTTTCGTCGGTCTCAAAGAATTCGAGCACGCGGCTCAGGTCGTCGTGCGCGCCAATGGCGATTACTCCGGAGAGTTGCTGCTGCACCGCCGGATCGCTGGCCGCAATCAGGGACATCCCTCCGGCAAAGCTCAGTCCCAGCAGTCCTACTTTTTGAGCGCCGCTGCGCCGCACCAGTTCATGCACCGCGTCGCCAATCACGGTCGCCGAACTCTTCGTGATGTTGTAGTCGGCGAGGTCGTCCACCTGCGGAGTCAGCACCAGGTATCCATGCGAGGCCAGCGCCCGCGCAAATCGCCGCAGCCTTGGTTCTTCGATGCCCATATGATGCACGCCCGGAACCACCACCACCGCGCTGGGGTGGGCGATGCCCAGGGGATGATAGATGCGTGCCGGTTCGGTGACCGTAGAGGGAAAGGTGATCACTTCTTCGATGACTGGATTCGTGTCAAAGCGTGACAGCGCCGACTCCGGCATGTCGGCAATCAACATCAGTGTGGAAGCCGCCCGGAGGTGGTTGTAAACCGTCGGTGCCAGCGCAAGAAACAGGATCGGCAAAAATGGAAGTGCGAGCAGGATGCGGGAATACCTACGCACGACAGGCGCGGATTGCGCGGCGGGTGCTTGCGCCGGAGATGTTGCAGGAGACATAGAACCGTTGTACCTTGCTGCCCCCATGATTGTGAAGAGAAGAGGCGTCAATTTTCATACTACGCGTCCGCTATTTTTTCTCTGCGCCGTAGGTTTTCAGCGCCAGTTTCAGATCCTGAACGCGATGGCTGTCTTTCACTTTATCCTTGGAATCGTGAGAGACAGCGACGCTTCCATCCAGAATGCGCCTCAGATTTTCCAGATTGCGCTGCCAGCGCGCAATTACCGGAGCACTCATCGTTCCCATGCCTGCGGGAACAAACAGTCGGCTGGCGATTTGCGCGGTGATTCCTCGGGCTGCTAATTGGCGCTGCAATGTTGGAATGTGGCCGGCTCCGTAAGCGATCACGATGCGGCGAGAGCCGGTTCCGGCAGCATCCAGACAATTCTCCACGATTCGGCGATTGCGCTCATGCCACCCTCCCATCGCAATGTCAGAGACGGTGTTTTCGCCGGTCAATTGCTCAAACTGATAATCGGCGATAGCCACGCCCTTGGTATGCAGAAAATCGAAAAGCGATGGCTCGCTTTGCGCCTGCATCTGTTTCGCCACATCCTGCGTGAGCGCCTCAACTTTGTCCCTCACGTCCTTGGGTTCCATTTCCTCGGCGCGGGTCTGCCATGCATGGGCAATGCGCCAGTCAGTGGCGGCGAAGCGCGCGTGTATCGAAGGCGCCAGCTCAGCCAAGTACGCGGCCTCGGGAGGGAAATACCCTTCCATCGGCCCTTGGTAGGCCTCCGGAGTGATCTCACCGCAGATCAAGTCCGGATGCAGCGCAACAACTTCCTGTCCAAGGTCGGCTAGAGAGTAATGGCTTTCGGGCTTGAAGTGCAGATCATGCGCAGTGCCGAGCAGGAAAATCTCTGGACCAGATGAGGTCGCGTGTGGCTGAGGCTGCGCGACAATGCTCATCGGCACCAACAGCACCACTATGCACTTGAAAAGTCTTCTCAACAGGTGCTTCCCCCTTTGCTCTGAATCGCCCGGATTATACCGCGCAAAGGAAAATGCGCGGATGTTCTCCGCGCACTTCTTGAGCTTTCCGCCTGTTGCTCTGCGGCTTTAGATCTCCACGATGACAGGAATAATCAGCGGCCGCCGCTGTGTGTTGCGATTGATGTAGCGCTTCAGGTCGGCGCGGATTTTTTCCTTGATCATCCCGTAGTCGGCCACTTCTTCCTTGGTGGAGTGTTCAAGCGTGCGCCGCACTGTGTTGCGCGCCTCTTCCACAAAGCCGTTGTCGTCCGGAGCTCCGGCAAAGCCGCGCATCACAATCTCAGGCGTGCCTTCCAGCTTTCCGGTCAGTTTGTGGACCGCGAGAATCGGCATCACGAATCCGTCTTCGCTCAGGTACTTGCGGTCGCGGATGATGATCTCCTCGACGATATCCGAGTTCGATCCTGAGTCGATGCAGACGCGCCCAACCGGGGCCTGTCCAACCCGGCGTGCTCCCAGTTCGTCGAACTCCAGAATGTCTCCGGTTTCGATCATGATCACGTTTCCAACCGCGCCCTTCATCCCGCCTGCCATTTCGGCGTGGCGCTTGAGCTGCCGGTATTCTCCATGCACGGGAATGAAATATCGCGGCCGCACCAGGTTGATGATGAGCTTCAGCTCTTCCTGGCTGGCGTGTCCGCTGACGTGTACGGGTGGCTTGGAGCCGTCGTCGTAGATCACCTTGGCGTCCCGCCGGAAGAGGTGGTCGATCACGCGGTAGATCGCCTTCTCGTTGCCTGGAATCACCCTCGAACTCAGCACCACCGTGTCGCCCGCTTCAATCTTGGCGTGGCGATGGTTATCCACGGCGGCGCGTGAGAGTGCGCTCATCGGCTCGCCCTGGGTGCCGCTGATCATCACCATCACCTGCTCGGGCGGATAGTCGCGGATCTGTCCCGGAGTGATCCACGCCGAGGCTGGCAGATTGATATAGCCCAGATCCTGCGCAATTTCGGTGGACTCGGTAAGGCTGCGTCCCACCAGCGCGATCTTGCGGTGAAATTGATGCGCCATCTCGGTCGCCATCTTGATGCGATGAATCGACGACGAGAAGCAGGAGACGAAGAGCTTCCTCTTCGTGTGGGTGAATATCTCTTCGAACTTGGGGCGTACCGCGCGCTCGCTCGGTGTATAGCCGGGCCGCTCCACGTTGGTCGAGTCCTGTAGCAACGCCAGCACGCCCTCTTTGCCGTATTCGGCGAAGGCATGCAGGTCAAAGAGCTTGTTGTCGGTCGGAGTAAGGTCAACCTTGAAGTCGCCGGTGTGGATGATCACGCCCAGCGGCGTGTGTACCGCAATCGAGACTGCGTCCACAATCGAGTGCGTCACCTGGATGGGATGAATCGTAAATGGGCCAAGCTGGAAGCGCTTTCCCGGGATCATCTCATTCAGCTCTGCGTTGTCCAGCAGGCCGTGTTCTTCCAGTTTATCTTCCACATAGGCCAGGGTGAACTCGGTGGCGTAGATGGGAACGTTCAACTCGGAGATCAGCCACGGAATGCCGCCGATGTGGTCTTCATGTCCATGGGTGAGCAGAACGCCGCGAACCTTGTCGCGATTTTCGATCAGGTAGGTGAGGGCGGGAACGACGACGTCCACTCCGAGCAAATCGTCCTCGGGGAACATCATTCCGGCATCGATGACAATGATGTCATCGTTCCAGCGGATGGCCATGCAGTTCATACCGAACTCGCCGAGGCCACCTAGAGGTACAATGTGAAGTTTTCCTGCTGGCATGTCTTTTGATGCTAGCACATACCGGGCTTCCGCCGCCGGAGCTGCGGAATTCGCCCGTGTGCCGCCTTTTCCCGCGCGCTGCATCCAACTACACTGGTGTCTTATGCCTGAACCCGCAGGAAACAATTCGTGGCTTGCCCGGCGTCTGGAGACCACTCTCAAGTCTGCCCTGACCCGCGCCTATGAGACCGTTCGCGTCCATCCCGCTGAATACCTTACGCACCTCCGCAGGGCGCACGGAGTTCCCGTCTCAAGCTACGAGGAATTGTTCACCTTGCCGGTGGCCGAGCTGGACTCTATTGCCCGGCAGACCGTGCGTGGCGCCATGAAGATGGCGGGCGCGGAAGGCGCGGGCCTCGGCTTTGGAGGCTTTGCCACCATCGTCCCCGACCTCGGAATCCTGTCAGCGATCACCATGCGAACCGTACAGAAGCTGAGCCTGATCTATGGCTTCCAATACAACACGGACGAGGAGATAGCGGAACTCTGGATCGCCGCCGCCACCGCCGCTGGAGTGGACATCAGCAAGGAAGTGCTGGAGAAGACCCTGCTCAAGACCTTCGTGCAGCGGGTCATCGGACGCATCGCCGCGCGCTTCAGCACCGAGTTTGCCGAGAAGATGGTAGCGCGCGCCATCCCCATCCTCAGCTCAGCCGTGGGAGCCGTACTCAATTACTATTTTGTGCGGGCGTGGGGAAATCGAGCGATGGCCCACTTCCGCCAGCGTCACCTCGAAGAGCGTAGCCGCCGCACTCAGCCTATCCTGCTTGGCCCAGCCGCAAACGAATAAGTCGAGCGCCTCTCGAACTGCGGGTTTCTATTTGATCGCTACCGGGCGCTCTTTCATTAGGGCCACGAAGCGCTCATCGTTGCGCACCGTCTCGAACACCTTATCTTGATAAACGTCGTCTATCTTCGGATATCCGTCTTCCATCGCGCTACGCAAAAAGTGCAGCGCGTGGTCCAGGTCTCCAGTAGAGGCGAAGAGCCGGGCCATCACGAATGAAAAGTGTGCGCGATCCTGTGGAGAGCCCATGCGCGCGCTGATGCCGTTTTCCGAAGAGCGCTCGAAGAAATCTGGGTCCAGTTCAAAGGCTCTGCGGTACTCAGCCGCGCCATGATCGAACTCTCTGAGGTCCATCAGCGCGGCTGCCAGATTATTGTGAAAGGACGCATTCGAAGGACTTAGCTGGATGGCCCGCTTATAACTGCGAATGGCGTCTCTGGTCTGACTTTGCTTGTGGTGAGCCGTGCCTGACACGTAGTGGGCAACGCCCAGGTTGTTCCAGGCTTCAGCCATCTGCTTGTCTTTACGGATCGCTGTTTTGGCGGCCTTGGCGGCCTCTTCAGGATGCCGTAACATCAGCTCGGTGATGGCGATCTTGTTGTAATACTCGGCGGCCGCGTTCTTGCGGAGCGCCTCGCGGTAACAGTCCAGCGCTGACAGATAGTCCTTGGCGGAGCGCAACCGGTCGCCGGCCCCGTCCAGTTGTTCGGCGGTCATGGCGCGCATTTCGGCCAGCGTTGGTGCAACGGTCGCTGTCGGAGCCTGGACCGTAATGGATGGGTTTGTGCGCGAACCAGCTTGCGGAGTGCCCGCACAGAGCGGAAGTGTCGCGAGCAGCGCGAAGCCAATGATGCAATAAGACCGGAGAGGCATACTCCACACCCCCATGGCGGCTCTGGAGTCTCACCTCCAGAGATCGGTGCCATCGTGCTTGAGAATGTTAGACCTATCTTTGGTTGGAATTGTTCCCGTCTTGAGTTTTATTTTTATCCTTGTCATCCGCACCGAAGACTCCAGCCACTTTGCCCCAGAATCCCTTTTTCCTTTCGCTCTGGCCAGCCGGGCCCTGGGTGGAGGCTTGCTCGCCTCCAGCGGGAGCCCCGGCAGCCTGTCGCGGCTGGTTCGAAGGAATGACGCGCCCCGGCTGATTTACCGGTGGAGTTGCCGGTGCAGCCAGGCCGAAGACCTTCTGGAAGACATTGCGTTGGTCGGCATGGTCGCAGGTCTCTTTCGGTTCCGAGCCCTCGACGAAGGCCAAGTCGTATACATCCGGGCAACTGGCAGTGGCCAGCAGGTTGCTGGTCTTGTCCAGCGAGACGGTCACAACGCCGCTGGGCGAGGTGAAAGTCTGGGTGTTGCTGTATTGCGGCAGGCGCACGGCCTTCTTCATGAACTCAGCCCAGATGGGGCCAGCCGTGGAGCCGCCCGCGAGCTTCAAGTCGCTGTAATCGTCGTAGCCCACCCACACAATGCAGAGCAGGTTACTGGTGTAGCCCGCAAACCAGGCGTCGTGCGAGGTGCCGGTCTTGCCCGCCGCCGGAGCCGTGAAGCCCCGTGCCCGGACCGTGTAGCCCGTGCCATGGTCGATCACGTTCTGCATCATGGTGGTGACCACGTAGGCCACGCGAGGGTCTAGCACCGGACGCTTGTCATTGTGAAAGTCTTCCACCACGTCGCCGTTGGCGGCGCGCATGGAGTGGATGAGCAGCGGGTCAAGGTGCTGACCGCCGTTGGCCAGCACCGTGTAGGCTCCGGCCATCTCGATGGGGCTTGCGTCGTAGGCTCCCAGGGCCGCTGCCGGAGTTGCCCGCACGCTGGCGATTCCGGCGTCGCGCGCAAGCGCAGCTACCTTGTCGTAGCCCGCCATCTCGGCCATCTTCACTGTGGCGTTGTTCAAGGACATCTGCAGCGCATAGCGCGCCGTCACCTGCCCGTGGTACTCATCCTTATAATTGCGTGGATCGTACACCTTGCCGTCGAACTCAAAGGTGGTTGGCGAATCATCAATCAGTGATATCTGCGTGAACACCGGGTCGGTGCCCTGCGCCGTCAGCGCTGAATTCATCGCCGTCGCGTACACGAACGGCTTGAAGATGGAGCCAGTCGGACGCTTGGCAATGGCGTGATTCAACTGGCTGAATCCGTAATTTCTGCCGCCCACCAGGGCCAGAACTTCGCCGGTGTGCGGGTCCAGCGCCACCAGCGCTACCTGCGGAATCGGGCCGTCGGTCTTTGTGTCTTCGACCTTCGCATCTTTGCCCTTGCCCACTTTTACGTGCCGGGTGCGCTGCTTTGCCACCTGATCGTCCACCAGCTTGATGCCCTCGGCCACCGCCTCGGCCGCGGCATGTTGAAGTTCCGGATCGAGCGTGGTGTAGATGCGGTAGGCGTTCTCGTTCAGATCCTGTTCCGAATACTTGCTCGCCAGCGATTCCTTGATCTGGTCCACAAAGTACGGCGCGTCGCTGGCTTCCACGTTGGGCGCGCTCAGCTTCAGCGGAGTCGCCTTGGCGTTTTCGCACTGCTCGCGAGTGATCGCGCCGGTTTCCACCATCGACTCCAGCACGATATTGCGCCGCTCCAGCACCTTCTCCGGACGCTTGTAAGGATTCCAGAAATTGTTGGGTGACTGGATGATTCCGGCGATCATGGCCGCTTCCGGCAGCGTGATCTCCTTGATGTCCTTGCCGAAGTAGGAGCGCGCCGCCTCGCCAAATCCGTTAATCGAAAATGACCCGCGCTGCCCCAGGTACACCTGGTTGGCATAGAGTTCGAAGATCTGCTGCTTGCTGAACTTCTGTTCCAGCTCAATCGCAATCAGCATCTCTTTCAGTTTGCGGGTTACAGTCTTCTCCGGGGTCAGGAAGAAGCCGCGTGAGATCTGCATGGTGAGGGTTGATCCGCCGCGCCGCCTGCCGACTCCGCGCACATCGGTTACAAAAGAGCCAATCAGGCTCCACCAGTTGATGCCGTTGTGCTCGAAGAACTTCCTGTCCTCGATGGCCAGCACCGAATCCACCATCACCTTGGGTAGATCGTTGTACGCAAGAATCTGGCGCTTAGTGCGGTCCTGCCCCTGGAAAAGAGCGGTCACCAGCTCTGGCTCCAGCTCATAGCTGTCCAGCGACGCGCCTGAGTTCGCGCCCAGGCCAAAAATGCTTGTCACTCGCCCGTCCGAACCTTGAAGAATCTTTGCTCCGTCGGCGGAGTGATAGGATTCGGCGCCGGGCTTGACCTCGATCCCTCCAGAGATCATCCGGAATGTGCCCATGGGCGAATTCGCTGGATTCTCCGCATCGATGTATCCCGCGCGGCGCAGCTTGGCGGCAATCTGCGCAGGGGAGAACCTGTCGCCCGGATGCACCGTCACTGGCCGGGCATAGATCTTCGCCGAGGTCGAAAAGATCTGCCCGCTCATTCTTTCGCTGATAATGCGGTCGTACTTCACGTAGAAATACGCAAAGAAGGCGAAGAAGAACAGGGCAACAAAAATAAAGATTGCAATCGCGGCGCGAACAACTTCGTTGCGCGACCTGCCAGAAGAGCTCGGGATTTTCAGTTTGATGGCCACGTTGAATGCTGCCCGTATTGTAAGGCACCAGAGAGGCGCAAGGAAGCAGCCAGTCGGCGCTCATGCTCCGGAATTCCCAATTCAAGCCGACTGCCGGGCGGATTGCCATGCAGCGGAACCACAGACGCCACCGGTAATCAGCAAGCCGGAAACAAACCGCGGCCCGGAGTTCTTGCGAGTCCGGGCCGCGATTTGTTCGAACTTCCACTGCTTCTACTTCATGACGTTCTTATTGCGAATTCCGCTCGTAAAGTTCAAATCCAATGGATGGATCGGAAGATCCACATGGACCGTGTACGTCGCAATGATTGCCAGCCCGGTGGCGTCGCGATCCACCTTGATTTCCTCGGGCGAGAGCGGAACGTCGATCTCGGACGCCTTTTGCGCTACCACCTTCACAATCTCCGGGTCGGGCTTTGCGTTGTAGGTGAAGTACAGCGCCTGCTCTTCCAGCAAACGATCCAGCTTGTAGTTTCCCCAGTACGCCGGGACAACCTTGTACAGCACAAAGCCGCCTGCCAACAGCACCAGCAATCCAAAGAGGGACTTCAGTTCCTTCATTGAGATCTCCTAAGCCCGCGGATTGTAAAGACCCTGCAAGTGCGCCAGCATCTCGGCGACCACAACTTCTGCCTTTTGCGCCTTGGCGCGCTCCACCACTTCCACTTTTCCATCGGCCAGCAACTTGCCAACGTTGATCCGGTAGGGAATCCCCACCAGGTCCGCATCCTTGAATTTCACGCCCGGCCGCTCATCGCGGTCGTCGAGCAGCACGTCATAGCCTGCGGCTTCCAATTCGGCGGCTATCTTTTCCGCGGCTTCCAGCAGCGTCGCGTCCTTCACGTTCGTCGGCACCACCACCACCGTGAACGGAGCAATCGACGGAGCCAGCCAGAAGCCGTTGTCGTCGTGGTTCTGCTCAATGCACGAGGTCAGGATGCGCTCCACGCCAATCCCGTAGCTGCCCATGATGATCGTGACTTCCTTGCCATCTTTGTCAAGAACTTTCGCGCCCATCGAGTCGGCGTACTTGGTTCCGAGCTTGAAGATGTGTCCGATCTCCACCGTCTTGCCCAGCTTCAAAGGCTCGCCGCAGCGCGGGCATCCTTCGCCCTCCACTACGTTGCGCAGGTCTGCGTAGCTGGTCACCTCAAAGTCCACGCCCATCGTCAGCCCCGTAAAGTGGTGGTCCAGTTCGTTCGCTCCGCCCACCAGGTTCTTGCGCCCGCGCAGAGCTTCGTCCATGATCACCACAAAGTCGCCTGCATCGCCCACGTACCCGGCTTTGCCTTTGTTTTCAACCGCTTTCACCTGCTTCAACCCCACCGGTCCCAGGTATCCCGCCGGAGAGCCAAAGTACTTCACGATCTCCTCTTCCACCATCGGACGGAACTCGCGTCCGCCGATCGCCCCGGAGAGCTTCGCTTCATTCATCTGGTCATTGCCGCGCATCAGCACCAGCAGCGGACGGTAAATCGCCTGTCCCGCTGTCGAGGCTCCGTCCGTCAGCACATAAGCCAGCGACTTCATGTTGTTGTTCACCGGAGTCTTCAGGAACGCCGCGACTTCATCAATCGTCTTCGTTCCCGGTGTGCGAACCTTCTCGCGCCCGTTGGCCGCAAGCTCTTCCACCGCTTCCAGCTTCGACGTAGCTTTCTCCAGATTCGCCGCGTACCCGCACTTGCTGCAAGATGCCACCAGGTCCTCGCCCGCGTCCGTGTAGACCATGAACTCCTGGGACTGTGATCCGCCCATCGACCCGGAGTCTGCTTCCACGGCCACAAACTCCAGTCCACAGCGCGCGAAGATGCGGCGATACACCGCATCGTGCAGGTCAAAACTCTTATCCAGCCCGGCGCGGTCAACGTCGAAGGAGTAGGAGTCCTTCATCGTGAACTGGCGCACCCGCAGCAGCCCGCTCTTGGGGCGCGGCTCGTCGCGGAACTTCGTCTGAATCTGGTACCAGATCTGCGGCAACTGCTTGTAGCTGCGCAGTTCCTTGCGCGCAATGTCGGTCATGATCTCTTCGTGAGTCATGCCCAGGCACAGGTCCGCGCCCTTGCGATCCTTCAGGCGGAACATGTTGTCGCCCATCACGTCCCAGCGTCCGCTCGCCTCCCACACCTCGCGCGGATTCAGCGCCGGCAGGTAGAACTCCTGTCCGATGGTGTCCATCTCCTCGCGCACAATGCCCGTGATCTTGAGAATGGTCCTCTGGGCCAGGAACAGGTAGGAGTAGATTCCAGCCGCCAACTGCCGGATATATCCGGCGCGAACCAGAAACTTGTGGCTTGCAACTTCCGCGTCAGCAGGCGCTTCGCGGAGCGTGGGGATAAACAGCTTGGACCAGCGTTGCATAGAATGAGTGGATTCCCGTCTTGAAATGGTGAAAGCTGATTGTAACAAGTTGAGAGCGGCCCCGTCAGATGGCCTGCGGTTCGTCACCCAGGCCGGGGAGATAGTGAGTGGAAAGGCCTGATTTATTCAACTATCGTGGAACTTGGCTGCGAATCGGCGTAAGGTGCTGACATGAAACGAAGACTCACCACATTGGTGCTCCTGCTTGCAGCTAGTGCCAGCGCAGTTCCGCTGGACACGGCCAAGGACAGCAAACTGGTATCAGTCTCTATTTCGCACCTTGAGACCTCCGCTAAGGAGCGGGTGGTGTTGTTTGAAGTCGATCTAACTTCTGCAATGGTGAAGTCCGTCTCAAATGTCCCCAAAGGATGGTACGTTGTCGTCGATAACGATGCCTCGTGGCGGACGAAGGTAACGGGCAACGTCCTAGTCGGTGCCGCGGCTGTCAGTCCAGAAGAGCTAAAGCAGCTCCGGCTTGTAGTTGAAAAGGACGAATCGCTGTCGAAGTTTGCTGTCACCGGAAGTGTGTCCGTCACAGAGAATTTCGAGGAGACGCGCAATGTCCAGCTTCGCAACAGTGATTTTGCGGTCAGTTCAACGAAATAGCTGACGGTATATTGCCCAGGCACTCACGATCCCATCCAGCCCTTGCTCTTTAACCTGTGTAACCTTCGCAACCTGCCCAACCTGCCCCTTCTCCGCTCGCCCCCCTATCCTCCCCATTCGCTGCCTTATGTCGCTCTCGGATATCAACCGCATTGTTCGCAAGCGCTTGCGCACGATACACTTTACGCAAGCTTTCCTGCGGAATCCCGGCTTGTTGCACCCTCTCCTGTCCGGGATCTTACGCGTTCAGCTTTAGGAGGCAACACATTGTCGTCAAACAACCGGTTTCTCTTCACGTCTGAGTCGGTGACCGAGGGGCATCCCGACAAAATTGCAGACCAGATCTCTGATGCAATCCTCGACGCCTGCTTGGAGCAGGATCCTTACAGCCGCGTGGCGTGTGAAACGCTCACCTGCACCGGCCTCGTCGTGATTGCGGGAGAAATTACCACCAGCGCTTATGTCGATTTCCAGGCATTGGTGCGCGGCGTTGTCAGTTCCATTGGATATGACAATGCCCTCTACGGCTTTGACTCGAACACCTGCGCGGTGATTTCGAGCATCAACAAGCAGAGTGGCGATATCGCCATGGGTGTGGACACCGGCGGCGCTGGCGACCAGGGCATGATGTTCGGCTATGCCACCAACGAAACGCCCGAGCTGATGCCAACCCCGATCTCGCTGGCCCACAAGCTCGTGCTCAAGCTCACCGAAGTGCGCAAGAGCGGCAAGCTTCCGTATCTCCGCCCTGACGGCAAGAGCCAGGTCACGGTCGAGTACGACGAAAACGGTAAACCATTCCGCATTGACGCCGTCGTAGTCTCAACCCAGCACGCTGAGTCGGTTACCACCGAGCAGCTCCGCGCGGACATTCTCAAGTACGTCATCCAGGCCACTCTGCCCTCCAGCCTGCTCGACGAAAACACCAAGTACCACATCAATCCCACTGGCCGCTTCGTAGTTGGCGGACCGATGGGCGACACCGGCTTGACTGGCCGCAAGATCATCGTGGATACCTACGGTGGCATGGGCCGTCACGGTGGCGGCGCATTCAGCGGTAAGGACGCAACCAAGGTGGACCGTTCCGCCGCGTACATGGCGCGCTACATCGCCAAGAACATCGTCGCCGCCGGCCTGGCCGATCGCGTCGAAGTTCAGCTCGCCTACGCAATTGGCGTCGCCGAGCCGGTCAGCGTGCTGGTGGATACGTTCGGTACTGGCAAGGTGAGCCGCGAAATCCTCGGCGACCTCGTCCGCAAGAACTTCTCGCTGACCCCCAAGGGCATCATCGAGTCGCTCAACCTGCGCCGCCCCATCTTCCAGAAGACCGCCGCCTACGGCCACTTTGGCCGCACCGATCCGGACTTCACCTGGGAGAAGACGGACAAGGCCGAGGCCCTGCGCGAAGGCGCAAAAGCTGCACAGGCCGCTGCCACAAAATAGCTTCATCGCTCAGTTCAGAGACGGAGAGGGCGCCGCAATTGCGGCGCCCTCTTTGGTGCTCCATGGTCACCCATGGTGAAGAAAAAAACTGTCATGGCGAGCGGAGGGCGCGCTCGCGCGTCCTCCGCTCGCCATGACATGTCTCTAAGTAGAGTGCTTGCACATGATCGTCAACCGCCCTACTCTGTTTCCATGGCTGACGAACTTGATGATGGCTTCTCAAGAGCCGTACGCTTTTTCTGCGGGGCGCTCTTCGGTGTGTTTCTGGGAGTGGGCTTCTTTTTGCGTTCGGCTTGGCGTTACATTCAAACCGAGCGCATAACGAGCCCATTTCATGGAAGGGGATTGCTCATCACCCTTGGGCTCGCGGCCTTCTGCGGCTTTGGAGCCATGATCGGTGGGGACAGCTTCTGGACCCGGCAGGATTGAGCTACCTTTTCGCCTTCCGCGTCAGCTTGGAAAGTTGAATCGCCGTCATCCCTACGCTTTGTTTTCCGCCGCGTGTTTTTCCTTCATGATCTCTTCTGCCTTGTCCAGCGCATCCTGAATGTTGGCGCAGATGTTCTCCGCTCCAATCCGCTGCTCAAACACAGGCTGATGGATGAGTTTTGCCGGATGCTCCTTGGCTCCGCACAGCAGCAGATGGCGTCCGGAGTCATGCAGGCGCATGGCCACGTCTTCAATCGCGCCAAGTCCCGTCGAGTCAATCGCGCTCATGCCCCTCAGCCGCAGAATCACGATGGGTGGCAGCGCGTGCAGCCGATGGATGATGACCTCCAGCTTCTGAGCGGCTCCAAACAGAAGCGCGCCCTGCACGGTGAAGACCTCAACGTATTCCGGGATGTGCTTGTCGTGCAGAACGTGGGCGCGTCCGGTGAGGATGTAGTCCTTGGTTACCGGTGAAACCGAAGTGGAATCAGCCACGCTGCGGATGAACGTGAGCGCCGCGAGGATCATGCCGAACTCCACCGCTGTCGTCAGGTCGGCCATCACCGTAAGTCCGAAGGTGACCAGCCACACCGCAACCGCCGACTTGTTCAGCCGTAGCAGCCGCCAGGTGTCTCCCCATTGCCCCATGTTGTAGCTGACCACGAACAAAATAGCGGCCAGCACTGCCATCGGGATAAAGCGCGCCAGCGGTGCGGCAAACAGCAGCACCGCCAGCAGTGTGATGGAGTGAACAATGCCCGCCACCGGAGTCTTCGCGCCGGAGCGGATGTTCGTCGCCGTGCGCGCAATCGCCCCTGTCGCCGGAAGCCCGCCGAAAATCGGCGAGACGATGTTGGCAATGCCTTGCGCCACCAGTTCGACATTCGGATTGTGCTTGTCGCCGCTCATGCTGTCAGCTACCACCGCTGACATCAGCGACTCGATGGCTCCCAGCATTGCGATGGTCACCGCCGAGGAGAAGAGCGGCAGAACCAGGTTGGTGTGAAACTCTGGAAACTGCATGTGCGGCAGGCCGGAGGGAATTCCGCCGAAGCGCGTGCCGATGGTCTCCACCGGAAGATGCAGCAGCGCGGCGGCAGCGGTGCCGGCCACCAGCGCCACAATATATCCCGGTACGCGTTTGCTGAGCTTTGGCGTCAGCAGGATGATCGCCAGTGAGGCTGCGCCCAGCGCGGTGGCCGATGTCGAGACCGTACCCGCGTGCTCAACCAGTTCCTTCATGCGTGCGAAAAATTCGCCCGGGTTGTGCTCCAACTGCAATCCGAAAAAGTCACGGATCTGCGTGCTGGCAATCAGCACCGCAATGCCGTTGGTGAATCCCATCACCACGGGTCGCGGAATGAACTGCACCGCCTTGCCCAGCCCGGTCACGCCCATGATGACGAGCATCACGCCGGCCATCATCGTGCATACAAAGAGCCCGTGAATACCATGCTTGGCGAGAATTCCGGCGATGACCACGACAAACGCGCCGGTCGGTCCGCCGATCTGCATCTTCGAGCCGCCCAGCAGCGAGATGAGAAAGCCGGTGACCAGCGCGCAATAAATGCCTGCCTGCGGCGTCAGTCCGCTGGCAATGGCAAAGGCCATGGCCAGGGGAAGCGCAACCAATCCCACGGTGACGCCTGCCGCAAGATCGGCAACAAAGATGCGGGCAGAGTAGTCCTTAAGGCAGAGAACGAACTTCGGAAGATACTTTTTCCAGCGGTGTTGTGAGAATTCCATGGAACTCTAATCATAACCCCGTTTGGTTAGCGCCCCGGTCAGCGCTTCCATCTGCGGCGAAAGCTAGTATTCTTGTTGGTCATGACGCGAGCACAGGATTGGAAACCGCTCACCCCTGAAACATGGAATGACTTTGAAGCGCTCTTCGGACCGCGCGGTGCATGTGGCGGATGTTGGTGCATGACGTGGCGTCTCTCTCGCGCGGAGTTCAAAGCCAACGCGGGAGCAGGGAATCGCGCGGCGATGCGCGCACTGGTCGATGCGGGACGGCAGCCCGGAGTGCTGCTCTACAAAGACGGGCGCGCCGTTGCGTGGTGCGCAGTGGCGCCGCGCGAGGAGTATGTGCGGCTCGGCGCATCGAAGGTGTGGGCTCCGGTGGATGAGCAGAAGGTCTGGGCAGTGAGTTGTTTCTTCATCGACAAGAAAGCGCGCGGCAAAGGGCTTTCGGTTGAGGTGCTAAAGGCCGCGGTGGAGTTCGCGCGGAGCAAGGGCGCGAAGATTGTCGAGGGCTATCCGCAGGAGCTGGAAGAGAAGCTGCCTCCCGCGTTCGTCTGGATGGGAGTAATGCCGACCTTTGTTCATGCGGGTTTCCGCGAGGTCGCGCGGCGCTCGCCGAAAAAGCCGATCATGCGCAGCATCGCCGGAAAGAGCGGAGCGAAGAAGTGAAAGCCAAGCCCGCAAAAGATGCGCCGAAGAGCAGCATGTTCCGCGATATGCTGCGGCAGGTGAGCCGGGTGCCTCGCGGAAAGGTTGCCACCTATGGCGACATCGCGTATGCGGCCGGTTATCCCGGAGCGGCGCGCCAAGTGGCGTGGGCGCTGCACGCAGAGAGCGCGGGATTGCCGTGGCACCGCATTGTGGGCGCGGGCGGAACGATCCTGCTCACCGGTGAACATGGTTTTGAGCAGCGCCTGCACTTGCAGGCCGAGGGCGTCAGCTTTCTTGGGATGAAGGTAAACATGCTCGTCCACCACTACAGCTTCATTCCAAAGCAGATCGCAAAGAAAGCCGCGAAAAGAGCGGTGCGCAAGAAGATCCGCACGCGCACCTAAGCCGGACGCAGGGCAAACGTGCGCCACCCGACGATCCTCTACTTTGTAATGAGACCGTGATTCTTGTCGTAACGGTCTTCCGTCTTTCCAGCTTTCTGGGCAGCCTCGTCGGCAATGTGTTCCAACTGGGCCTCGTCCGCCGCGGTCTCAAGAGGTTTGGAATCGGTTGGCTTCGGCGTCACGGTTTTTGGGTTTTTATCGGGCATGGTCAATCTCTCCTGGGTAGCGAAAAGTGGGAAGCGAAAAGCAAAGAGTCCTCGCAGAGATTACTGACGGGCTGGTTTGCCCGACTCCACGTTGGCTCACCAATTGATCATCACCATTTCGGTGAATCAAAGCTGAGCTACATTGACCGGTGAGCGCTGCTGGAGGAAGCAACGATTGACATTCTGGATAATCGTTAGCGGAGCGGTGTTGCTGGATTGGGCAATGGTTGAGCGGGGTGCTCAACCATTATCTAAATCGTCATGAGGAGCTTTCCAACGATTACCTTGCAAGTTAATCGTTACGCCGGATTCAAACCAGTTCGACTCCCCACAAATCATGCAGGTGGACGACGCCTTGCAATTGATTTTCGCCGCTGACGACCATGAGCGAGGTGATCTTCTTCTGTTCCATCAGGTCGAGAGCCTGGGCGGCGAAGGCTTCCGAGGAAATCGTGCGCGGCTTTGCCGTCATGCATTGTGAGGCGGTCAGGTCCAGCACGTCCTTGCCGCGATGTTCGAGCAGGCGGCGGAGGTCTCCGTCGCTGATGATGCCGATGAGCGTGTCGCCCTCGGTGACGGCGGTGATGCCGAGACCCTTGCGCGACATCTCATAGATCACTTCGATCATCGGCGTTGTGGGCGCAACGCGCGGGATGGCGTCGCCGCTGTGCATGAGCTGGGAGACGCGGGCGAGGCGCTTGCCGAGCTTGCCGCCGGGATGGAGGTCGGCGAAGTCTTCGGCGCGGAAGCCGCGGCGCTCGCTGAGAGCAACGGCCAGGGCATCGCCGAGTGCGAGCATGGTGGTGGTGGAGGCGGTTGGCGCAAGGCCGAGCGAGCAGGCTTCCTTGTGAATGGAGCAGTCGAGCGCGACGTCGGCGGCCTGGGCCAGCGACGATGGCGGATGCCCGTTGGCAGGTCGGAGGCAGTCTCCGGTGAGGGAGATGACCAGGACGCCGAGGCGCTTGACGGTGGGGAGGAGTTCGAGAATCTCCGCGGTTTCGCCGGAGGCCGAGAGCGCAAGAACGAGGTCGCCGCGCATCACCATGCCGAGATCGCCGTGGAGAGCTTCGGCGGGATGAAGGTACAGCGCGGGGGTTCCAGTGGATGCGAAGGTTGCGGCCAGCTTGCGGCCGATGAGTCCGCTCTTGCCCATGCCGGTGACGACGACGCGTCCGGTGCAGCAGAGGATCAGTTCGAGGGCGCGCGAGAAATCCTGGGCCATGGGTCCGGCGATGCGGTCGGCAAGACGGCGCAGAGCCTCAGCTTCAATACGAACTACGTTTTCGCCAGTGGTCATGATGGATGAGTGCCGTGACGCGCCATGCGCAGCGCCAATGTTTGCAAGAGTTACCGATGGCTATCGTACCATGTAGGCATGGGACGTTTCTTGCGGGTTTGGGCTGTGATGCTATGCGTGTCCGCCGGAGTGGCGGCACAGACGAACGAGGGCGCGACATTGAAGCGCTGGAACCAGGAAGCGGGCGTATGGGGTGGCTACTCGCCCGACTCGATGATCGGCATTGGCAAGGTGCTCCACCGGAAATTCTTCGAAGTGAATGGGCAGTACGCAGTGACCATCTGGACCGGGCGGCAGGTAGCGGTGAAGTGGGTCAGCGAAGTGGTTCCGGTGGCGCTGTTGAACGAGCCAAACGAATGGTACTTCAACAAGCAGCATGTGCAGACGGGCTACCGCGCGGGAGCCACCACCTATGCGGGCGGAGCAACGCCGCTGGGGATGCAGGTGAATTTCTGGAACGGCCACCGCGTGCAGCCGTTCTTCGACGCGCACGGCGGGATGCTGTATTTTGCGCGGCAGGAGCCGGTGCCAGGTTCCTCGCAGTTCAACTTCACCTTTAACTTTGGAACAGGGGTGCAGGTCTTCACCGGCAGGCGCGGGTCGCTCTTGCTGGGATACAAATACCACCACATCTCGAACAACAACACGGCGACGGCGAATCCGGGCGTGGATAGCAACGAGGTGTATGCAGGGTATCTGTGGAGAATTCGCGGGAAGTAAACAGAACAGGCGTACACTGTTTGCGTATTCCTAAGTCATCCACGGAGATTCCCATGAGTCGCATGATTCTGCGGTTCGCTCCCATACTTTTCTTCTTCTGTTCTTGTATTTCCAACACACAACTCTTGGCGCAGGCGGCAGATGCGAAAGCGGCTGCGCCTGATGCGAAGCAGGCCGAGCCGAAGGCTGCGGAAGAAGTGCCGAGGTTTTCCAGCCGGACACAGCTGGTGCTGGTGCCGGTAGTGGTGACGGACAAGAATGGAAATCATGTGGGCGGGTTGGGGCGCGAGGCGTTCAAGATAGACGAGCATGGGAAGGCGCGCGAGGCAACGATCTTTGAGGAAATGAAGACGGAGGCGCCGACTGACAAGGCGCGGGTGGCGGTGAATCTGACGGGGCACTCCAATTTCAACCTTGGCGACGGACGGAACTGGCGCATTACCGTGGTGGTGCTGGACATGATCAACACTCCGTATCTGGCGCAGCACGAGGGGAGAAAGCGGTTGATCGCGTATCTGTCGAAGTCGCTCCAGCGGGATGAGCCGACGGCGCTCTTCGGACTGGGACGCAAAGGGTTGAAGCAGCTCCATCCGTTTACCACCGATACGGCAGTGCTGATCGCGGCGCTGAAAAGAATCAATGGCCAGGTGGGCACGGACGAGATCAACGAGCAGTCGGAGAAAATCGTTGGGGATGAGGCCGACATGGTAAAGCAACTCGCCTCAATCTCACATCTCAGCCAGACCAGCGAAGCGGCACAGCAGGTCTCAGATTTTATGAACGACATGCAGACGATCATGGACAACTTCGAGGAGCGTGAGGCGATTCGCACAACGCTGAAGGCGATGTCGCAGATTGCGCACGCGTACGAGGCGATTCCTGGACGCAAGACGATGATCTGGGTGAGCGGCGGATTTCCATTCATGATCGACGATCCGCAGGTATTTGCGCGGATGGGCATGGACATGACGAAGGAATACGAAGACACGTGGCATGCGCTGATAGCCGCCGATATTGCGGTTTACACGGTAGATGTAACCGGACTGGGAGGAGTCGGGGTTGGCATGCCTACCGGGCACTACGATGGGACGCGCCCGCAGTTTATCGCGCCGAACCCCAGGGCGCCGGTTGACACCAAGATGAGCCTGCTTTACGACAAGGCCGCGCAGAGACAGGACACGCTGAGAGCCTTTGCGGACGCGACCGGTGGCGCTTCGTGCCTAAACACCAACGACATTGAGGACTGCTTCGGCCACGCGCTGAAGGATTCGCGCGAGTACTACTTACTGGGCTATTACCTTCCCTCGGGCGAGCAGAAGCCGGGATGGCGCAAGCTGAAGGTGAAGGTAAATGTGGAGGGTGTGCATGTGCGGGCGCGCCAGGGATTCTATGTATCTGGGCCGACGGAGGATACGGTAGAGGCACGCCAGCGCCAACTTGTGGACGCACTGCGATCGCCGGTTGAGTTTACGGGAGTTCGGATCAACGTGCGCGAGGAACCGGTGAGCGGAGACGTCAAACATTCGGCGGGAAAGTCCGCGCGTGATTTCCTGGTGGGAGTGATTGGCAGCTCGATGACCGTGGACACGCAGAACGGAAACGCCGTGGACCTGACGGTCGTTTCGATAGCGATTGGCGCGAATGGCCGGAATGCTGGACAGACAGAACGTCATGTCTCCACCAAACTGACTCCGCAGGCGCTGGAGCAGATTCGCAGGACAGGATTGGGTGTGAAACAGTCGCTGGAACTGGCTCCGGGGAAATACGACGTGCGGTTTGCAGTGAGGGACAACCTGAATGGCGAGATCGGGACGGTGGAGTATCCACTGGAAGTGAAGTAAGGGTATTCGTTTCGAGGGTTCAAGGTTAAGAGAAGGAACAAAGTAACGCACCCAGGTTAGCCAAAAGAAGGCGAACCCGGGGCACCCTGGAGTTTCTTGGCGACGGGGATGTTAGCTGTGATGGGCGGTCGCTTCGGCAGTGGGCGCAAGGCCAAGGGTTTCCATCACGGAGGGCAGCGCCAGAAGAAAGAGCATTGGATATAGCTCGAAGTAGTGTCGAATCTCCTCTACATACGCGAAGAGGATCGAACCCGTAAACAATGGAATGAAGACGAGAAGCAGGCTCCAGCGGAGAGCCTCCGGCTTGCTGCGCCATCCTGAGATGCAGAAGAAAGCAATGACGAGCACGATGAAGAGCGACCATGGCGCGGCAACGGGCGCGGCGCTGAAGAGTTGGAGATTGTGGTCCAGGAGATGAAAGTCGAGGACGCCACCGGGATTGTGGAGGAATCGCTGATTGATCTGGAAGCGGATGGCGTACCAGGCGGCAGCCATGGCTGCCGCACAGAGCAGCGGAGCGGCGGCGCGGCGCAGGAAGCGCGGGCGGTCACTGGCCAGCAGCGGACGCAGGCGGATGAAATGGAAGACGAGGTACACCGGCAGGAAGAGGACGGCGGTTTCGCGATTGACGCTGGCAGGCAGAAAGACGAGGCAGAAGGCGATAGTGCTGTCAGAGGTGCAGGCCATCAGCATTGCGGCGGAGAAGAAGATGGTCGGGGGATCGTAGATGTGGTTGTAGTAGGTGAACAACAGGGGGATGAAGGCCAGTGAGGCAAGTCCGGCGCACCAGGAGGCGGCTTCGCCGAGGCCGTAGTAGCGGCGGGCGAGCGCGCGGATGATGAGCGCGGTGGCGAAGTAGAAGCAGAAGGTCAGTGCCAGCAGGAGAGCCTTCTCTAAAGTGTATCCGTGGACGTAGAACTCGGTGGCGAAGCCGCGGCTGGTGGCCCCGATCATTACCTGGTACTGGAAAAACTCCGAGGTGTGAGCGGTGATCCAGCGGATGAGAATGGGGACCAGGGCGCGCGAGACGAAGGGGCGCACGGCGGTTCCGTTGACCATGGCATTGAGCGACATGGTTGGATAGCCGGTGAGGCTGGAGAAGTCCGCGAAGAGGCGCGTGAGAAGGTAGGTGGCCCAGAGATAAAGCAGCAGCCACACGGTGCGCGGATTGGTCTTGCGAAGCATTCGATTGTATTGGAACGGAAAGCAGCGGGAAAGACAAGAGCGAAGAACGCGGCGCGCAGGGCGGAAGAACAAGGTCAACGATCCCACGTTAGCCAGAAGTAGGCGAACGTGGGATGCCAGAATCTCTATTCCACTAACCGGCGAGCGCCCTGCGGATGGCGAGAAGGGATTCGAGAGTTGCTTTAAGGTTGGCGAGCGGGAGTGCGTTGGCTCCGTCACTCTTGGCGGCGGCGGGGTTGTCGTGAACTTCCATGAAGATTCCATCAATGCCGGCGGCGACGGCGGCGCGGCTGAGCAGGGGAATGAACTGGGGCTGTCCGCCGGACTGCGCGCCCTGGCTGGGTAGCTGTACGGAGTGGGTGGCATCGAAGACGACGGGTGCGTACTCGCGCATGATGGCCAGCGAACGCATATCGACGACGAGGTTGTGATAGCCGAAGCTCGCCCCGCGCTCGGTGAGAGAGACGCGGTCATTGCCGCTGTCACGAATCTTGGTGACGGCGTGGAGCATGTCCTGAGGCGCGCAGAACTGGCCCTTCTTCACGTTGACGGCGCGTCCAGTGCGGGCTGCGGCGATGAGGAGGTCGGTCTGGCGGCAGAGGAAGGCGGGAATCTGGAGGACATCGACGACCTCTCCGGCGGCGGTGGCCTGCGCGGCTTCGTGAACATCGGTGAGCACGGGGATCTTTACTTCTTCGCGGACCTTGCGGAGGATGCGGAGGCCTTCGGTGATGCCGGGGCCGCGGTAGCTGGCGATGGAGGTGCGGTTGGCCTTGTCATAGCTGGCCTTGAAGATGTATGGAACCGCAAGCTCACGGCAGATGGCGGCAATGGAGGTGGCCATGAAGAGCGCGTGCTCCTCGCTCTCAATGACGCAGGGTCCGGCGATGAGAAATAGCTCGGGGCCACCGATGGCGACGTTCTGGACGGAAAAGGGCATGGAGGAATTATAAGGTCTCGCAGGTTTCAAAGCTTCAAGCTTCAGCGCAGGAGCAGGGCAGATGGTTTAATCTAATCAGTACCGCAATTCGGACGACCCGGAGGATGCAACGATGAAGGGAAACGCGAAGGTAATTGCCGTGCTGAACGAGGCACTGCAGGAAGAGCTGTTAGCCATCAACCAATATTTTCTTCACGCCGAGATGTGCGAGAACTGGAAGTACGAGACACTCTCGAAGTTCATCAAGAAGCAGTCGATTGACGAGATGAAACACGCGGAAAAGCTGGTGGAGCGGATTCTGTTTCTGGACTCGACGCCCTCGCTGACCGGGCCGGCGGAGTTGAAGGTCGGCAAGAACGTGAAGGAGCAACTTGCCAACGATCTGGGACTGGAACTGGGCGCCGTGAAGCTCTATAACGGTGCGATCAAACTCTCCCGCGAAGTGGGCGACAACGCGACCGCAGAATTCTTGCAGGGGATTTTGAAGGACGAAGAAGAACATGTGGACTGGCTGGAATCGCAGCTGCACCTGATCGAAGAGATCGGCTACGAGCGGTATCTGACGAAGCAGGTTGGAAAAGATTAAGGAAGCGCTGTAGAAGTTTGGATGGAAATCAAGAGGCCCGGCGACGGGCCTCTTTTACTGGGCGCTATGGCGCGACATCCAGAATTCCAGTCAAGCCTTTCATGTTCTTGACGACAATCTGGCGGGCATCCACTTCAAGCAATCCTTCGGCCTGCAAGCGCGTGAGATTGCGGGAAATCAGCTCGCGCACCGTTCCGAGTTGATTGGCAAGTTCCTGGTGGCTGGAAGGCAAGAGGAACTCCACGCCGCGCTCTGATTTCTTCCCTTCGCTCTGCGCCAACCGCACAAGCATGGCGACAAGACGCTGACGAATCGTCGTGAACGACAGCTCCTCAATGATGGCGACGAGACGGCGGAGTCTTGCGCCGACAACGGCCAGCACCTTGAGCGAGACTTCCGGGTGCTCCATGCAATAGGCCTGAAAGTCACGTCGCGAGATGAATGCGATTTCCGTGTCTTCCGTAGCGACCGCCGAGGCGGGGTAAGGGCCACCATCAAAAACGGGAATCTCCGCGATGGATTCGCCTGGTTTTTCAACGGCGAGCACCTGCTCTCTCCCATTCACGGAGGTCTTGAAAATCCGCACCATTCCACGGGCAATAATGTTGATCCCATTGCAAGGCTCGCCCTCGGAAAATAATAGCTCTCCGGCGCTGAACAATCTGCGCACCGTGCGTTGCGCCAGCAACTGGAGTTCAGATGGAGAGAGGCTGGAAAACAGCGGCGTGTTCTTGAGGACGGCAGCGAGGTCCGTGGGTGCGATGCTCACGCGACGAATTATAGCAGCGGGCGGAGTTGCTGCCCGGAGAAGGTTCGCTTCTCCGGGCAGGAGTCTCAGGCAAGCATCGCGGCGAGGTCTTCTTCCGGAGTCTTGATGGCCATGAGGTTGAACTTCTCGTGGAGCAGATCAAGCACGGCGGGCGAAAGGAATGCCGGCAATGTTGGTCCAATGCGAATGTTGCGCACACCCAGATGCAGCAGGGTGAGCAGGACGGCGACCGCCTTTTGTTCGTACCAGGAGAGGACGAGCGAGAGAGGCAGATCGTTGACCCCGCAATCAAAGGCTTTGGCGAGGGCAAGGGCAATCTGCAAGGCAGAGTAGGTGTCATTGCACTGGCCAATGTCGAGCAGGCGGGGGAGTCCGCCGATCTCTCCGAATTCGAGCTTGTTGAAGCGGAACTTTCCGCAGGCGAGGGTGAGAATGAGGCAGTCGCTCGGAATCGATTCGGCGAGTTCCGTGTAGTAGCTACGGCCGGAGCGCGCGCCGTCGCATCCTCCGATGAGGAAGAAGCGGCGGATCGCGCCAGTCTTCACGGCTTCGATGACGCGGCCAGCAACGCTGAGCACGGCATTGTGTCCAAAGCCGACGGTGATCTCTTCATCGGAGCCGTCCTCGGAGTAGCCGGGAGCTTGCAGTGCAGCCGCGATGACAGGAGCGAAGTCCTGGTCGGCGATGTGTGTGACTCCCGGCCATGCCACCGCGCCCGAAGTGAAGATGCGCTCCTTGTATGCGACCTTGGGCTGCTGGATGCAATTGGAAGTCATCAGAATGGCGCCGGGAAATTCGGAGAATTCATCGGCCTGGTCGGTCCATGCGCCGCCGTAGTTTCCGGCGAGGTGCTCGTACGCCTTGAGCTTGGGATAGCCGTGCGCGGGCAGCATTTCACCGTGTGTATAGACCTGGATGCCGAGCCCCCTGGTCTGTTCGAGCAGCGCGTAGAGATCGTGAAGATCGTGACCGGATACGAGGATTGCTTTGCCTTTGCGAGCCTGGAGCCGAACCTTGGAGGGCGTTGGGTGGCCGAAGGTCTCGGTGTGCGCCTTGTCCAGAACTTCCATGACGCGGTAGTTCAGTTCGCCGACGGCGAGTGCGGTGCCAAGAAGATCGCCGGTGGAAGGCGCTGGATGGGTGAGAAAGTCGAGGATCTCGTGGATCTTCGCATAGGAGGGCGGGTCGCCCGCGCCGAGCGCAAGGGCGTGGGCTGCATAGGCAGCGACTCCCTTGATGCCGTAGAGCACAAGCTCCTGCAGGTTTGCGACTTCCTTGCCCTCGGTGAGGAAACGCGCCGGCAGAAGTTCCTTCTGGCCCTGAGCCAGAAGGCCCTCAAGAGTAGCGGCAGGAATCCATGCGGCTGGCCCCTCCAGCTTTGCGGGAACGACGCCGGCTTTGGCGCAGGCGTTTTCATACAGGGCGCGCGCGGCATCGCGCATGGCGATGGCCTGATGAATCAGTTCGACGAGGCGCTCAGGATCAAAATTGACATTCGTAAGAGTTGCAAAGATGGCGCGGATGGTGAAGCTGTCAATCTCCGGATCCGATGCGCCCTGCTGCCGCGCCCGATGTGCGTACATGGAGATGCCCTTGGTGGCAAGGATTAAGAGATCCTGAAGCGTTGCCGTGGTCTCGTCTTTTCCGCAAACCCCAAGCGTCTGGCAGCCTTCGCCCTTGGAGGTTTGTTCGCATTGATAGCAGAACATCGTGTGGACCTTCCTGTATGGATTGGTTTCTAGGCTGAGGATACGGGCGTGACAAAACAGTCACAGCGACTTAAGTCACAGGCGACGGGCGCTGTTTTTCCGTTGGCCCAGAGTGACTAAAGTCGCTGTGGTCGAGCGCGGCAATCCTCTAGGTTGTGATTCATAAGTTGTGAATCATTAAGTTGTGCCCAAGGAGATCGCCATGACTGCTACGACAAAGACGGTTCGCGAGATTGCACTGGAACAGCCGTCCTCGATACGCGTGTTTGAACATTACGGAATTGACTACTGCTGCGGTGGCCGCAAGCCTCTGGCCGAGGCCTGTGAGGCTGGGAACCTGGAAGTGGATGCAGTGATTGCCGCGCTGGAAGCTGCTGCAAAAGCTCCTGCATCCGTCGCCACGAACTGGCAGCAGGCTTCGCTTGAGAGCCTCAGCGGACACATCATCGCCACTCATCACGCCTATGTGAAGAGGGAACTGCCGAGGCTGGCGGAGTTGGCGCTGAAGGTTGTGGCGCGCCACGGCGCAACTCGGGCAGAGCTTCTGGTCATTCAGAAATCGTTGGCCCACTTGGACGAGGAACTAAGCCAGCACTTGGCGAAGGAAGAAGCGGTCTTGTTTCCCTACATCGTCAAGTTGGAGCGCGCCATCGCCCTTGGAGACGCGAAGCCTCACGGGTGCTTCGGCACGGTTGCCAACCCCATTGCCATGATGACCCAGGAGCACGATGCCGCCGGGGCTCTCCTCGCGGAGATACGCAGCTTAAGCAGCAACTTTGTTACACCCGCGGATGCGTGCCCAACCTACCATGCGTTCTATGACGGATTGAAAGACTTTGAGCAGGATCTGCACCAGCACATTCATCTGGAGAACAACATCCTGTTTCCCCGCGCCATTGACCTTGAGGCGACGACCGTCTCGGCGATCTAGCGCGGACGGGGCGGAAATGTTATTTGCGGAAGGTAAGGCAGTAGAGCTTGCCGCGATTGACGGTGTTGAAGCGAATGTCCGGCGTGCCCATGGGGAGCAGGTCTGCGGGTGAGACAACAGGTGCGGTGCGCTTCTTGAAGAAGTGTTTGATGAACGGGATTCGTTGGTAGAGTCCGGCGACGACTTCTTCGGTTTCATCGCAGACGACAATCCTGCTGCCGGGACGTGCGACGCGCAGCATTTCGGCGAGAGCGCGGCGGCGGTCGCTGAAAAAATTGATGCCGCCGACGTGGAAGACGTGATCGAAAGAGTTGTCGCGGAACGGAAGGCGCTCGGCTTCTCCCTGGTAGAGCGCGGCTTCGCGATGCTGCCGTCGGAGGTTGCGCCGGCAGGCGCGCAACATGCCCATCGAGAGATCAAGGCCGTGGATCTCAGCATCGAGCGGCAGAAGGCGGAGATTGGCCCCCGTGCCGATCGAGACTTCCAGGATGCGCATGTGGGGACGGAACTCGAATTCTGCGGCCAGGAAGGCGCGGATGTCGCGGCGGACGATGCGCTTGTAGGCTTTTTCAGCAAAATCGTAGAGCGGGGCAATGCGGTCATACATGCGCTGGTACTTGAGATTGAGCGCCGCAGGGGCAGGCGCAAAGACCGGGATGCCTTCCTCGATTCGATAGCTGGATTGTCCGGAGAGCAGAGACTGGGCGCGGAGTTCGAGCGGCGCGTGGGTGACGGGGTCGCAGAGGACAGCGAGATCGAGCAGCGCCATGCGGGCTCCTGGGGGCGAAGAGACATTGTAGCGGATCGAGAGAGGCAGGATTCAAAGTTTCAACCGTGGGACAAGGCAAAGGCCCGGGTACATTCCGCCTCCCATGTGATCCACCTAAAAACAGCGCGGCGAACGTCGGGCACCCGGCAAAGAAGCCGTCCATGGTCATCGGTTGAAGAGGATCAGCTTTCTCTTCGACCCTTCTCCTGCACAACGGAAACTACTTCGAGCGGCGCTGCTCGGCGTCGCGGGTGAGGAGCGTCTGCGCGGTGATGCCACAGGCCATCGACAGCAGCGTGGTGCAGAGTAGGGGATGCGTGGGCCAGATTCGCTGCGCGATGCCGAAGTTCCACAGGCCGATGGATGTGATGATCGAAACTCCAAGGGTGATCATGAAGATGCGCAATAGTTCCTCCTTACCTCTCCGGTATTAGGGATACGAAATGGCCGGGGACAAAGTTCCGCCCGGCCGAGCAGCGGCGAGATTCATTCTAACTGCAAGTGAGAAAAATGAGATCGATTGCAAAGACAGGCGCAAGGGCAGGAGCAATTGCAACCGCAAGATCAAAGGACCGGTCAATGCAAGCGAGGCTTGAGCGGGCACGGCAGTGGGCGTCAGTCTGATGCTGCCGAGGGCGTGATGAACTGCTGCCGGATTTCTGCTGTCCGAGCGCTTGTAGCGGGATGTGGCATAGCGGTTCCGGAACGGGATAGTGAGCATTGGGCGATTATCTGTCAGGCATCCCTGCTTGACCAGCTTGCGGGCTAACCAGATATCTCGTCTCCAAGTAAGAATCGTGCTCACATTCGCTCCTCTGAGTGTCAGTCAACCCATTCGATTGCAGAAGGCGCTCGACAATGAAACAGCGACAGTGGGCGCACGGTTCCCGCTCATACAACATCCTGAGCAGGCGTACCTCGGTCGCGGAATCAGGGTGTGCTGCAAAGAAGTTCCGCAGGCTGCGGTCAAAGGCATTCACAGTATTGGGATCCTGTTCCGCATAGCACCAGGCTTCGACCGTTGCTTGGTCACCGTCACGGAAGTTCCTGACTAACAGATCAACGGCATAAGCGCGTAAGGGGGAACGCGTCTCCACGAGATCGAACGCAAGCCTCCGAATCCTCTCGTCATGGAGGTTTGCGAGCACACGCAAAGCGTGGCGCGGCACGGGGCCGTCAGGCAGCGCCACGAGTCCAAACAAAGGGGTAAGGTCGAGAGGATACTTCCTTTTGGCAAAGAGGCGCAGATAGGTAAGCATGCGCTTCTGGTCTGCTTCCTCGATAAAAGCAGAGGCGGCAAGTTTTAGGTCCGAATCGCTAGCCGTTTGACCCCACCGCCATAGAATGCTGTCCTCGGCTCCGATCAGAGGTTGAACATCACTGTACGTCAAGCCTTTGGGGTCTGAGCTCTTATCCCGAGCTCTCAGTACCCTGTTTTCCTCGACCGCGTTTAAGTATGCCCTTATCCTTTTGTCAGTCTTTGCGGCGTTTTTGAGCGCAGATTCTACTTTTTCTGTTCCGCAGATGTCACCAGCGCCGGAGAGCAGGAAATCGTCTTCCCATTGGTCGGAATCCCGCGCCAACTGTTCTCCAATCTCACCAACCACAAAAAGCAAACCTGGGATGCCATCGAGCTCGATGAATTCACTCGCAATATCGCTCGTCGATATTCTCTTCGTCTGGAAAGCAGCATGCATCGCATCCCGGGCGGACTGGCTACCTTCCTGCGCCAAGAATCTAGCTATCCGAAATCGCTGCAAGTCGTCCCAATCGCCTGCATCTTCCCCAAGGGACGCTATGACTGCGTCAGAATAATACGCACGGTCGCCGGATTCCCTCATCAGCTCTAACATGTACTCCGCACGGCTGCCCTCAACCTGAGCATCGTGCGCTTTGTTGTGCAGACATGCATCAAGAATGATCCCGCGGTAGGGACGCGCATCGTGATCACGCAGGTATACAACTGCCCTGCCGAGGCCGAGAGTGACTATTCTTTCAAATTCCTTGACGTTCATTGTGCAATGGCATTATCGCTCAGTCCGTCGGCGTTTCTTGCAGATAGCGGATGAAAATAGGACTTTCCGCTCACTATCCCGGAACGGGACCGTGGGCCAGTCGGCGGGCGTAAAGTTCCGCATGGCTGGCTCAGAACTTGATCTCAGAGGCCTTTACGACGGCTACGGCATGATCGCCCGCGTCAAAGCCATCGAGCAGGGCATTGTGATGGGCGATGATTTGCTCGAAGCGAAGTCCGCCGGAGTCTGCCGTCATGTGTCCGTCGGAGGCGAGCACGACGTCGTAGCCGAGGCTGACGGCGCGGCGCACGGTGGTGTCGATGCAGTACTGGGTCATGCATCCGGCCACCACGATTCGACCGACGTTCAACCGGTGAAGCTCGGCCTCCAGTCCAGTCTCAAAAAACGAATCACAGGCGCGTTTGTGGATCACCGGCTCGGATGAGAGCGGCGTGATCTCTTCGCGCAGTTCCCAGGCTTCGGAGCCGGGCTCCAGACGATGGCCTTTTGCGCCGTCGTGCTGGACGAAGAGTACGGGCACTCCGGCGTGGCGGGCCCTGCTGAGTAATGCGGCAATTCGTTGGGTTGTGGCGTCGAGAGCCTCGTCGTGCGCCGGTTGGCGGAGGCCGCCGAGGCCGCGGAGGATGCCCCGCTGGTGGTCGATCATGACGAGCGCGGTTGCCGTAAGCTGATTCATTGCAATCACTTTCGCATTTTGCTGGCAGGAGGGCAAAGGGTTTTCGCAGAATCCGGCTCGTTCTCACAGGCTAACGAGACGTGCCTCACAGACAAGCAGACAAGTCGGTACATACCATGTTCTGTTCTCTATTTCATAGACCCGGACGGCGGTAGCCGCCAGGGGCGCGGCTGAAAGGAACACCGGAAGCACATGCAGGAAATTATTCATGACGTACTCATATTGGGGACCGGGCTGGCGGGACTGAGGGCCGCGGTTGAAATCAGCATTCAAACCAAGGGCAAAGCGGATATCGGAATTATCTCGAAGGTTCAGGTGATGCGGGCGCACTCGGTTTGCGCCGAGGGCGGAACGGGAGCGGTGATGCGTCCCGAGGAGGGCGACAGCTTCGATCTGCACGAGTGGGACACGATCAAAGGCTCGGACTTCCTGGCGGATCAGGATGTAGTGGCGCGCTTCGTCAAGACTTCTCCAGATGAGATCAGGCTGCTGGAGCACTGGGGCGTGCCGTGGTCGCGGCGCGAAGATGGGCGCATCATGCAGCGTCCGTTCGGCGGACACACCTTTCCACGGGCGTGCATGGCGGCGGATAAGACGGGCTTCTTCGAGATGCAGGCGCTCTACGACACGCTGGTGAAGTACAACAACTTCAAGCGGTACGACGAAGGGTTCGTAACGTCGCTGATGGTGGAGGATGGACGCTTTGCGGGACTGACGCTGTATGACGCGCCGTCGGGCGAGTTCCAGGTGGTGCGGGGCAAGGCGCTGCTGATCGCCTCGGGCGGGCTGGGCAATCTGTATGGCTTCACGACCTACTCGCAGACGGTGACCGGCGACGGGCAGGCGATTGCGTATCGCGCGGGCCTGGCCCTGGAAGATACGGAGTTTTTGCAGTTCCATCCAACGGGGCTGGTGCCTTCGGGAATTCTGATGACGGAAGGATGCCGGGGTGAGGGCGGATACCTGCGCAACAACAAGGGCGAGCGCTTCATGGAGAAGTATGCGCCGAAGATGATGGAGCTTGCGCCGCGCGATATTGTCTCGCGCTCGGAGATGACGGAGATTTTGGAAGGGCGCGGATTCAAAGGGCCGGACGGGTTGGACTACATTCATCTGGACCTGACGCACCTGGGGGCCGATGTGATCAACAAGCGGCTGCCGCTGATCCGCGAGGTCTGCATCAAGTTCCTTGGGCTTGATCCGATCACGCAGCAGATACCGATTCGTCCGGTGGCGCACTACTCGATGGGCGGCATTGAAGCAGACATCAACGGACGCACGAAGGTTGAGAACATCTGGGCGGCGGGCGAAGTTGCGTGCCACTCGATGCACGGGGCAAACCGCCTGGGATGCAACTCGACGGCGGAGTGCCTGGTGTGGGGTGGGATTACGGGCGGCGAGATTTCGAAGTATCTTGCGACGCATCCTGCGCTGAGTCCGGTGCCGAAGGCAAAGGCGAACGCGGAAGAGAAGAGGATTTTTGACGGGCTGCTGAAGCAAGAGGGAACGGAGAGTCCGGCGGCGATCCGGCGCGAACTGCGCAGCCTGATGGATCAGCACGCGGGGGTGTACCGCTCGGGCGAGTCGATGCTGGAAGGGTTGGAGAAAGTTCAGCAGCTGCGCCAGCGCTTCAAGAACATCCACATCGAGGACAAGAGCCGCATCTACAACACGAACCTGATCCAGACACTGGAAACGGAAAACATGCTGGAGCTGGCAGAGGTTCTGCTGCTGGCGGCGGTGGCTCGCGAGGAGTCACGCGGCGGACACTCACGTACGGACTTTCCGGTGCGCGACGACGAGAAGTTCCTGGCGCACTCGATGGTTTATTACACGGGAGGCGAGCCGCGTCTTGAGTACAAGCCCGTCACCATTACGAAATGGAAGCCGGTTGAGCGCAAATACTAAGTTCATCTTTCATTGATGCAATTCATAACGGAGAGCGAAATGACTGCAATTCATAGGCACGACAACCGATTGGGGGTGTGGGGATGGCTGGGAGGCGGACGCTGGGGCGTTGAACGCTATGCCTACATCCTGCATCGCGTGACCGGGCTGGGAATTCTTCTCTATCTCTTAATGCATACCGTTGTTACCAGCCTGCGGGTGAAGGGAATTTACCTGTGGACCGAGGGCGGCTTCTTCCATCAGCCGATTTTCCGGCTGGGCGAGTTCTGCGTGGTGGCGGCGTTTGCCTTCCACGCCTTCAACGGCCTGCGGCTGGTGCTGGTGGAGTTGGGATTTGCGGTGGGCAAACCGATTGAGCCGATCTATCCCTATAAAACCTCGGTGGGAGTGCAGCGTCCGCTGCTGATTTTGGCAATGGCGTTGGCGTTTATCTTCCTGGCAGTTGGCGGTTACAACTTTCTTGGCTTGGCGAAGTAGGAGGAGAGATGAGTAACGGAACGAAATACTGGACCTGGCACATGGCGGCCGGAGTGGTGCTTCTCTTTCTGCTTGGCCTGCACATGCTGGTCATGCACATGGGCGGCAGCGTGCATCTGTTTGCGCCGCATGGCGCGGACGCTGTCTCAATGGAGAACAGCCAGTGGCGCGACAGCAAAATCTGCTTTGCCATCAGCTACATTCTGCTGCTTGGCGTGGGGCTGTACCACGGGCTCTACGGGCTGCGCACGATTCTGCTGGAACTGACGCTGAAGCCTGCGCTGGCGAAGGCGGTGACCGCCGCGCTGGTGATCGTGGGACTCGGCCTGTTTGGACTGGGTAGCTGGGCGGCATGGGCGGCACACACCGTGGCGCTGGTGGGAGGGAAGGGATAGCGATGACGCAAACGAAGGCAACCAGGCAGATCCACTTCCACGTTACGCGCTACAACCCGGAGAAAGATCCGAAGCCCTACGTGCAGAGTTACAAGGTCGAGGTCAGCGAGGGCATGACGGTGCTGGACGGGCTGCACTGGATCAAGGAGAATCTCGATCCGACGCTGGTGTGGCGCTACTCCTGCCGGATGGGCATTTGCGGCTCGTGCGGAATGCTGATCAACGGAAGTCCGACACTGGCCTGCAATACGCAGATTCTGCATCTTTCGCAATCGGCAATTACGGTGGGACCGCTGCCGAACTTCGAGATCATTCGCGACCTTGTGCCGGACTTGCTCTCGATGTTTGAGAAGCACGAGACGGTGAAGCCGCACATCATCCGCGACGAGGCGGAGCTGGTGGACCGCAGGGGCGAGTTCTACCAGTCTCCCGAGGAGTTGGAGGCGTACTTGCAGTTTACGTACTGCATCAAGTGCGGCTGCTGCATGGGCGCGTGTCCAACGCTGGCGACCGACGTTCGCTACCTGGGACCGATGCCGCTGACGGCCCTGGAGCGCTATAACGAAGACTCGCGCGACGAGGGCTTTGCCTTGCGGAAAGGGATGGCCGGAGGAGATGGCGGCGCGTTCAGTTGCCACTACGCGGGAGAGTGCTCGCGCGTCTGTCCGAAGGGGGTCGATCCGGGGAAAGCGATTCAGTTGCTCAAGCGGAAGTTGGTGCTGGATTATCTGCACCTGGCGAACAAGAAGAAGCCCTGCAAGAAGCTGGAAGGGCCAGGACAGGGAAAGCTGCTGCCGAATATGACGGCTCCGGCGAGGACGATTCCGGAGTAAGGCGGCGGGTTGAAAGTAAAAAGAGCGGAGGGCGATGAGGCTCTCCGCTCTTTTTGTTTGCGCGGATGACAATCTCTGGAGGAAGCCGCAAAATACTGGGGTGACGATTCGAGCAGCAATACTCACGGTGAGCGATAAAGGATCGCGCGGGCATCGCAAAGATGAGAGCGGACCCGCGCTGGCGGCGTGGCTGGCAGAGCGCGGCGTGGAAGTTACAGCAACGGGGATGGTGGCCGATGAGCAGGCGCTGATTGGCGGCGCGTTGCGCCAGTGGGCGGACGCGGGCGCAATCGATCTGATCGTGACCACGGGCGGCACGGGGCTTTCGCCGCGTGACGTCACGCCGGAGGCGACGCTGGCAGTGCTGGACCGCGTGGTGCCCGGCTTTGCCGAGGCGATGCGGGCGGCGAGCATCATCAAGACTCCGCGAGCGATGCTCTCGCGGGCGGTGTGCGGGATTCGCGGGCGTGCGCTGATTGTGAATCTTCCGGGGAGTCCCGCGGCTGCCGTGGAGAATCTGGAAGCCGTGTGGGGGGCGGTGCCTCATGCGATTCGGAAGCTGCAAGGGGACATGGAGGATTGCGGGGCGTAAGGATTCTGAGGTTTCAAGGATTCAGAGTTTCAAGGTCAGGAACAAGAGCAAACACAAATACCTGAGAGATGGAGGGTGTAGCTTCCCAGGCTACAGCCGAAAAGCATCGGCGCGAACCTGGGGCACCGGGCTATAGTACACAGCTATCTTCCTGCCCTGCGTTTACTTTGAACAATCGGAAGCGTTTGGCTACTCTCACAGACTACAACCAGTAGACAGTGTGGAACTGAAAGTGGACCGATACTTATGAGGAAATATGAGCAAAGAAAGCAACTGGGCTAGAGACCTCAAGCTTTATGTGTGTATCGCACTTGCTGTGGTTGGAGTCATTCTGGCGGGGGCTTACTATGCAGCAACCCACAATGGGACCGACCCTGACAGCATTCTGATTCCTTTATTGCTCTTTCTCGTGTCGCTGGGTATCTTCGGTAAACTCGTTCAAGACTACTACGCCTATTTGAAGACTAGCCGGTTGTGGTGGGCGATATCGTGCATGTTCGTTGGACATCTCGCAGTCGGAGCTGTCCTTGCGCATCAGGAGTTATTGGATTTACACAACTTCATTCTTTTGGTTCTGATCATTGCGATCCCGGAGTACATAACCCTGAGGATTGCATTGTTCATCCTTCTTACTGGCCAGCATGATTCAAACACGAATAGCCGCAAAATAAATTGACCAGATGCACGATTGCACGTGTTCGGGATTGTGAGCAAATAATCGCCTATCGTCTCACTATCCCGAAACAGAACCGTTACGCGAGCCTGCTTGCCCAAAAAGTAGATGTATTGCTGTACTTGTTAGGCAATGCCGGGAGCACCCGGCCTTTTGAAAATCACTGCACAACTACTCGGAGATTGGTGGCTCAGGTGACAGCGGTTGCACATCCGTCACCTCGATCACTTCCACGGGAGTCGGAGGCGTGGGCGCGGGAGTTTCTTCGACGGGTAGAGCGACCGGAGCAAGCGCAAGCCCGCGTGGGAGCAGGGCTACCCAGCGCGCGCTGGCGGCCTTCATCCAGAGGCGAGTAGCGATCATGGTGAGCGTGAGCAACTCCAGCAGGAGGAAGCTTGCGAGGGTGGCGCGGTGGGGGAGATAGACCCAGAGGCCGACGCCAGCGGTGAAGATCACAATCGAAAAAAGAGCGATGCCCAGGTAGCTGGCGAAGAGAGCGCCGGAGCGGAAGACGAGCGCGAGGCTGCGCCATATGGTGCGCAGGAGTTTGCGCTCGTTGTCCTGCACGACGCGGGCCTGGGCAAGGTCAAACCAGAGGCGCGCGAAGAGCGCGAGCAAGAGGAAGAGCAGCTTGCCGCTGAGGTTGACGAAGAATCCGAGGCGCTCCTGCGGGGCATCGCTCGACAGCTTTCCTGCCCATCCGGCGAGGCCTCCGTTGACGGCCGCCGCGATTGCGAAGGGAACGAGGGAATAGAGCGCGAGGCGCAACATGCGCCAGAAGAAGAGTCCCGAGTTTTCGAAGAACTCGGCGCGGCTCAGTTTGCGGTCATCGAGGTAAACGGCGAAGATGCCGCCATCCAGAAAGAGAAGATAGACGAGGAAGACCACGGCTGCGCCGACAGCGCTGGGCGCGAGCGCAGCGGTTGGAACATCCGGACGGAAGAGTAGCAGGGCGAGTGCGCCAACGTCGAAGCCGTTGACCAGGCGCGCCGATTCCAGGCTGTGGTCCAGCACGGCGCTCAGAGTGGCGCGGGCAGGGAGCGAGGCGAGCCACGCGAGCAAGAGGTTGACGGCGAAGATCCACCAGACGAGGCGCTGATGCCGCCATACCAATCCTGCCGAACTGCGAACGCTTCCGTTCATCGTCACTCTCTCCTATGCCAGCCAGCTCAGCGCTTGTTCCAGCCATTGGGTCAGCAGCGTCCAGTAGCCGGCGACTTTGCCGGTGGCGTGGCGGTCGGCTGCGGCGGTCCAACTATTGTTGAAATGATCGCGGTCCAGCGGGCGGCCATGATCGGGATCGATTTCAGCGGAGACCAATTTTGTTTTGCGGTCCCAGGTGAACTTGTGCCAGCGATCCTTGCCGTCCCAAAGCTCGCGCAGGGTGGAGCCGTCGTCGAACTTCGCTTCCAGCACTACGGGAATGTCGAAGGTGCCCCGGCGGTGGACGAGGACTTCGTTGTGATAGACGGTTGCGCCCTTTTTCTCATCCTGCTTGTTGTACCAGTCAAGGCGCTCGGAGCTTGCGCTCAAGATGCGGTCGTCGAGCACCTCGGTGCCGTAGATCGCCTGCTTCCAGTACCAGTCGAGGTTCTGGCCCACGGCCTCGTTCATGGTCGCGGTGAACTCGGCGGGCGTTGGGTGCTTGAACTTGTAGCGATCAAAGTAAACATGGAGGCCGTGGATCACGGCTTTTTCGCCGATCAGGCTCTCAAGGGTCAGCAGCATCAGCGCGGTCTTGGAGTAGGTGATGCCGCCGTAGGAGCTGCCATCCATGTAGAGCCATCCGGGGCGAGAGATGGGATCGCGGTCGGCCACGTTTACGTAACCCAATAGGTCCAAGCCGCGCTCGCTCAAGGTGCCCAGCCGTGAGCGGAGGACGGAGGTTTCTTTGCCGTAGAGCGTGTCCATTACCTTGGCTTCGCTGTACTGGTTGATGCCCTCATCCATCCAGGCATTTTCAAACTCGTTGGTGGCGACCATGCCGTACCAGTACTGGTGGCCAAACTCGTGCTCGACCACAACTTCCGGCATCAGCAGCGACCTGGGCATCCACCAGGTAGTGTCGGCGGTAATCAGCGTGGGATACTCCATGCCGCCCGCCGCGCCTCCACCGTGCGGGGGATCGACAACGGTGATCTGCGGATAGGGATAGGGGCCAATCCACTCGTCGAACTTGCGCATGGTGCCCTTGAGCGCATCCATGTAGCGCGGCGCGGAGGCCATGTGTCCAGGCTGCATCAGCATGCGGATATTCACGGTGCGGGCGCCGAGCTGGATGGAGTCCTCGACGACCCTGGTGGTGGGATCGGCGGTCCATGCGAAGTCGTGGATGTCTTCGGCGTGGAAGGTGACGGTCTGGGTGCCGTTGCCGTTGTCCTTCGCGCCGGTCTGCACGCCGCTGGCGCCAACGTTCCATCGGGCGGGCAGGGTCAGCTTAACGTCGAAGGTGCCGAAGTCGGCAAAGAACTCGGTGGAAGCGTGGAACTGGTGGCAGTTCCATGCGCCGTTCCACCAGACGCCGACCTTGGGGAACCACTGGCCCGCCATCAGGAAGTCGCGCTTGTAACCGGTGCGGGCGACGACCTCGGGGAACTTTGCGACAAAGTGAATCTTGAACTGCACGCTCTGGTTGGGCGGGAGCGGGGTGGGCAGGGCAATTTCGAAGACGGTGCGGTCGTCGGGATTGCCGTCATCGGGCGAGACGAACTTCATCTGTTTAGTGACGTCGCCCGCGCCGACGATCTCCAGCGACTTCACCTCATTGGAGCCGGAGTGTTTGTCCTCCCAGCCTGTGCCCTTGGCAAAATCGCGCTGGCCGGTGCGCTCGGCTTCGGTCATCATCGTGGACTTGGGCTGGAAGGCGTTGAGATAGAGATGGAAAGGAAATTTATTGAGGGTAACGCCCGTCCGATTGGTGTAGGTGAGGAGTTCGGTGGCGTCCAGCGTATGCGTCTTCTCGTTGTATGCGCCCTCGATCTGGTAGGCGACCACGCGTTCGCTGAGCGGGGCGGTTTGGGCGAAGGCTCCCGAGGTCATCAACGCCACAACTGCGATCAGGCAAATGCGCCAGCAACGGATTTCCATCGGCTCTCCTGGATATTCCTTATGACTGCCACTGCTCAATGCTGCCCATGGCGCGCGATAGGCTTTTCCATCGTGCGCTTATCGTGCTACACAGGATACCAAGCTTTCTGGGTTGGGGCGCGCGGGGAGCAGGATGGTTGCGATTTTCGCTTCGATCCGGGGCTGGGCGCATCTAACCTGCGGCAAAGATCTTTACGGATTTCATTTCCGGAGAGTTTCATTGAATCGTCTTGTTCGTTTTCTTGCCTGGACCCTGGTGGCGCTGCTGGGCGCTGCGGCTTTCGCCACCATTGCGCTGCGCCGTGCCGAACCAATCAGCGCGCTCTGGATCGTAACGGCGGCAGTTTGCACCTACTCGCTCGCCTACCGCTTTTACTCGCGCTTTATCGCCACCAGAGTTCTGATGCTGGACCCGCGGCGCGCTACTCCCTCTGAGCGTCTGGATAACGGACGCGACTTTGTTCCCACCAACAAGTGGGTGGTCTTTGGACATCACTTTGCGGCCATCGCAGGGCCGGGACCGCTGGTAGGGCCGGTGCTGGCGGCGCAGTTCGGCTATCTTCCGGGCGTGCTGTGGATCCTGGTGGGCGCGGTGTTTGGCGGCTGCGTGCAGGATTTCGTGGTGCTGCTGTTCAGCGTGCGGCGTGACGGAAAATCGCTTACGGAGATGGCGCGCGAGGAGATTGGACCGGTGGGCGGCGCGGTGGCATTCGTGGCCGTAATCACGATCATCATCATTCTTCTGGGAGCGATTGGGCTGATTGTGGTGAACGCGCTGAAGGGCAGCCCGTGGGGGACGTTCACGATTGCGGCGACAATTCCGATTGCGCTGTTGATGGGGCTGTATCTGCGGCGCATCCGTCCGGGCAAGGTGATTGAAGCCTCACTCATGGGCTTCGTGCTGGTGATGCTCTCGATCTGGGGCGGGCAGTGGATCTCGCACAGCGCGTATGCGGCGTGGTTCACCTTCAGCGGAGTCGCGCTGGCAATGGCGCTGATCGTGTACGGCTTTGCGGCCTCGGCGCTGCCGGTGTGGCTGCTGCTGGCTCCGCGCGATTACCTGAGCACGTTTGTGAAGCTGGGGACGATCTCGGTGCTGGCGTTCGGAATCCTGGTTTCGCGGCCGGTGCTGCACATGCCGGCGCTTACCAGGTTTATCGACGGCACGGGACCGGTGTTTGCAGGAAGCATCTTTCCGTTTGCGTTCATCACGATTGCCTGCGGAGCGATCAGCGGATTTCACTCGCTGATTTCGAGCGGCACCACTCCCAAGCTGGTGCAGCGCGAGACGGAGACGCGCATGATCGGCTACGGCGCGATGATCGCCGAGTCGTTTGTCGCCATCATGGCCATCATTGCGGCCTGCGTGTTGGATCCGGGAGTGTATTTTGCGGTGAACAGTCCGGCGGGGATTGTGGGCGCATCGGCCGCGGCGGCCACGCAGACAATCTCGTCGTGGGGCTTTGCGGTGTCTCCGGCGCAGATGGCGGAGATGGCGCGGGCGGTGGGCGAGCAGACGCTGTTCAACCGCACGGGAGGCGCACCGGCGTTTGCGCTGGGGATGGCGCATATCTTTGCGAACACGCTGGGAGGCACGGCGCTGCTCGGCATCTGGTATCACTTCGCAATCATGTTTGAGGCGCTGTTCATCCTGACAACGCTGGACGCGGGAACGCGCGTGGGCCGCTTCATGCTGCAGGACGGACTGGGGCAACTATGGAAGCCGCTGGGGCGGACGAGCTGGTATCCGAGCATTCTGTTTACCAGCGCGGTGATCGTTTCGCTGTGGGGATATTTCTTGTACGCGGGAGTGCGCGATCCGCTGGGCGGGATCAACAGCGTGTGGCCGCTGTTTGGAATCGCCAATCAACTGCTGGCGATTGTGGCGCTCTGCGTAAGCACCACAATCCTGATCAAGGCGGGCAAGGTGCGCTACATGGCGGTGACGCTGGCCCCGCTAATTGTGCTGGTCTCGGTGACGTTTACGGCGGCCTGGAACAAAGTGCTGAATCCAAGCCCGCGCATCGGATTCCTGGCGCACGCGCATCAGCTTGCAGCGTCGTCGGCGGCGGGAGCCGCGCGGCTGGCGTTCAATGACCGGCTGGACGCGGCGATCACGGCGACCTTGGTGGGACTGGTGGTGCTGGTGGTGGCGGAATCGGCGCGAGCGTGGATTGCCGTGCTCTCCGGGCGACGCGAGCCGACGCTGCATGAATCGCCGTTCATGGCTTCGCAACTGGCTCCGGAGGAGATGTGAGGTGGGCATGGTGAGTTCGATACGACAAGCGGCGAGTCTGTTCGTGCAGGCCCTGCGCGAGATCTTCGATGAGAATTCGTATGCGCGATTTCTGGCGCGCAACGGAGTTGGTAGTTCGCGGGCGGCGTATGCGGAGTTCGTCCGGCAGGAGACCAGCAGGCAGGAGCGGAGGGCTCGGTGCTGCTGAGGAGAGACTGAAGGCGGAGCAAGAGCAACGGCAAAGTCAACAGACCCACTTCTGCCAAAGGAAGGCAGAAATGGGGCACCCGGCTATCGCTCTCACAACGGGCCTAAGATGCGCCGTTTCTGAACGATGTGTCTATTTCTAAGAGGGTCATCCTGAGGCGTAGCCGAAGGACCCCAGCCCAGCTCATATCTACACACGCCGCCCCAAACTTTTCGGCCACCAAGATAGTGAGCTACTGGGTTTACGAACAGCTAGCGAGGCTGATAATTTGGCGCATGAGATCATTTCAGGCATTTGTGATCAGCGCACTATTTCTCACGACCTCCACCTCCCACGCGCAAGCCATAAGACCGTCTGTGCTGCTTCCTAGGGCCGAAGCGCGGAGCATTACAAGGCTTTGCTCCAGAGAGGCTCCTACAAAGGTTGATGGAAGTTGGGAGCCGACAAAGGCAGACCTAGAAGCATTGGAGTCGCGCATTCCTGAGATTGCAAGTCTTAGTGGTTGGCGGGCAAGAAAGATGGGTGATCCAAGGAGTTTCTATCGACAGTACGTCGCGATTAATGTTCAAGGCCGAAGGCTTATTTACATCAACGCTCTCTGTTTCGAGAAGGCACCGTCCTATTGGCGAGAACAACTAGTCAACCCCTGCGACGGTGGCCAATGCTTCTGGGGGGCCTATACGATCCGAGCACAGGCCAATTTTCTGAGTTGCATACCAACGGGGTTAAGTAAGCGCGCGGGTGGTCCATTTGTTGATTCTTGTGGGAAAGGTCTTGCGGTCACTTGCCCAACGTAAAGGTCACCGTAATCTGCGTGTCTACTTCGACGATATTGCCTTGCCAGACGAATGGTTGGTAAACCCACTGCCGCACTGCCTTAACCGCAGAGGGAATCAACTCGTCAGGGCCGGAGATCGGGGTGAGCTCCCGAATGTGCCCATCTTTCCCGATGACCGCCTGCAACACACCCTTGCCTTGGATGCGGTGTCGCTTCGCTGGCTTCGGATACTCGGGCGTGACCTTATAAAGAAATACTGTGCTGCTGATCTGTTCCCCTTGGACAGGGGATGACTGCTGCGCAAAAGAAATGCTCGACAGAAGTAGCAGGACTGTCCACTTCCAAATTGGGGCCATATCGCCGCCAATTGTAGCAGCCACTCACCCCGGTTGTTGAATACTACAGCCCTAGTATCCACCTATCACAATTCGGCAATGATCGAAATCCCCAGTCTCCCTCATTCGCCGTTTAGTGTTTCCCTGCGCCTTCCGGACGAAGGTACTGGTTGCTCTCAGCGGGGTCCGCTTCGGCAAGGCGCTTGGCGCGGTGCTCGTAGCTGGCGTGGATGAAGCTGAGGAACAGCGGATGCGGCTCCAGCGGCTTTGACTTGAACTCGGGATGGAACTGGCAGCCGAGGAAGTAGGGGTGATCGGGCAGTTCGACGATCTCCACATAGGTTCCGTCGGGCGAGTTTCCCGTGATGCGGAGTCCGGCTCCGGTCAGCAGCGCCTCGTATTCGCGGTTGAATTCGTAGCGATGCCGGTGGCGCTCGCTGATATCGGTGCTGCCATAAGCCTCGAAGGCCTTGGAGCCTTCGTCGAGTTTGCAATCCCAGGCGCCAAGGCGCATGGTGCCGCCCAGTTCCTCTACGCCGCGCAACTCGCGCAGCTTGTAGATGACGCGGTGGGGCGTGGCCGGATCGAACTCGCTCGAGTTGGCGTCGTCGAGTCCGCATACGTTGCGGGCGAATTCGATGCAGGCGGTCTGCATGCCGAGGCAGATGCCGAAGTAAGGAACCTTGTGCTCGCGGGCATAGCGGATGCCGTTGAGCATTCCGGCAATGCCGCGCTTGCCAAAGCCGCCGGGCACGAGAATTCCGTCATAGCCCGTAAGCTGGGATTCGTAGCTGCGGTCGTCCTTGTCCTTGGTCTCAAGTCCTTCAGCTTCAATCCATTGAAGGTTGAGCTTAAGGTTGTAGTTGAGGGCGGCGTGGACGAGCGCTTCCTTCAGCGATTTGTAGGAGTCTTCATATTCCACGTACTTGCCGACCACGCCGATGAGCACTTCATCCTGCGGATTGTAGGCGCGGTGGACGAGCGCCTCCCACTGGCTCATGTCGGAATCTTTGGCGTCGATGTGGAGATACTTGAGCACGAGTTTGTCCACGCCTTCATGGGCGAAGGCAAGCGGGCACTCGTAGATGCTGGCCACGTCGCGCGCGGTGATGACGGCGCGCTCCTCAACGTTGCAGAAGAGAGCGATCTTGCTCTTCATCTCCTGCGGCAGGAAGCGGTCCGTGCGGCAGAGCAGAATGTCGGGCTGGATTCCGATGGAGAGCAACTCTTTCACCGAGTGCTGGGTGGGCTTGGTCTTGAGCTCTCCGGCGGCGGCGATAAAGGGCACGAGGGTGACGTGGACGAAGAGGGTATTCTCGCGGCCATGCTCCTGGCGCATCTGGCGGATGGCTTCGAGGAAGGGAAGCGATTCGATATCGCCGACCGTGCCTCCGATTTCGCAGATGACGACATCGACATCGTGCGAGACCTTCTTCATCGCGGCCTTGATCTCGTTGGTGACGTGCGGAATGACCTGCACGGTCTTGCCGAGATAGTCGCCACGGCGCTCCTTGGCGATAATCTGCTCATAGATGCGGCCCGTCGTAAGGTTGTTGTCGCGGGTGAGCTTGGAGTGGGTGAAGCGCTCGTAATGCCCCAGGTCGAGATCGGTTTCGGCGCCATCATCGGTGACGAAGACCTCGCCATGCTGGAAGGGCGACATGGTTCCGGGATCGACGTTAAGGTAAGGATCGAACTTCTGGAGATTGACCCGCAGGCCGCGACTCTCAAGGAGGCAGCCGATGCTAGCAGCGGCCAGGCCCTTGCCGAGAGAAGACACGACACCGCCCGTCACAAAGATGTACTTTGCCGACATATCGTCCTCGTAACCAGGATGTATTTAAGTTGGTGAATTTGGCAGGGGTGCACAATCAATTCTGTACGAAAACCGGGCTGCGGGCAAGCGTTGAAAGCCGGGAATTTTGGAAAAGATTTGGAAAGCGCAATCCGGGATGGCCTTCCGGGGGCGCCAGCGGTGGTATCTTGTGAGGCTATGAGGCGCACTATGTTTCGCGCAGTAAAGAAGTTGGGAGCCGTGGCCGTGCTGGGGCTGCTGCTGGGATCGGCCACGGCAGATGCGCAGGCCGTCAAGCGCCTGATTCTCACCGACGGCAGCTACCAGACGGCGACGGAGTGGAAGAAATCCGGCGACCGCGTGAAGTATTTCAGCGCCGAGCGTGGCGAATGGGAAGAGATTCCCGTGGCGCTGGTGGACTGGAAAGCGACCGATGAGTGGAACGCCGACCGGGCCAAAAGCGATACCGAAGAGATGAAGCAGGTGACGGCCGAAGAGGTGGCAGCCCGCAAAGAGGAGATGCTGAACATTCCGCTGGTTGCGCCGGGCCTGCGTCTGCCGGCCGAGGGCGGAGTGTTTCTGCTGGAGGAGTTGGCGGCCAAGCCGGTGCTGAGCAAGGTGGAGCGGACCAAGATCCAGGTGAATGACAACCTGGGGAAGAACATGCTGAAGCGCTCGATCAATCCAGTCTCCAGCCAGACGCAGACGATTGAACTCAAGGGAGCGGCGGCCAAGGTGCGGGTACATACCGCATCCCCCGCGATTTTTGTGGACGTGGAGAACGATCAGGGCCCGATGCCGGGAGATGTTTTCCGGATCGTCCGCCTGGAGCGGAAGAAGGATCTGCGAGTGCTCGCGAAAAACAAGGTCGCGGTCACCGGGCAGGAAACCATGACGGAACGCTTTCTGCACTCGCGGGCGGAGAAGTTCAGCGGCGACTGGTGGAAGGTGATTCCCTTGGAAGACCTGACGCCGGGTGAGTACGCGATTGTGATCTCCGGCGCAGGCGGAAACGACGAGAACGGGGCCGTGTGGGATTTTGGAGTGGAGGGGAAGTAGAAGATGAACACTTCGGAGTGTGGCCCATTCAAGTCATCTGCTGACTGCGGCAGATATGAGGCACCCTGACGTTCACTTATGCCGCAAACGTAGGCCGGGCCACCCGCCGGCCACAAAGCGGTGCAGGGTAACGTAAAATCGGCGCAGGCACCACAGGCTAAAAGCCGGTGCAGGAGGGACCGAGGATGGCAGACCCGATGAAGATTCAGATTCACCAGAGTTCGGCTTCGACTTCAGAGGCGGAGATTCGGCAGCACAAAATTTTGATTGACCGGCCCGCGTCCAAGGGCGGACATGATCAGGGGCCGATGGGCGGCGAGCTTTTCCTGGCCTCGATTGGAGGATGCTTCATGAGCAACCTGCTGGCGGCCATCAAGGCACGGGAGGCGGATGTTTCCGAGGTGCGGGCGGAGGTGACGGGCTCGCTGCTGGAGTTTCCCGCGCGATTCTCCGGGGTGGAAGTGTGTGTGTCCGCGAAGTATTCCGACCGGGAGCTGTTCGAGAAGCTGGTTGAGATCGCGGAGAAGGGATGCGTCATGGTCAACACCCTGCGGGGGAAGATCGACTTGACGGTGCGGATCGGCGCGGCGAGATAGAGAACGAAGGGTGGGGACGATGGGTAAGGCGGAGATCGGCAGGGTAGTTAGATACTAAGCCTTCCATGAGAAGGCCGGTCGGTGTCAAGTTATTTGTGTTTATGTAAGTTCATATTTGATGTTTTCCTTTGCCCGGGCTGGCTGGTGGCCCATTCAAGCCATCCTTTGGCTTGAGTGGGGCAGTTGACCTCGTTCCTGTTGTTGTTCCTGCTCTTAACCTGCGCAACCTATTTCTTCCCCTGCGCCGCGATCAACTGCGCATACCACCGCGCGCTCGCTTTCGGCGTCCGCTTGAGTGTTTTGTAGTCCACATACACAAGGCCGAAGCGCGGAGTGAAGCCCTCGTTCCACTCAAAGTTATCCAGCAGGCTCCACGCGTGATAGCCCCTGACATCGGCTCCGTCGGCGACGGCCTGGGCTAGTTCGTGGATGTAGCCGTTGTAGAAGTCGATGCGCGGCTGGTCGGGGATTTCGCCATCGCGGTTCGGCGGAGTGTTGTAGGCGGCTCCGTTCTCGGTGATCTCGATGGGGAGTTTGTAGTCGCGCCAGATGCGCATGGTGATTTCGTAGAGGCCGCGGGGATAAACCTCCCACTGCACGTCGGTCTTGGAGCCGGTCTCGCCGGAAAGCCAGCGGATGGCGACAAAAGGGATGGGGAAGTTGGCATCGTGCTGGATGACGGCGCGCGAATAGTTATTGATGCCGATGAAGTCGAAGGGCGCGCGAATCTGCTCCATGTCTCCGTGACGGATGTCGAGGAGCTTTTCAGGCGTGGGGCCGACGGCTGCGGGATAGTGTCCGCGCAGGGCTGGTTCAAGAAACCAGATGTTTTCCCAGGCATGGAAGCGCTCGGCGGCCTTGCGGTCATCGTCCGAGTTTGAGGCCGGGTAGGGCTGCGACATGCTGAAGGCGCTGCCGATGCGGAGCTTGTGCGAGACGGCCTTCATAGCTCGGAAGGATTTCCCCTGCGCGATGTTGACGATGTGTCCGGCGCGCATGGTGATGGCCGCGTCCTTGATGCCGGGCGCGTGGATTCCGCTGAGGTGTCCAAGGTTTACGAACATGCTGGGCTCGTTGAAGATGAGCCAGTTGGCGCAACGGTCGGTGTAGGCGCGGGCGGCGAGGGCGGCGTAGTCGGCAAAGCGGTCGGCGGTCTCGCGGGAGTCCCAGCCGCCGCGCTCCTGCAAGGGCTGTGGAAGGTCCCAGTGGTAGAGCGTGGGGAACGGGCGGATACCGTTGGCGAGCAGCTCATCGATGATGCGCGAGTAGAAGTCGATGCCGTGCTGGTTGCTGGCTCCGGAGCCGAGTGGCTGAAGGCGCGGCCACGCGAGCGAGAAACGATAGCTCTGGATGCCGAGCGACTTCATCAGCGCGATGTCCTGCTTCCAGAGGTGGAAGTGGTCGCAGGCAACATCGGCGTTTTCATGGGTCTTGATGCGTCCGGGAGTGTGGCAGAAACGGTCCCAGATGCTCTCGCCGCGTCCGCCCTCGTGAACTCCGCCCTCGATCTGATAGGCGCTGGTGGCGGTTCCCCAGAGAAATCCGGGAGGCAGTTGCGGCATGTTCTTGGCGCGGGCGTTGTCTTCCATAAGTGCTTTGCGAACCCAGTCGGGCATTTTGGCGTCCTGCGCCTGGGCGGAGGCGACTGCGCCGAGAGTGGAGAGGATGAACGTGCGCCGCTTCATGGGTGGATGCGATGGGTCTATAGCTTTCGCTCTTGGCCGCAGACGGCGATGCCGTCGCGTGTGGTGTTCTTGACGGTGTACATCATTTCATCGGCGCAGCGGATGAGGTCGTGGGCGTTCTTGGCGTCGTCTGGGAAGCTGGCAACGCCCATGGAGGCGCGGACGTTGAGGTCAAGGTTGTCGCCGAGATGGAACTTGGTGGTGCGCATGATTTCCAGCAGGCGGCGGGCGACCACCAGGGACGATTGCTTGCTCGTCTGGGGCAGCAGGACGACGAATTCGTCGCCACCGTAGCGGAAGGCGTAGTCGATGAGGCGGAGGCGGCTCTTGATTGTGGCGCCGATCTCATACAGCAGGCGGCTGCCAACGAGGTGTCCGTGATTGTCATTGACCAGCTTGAAGCGGTCCAGGTCCAGGAAGAGGACGCTGAACTCGTAGCTGAAGCGGGTGGAGCGGTAAACCTCGGACTCGATGGTGTTGTAGAGGTGGCGCGCGTTGTAGAGTCCCGTGCAGTCGTCGGTGATGGTCAGTTCCTGGATCTTTTCGACGGCGCGGGCGTTGTCAATCGCGATGGCGGCGTAGTCGGCCAGCGCCTGAAGGAGCATGAACTGATCGTTGCCGAAGCTGGACATATCGACGTTGATGAGCTGGATAACGCCCAGAATGCGGTTCTTCGAGGCGAGCGGCACGCAGAGGATGGACCGGGTCTTCCACTGGGTCATCTCGTCGATGCGGGAGGCGAAGCGCTCATCCTTGGATACGTCCGGAACGATCAGCGGCTCTCCGTACTTGGCGACCCACCCGGCAATGCCTTCGCCGATGCGGAGGCGCACCGACTTGAGCGACTCGCTGGCGTCTCCAATCGCAATGGCGAAGTAGAGCTCACGATGCTCATCGTCGGTCATGAGCAGGCTCCAGGTGTCAGGGCGGAAGTAGGCGGCGACCTTCTCCATGATGGTCTGCAGAATGGAATCGAGGTTCAGCGAGGACGTGAGCGCCTTGGCTACGTCATGAAGAATGGCGAGTTCTGGCTTCGATTCGCTGACTTCTGTGGTGTCCTGCGGTCGAGTCATGGTTTTGGACCCTGATGTGCCTACGCCTTAAGTTGAAAGAGTTTCCATTATAGCCTGCAAGCGGCGGTTAAACAGCAGCAGAAGTTGGACCCAGGCAAGCCAATGGTACAGAGCACTCATTGGGAGCACGGTACCCCGACGGACATGCCCCAGGGCGATAATATTGCAACCGAATGAAGGGTTTGTGTTTGACTTGCGTTTGCGGCATTTCTATGATGACCGCAGAACTGCATCGTCTTCCATCCCTTCTTGCGGCGCGAGCAGCGGCGCGGCGCAGTCGGGGGACTGCAGTTCCAAGACCCGTAGTCAGACGAGGGCAGCCGTGGCATCGTTTGGGCAAAATCTGCGCCAGGCAAGAGAAGCGCGCAAAATCACGCTGCAGGAAATTGCGGACACAACCAAGATTGGCACCAGGGCCTTGCAGGCGCTTGAGGACGAGCGCTTCGACCTGCTGCCGGGCGGCATCTTTAACAAGGGATTTGTGCGGGCCTACGCGCGCAGCGTCGGGCTGGATGAAGAAAAAACCATCGCTGCCTACCTGGAAGCAGCCAAGGTCGCTCCTTCTGAGACCGACATGGATGTGCTTGCCTCGCAGGTTACCGCCGCGCGGGCGGAAAAGCGCGAGCCATGGTCGCCCAACGCCGCCACATTGGCCGGAGTGGTGGCCATCCTGGTGGCCTTGGGACTGGGTTCACTCTGGCTCAGGGAGCATCGCAAGGAAGCCAGGGAGCAGGCAGAGTCGCAGAGCCATGCACAGAGCGCAGCGGTCACCACCACGGCTCCGGCTTCCATTCCTCAAGCGCCGCCGACGGTAGTGCCGAGCGATCCGAATGCGGCGGGGACTCCGGTGGCCAACGCGACGCCGAACGCAGCAGAACAAAACGCAACCCAGAACGCAACCCAGAACGCAGCTTCAAACGTCCCCACGGCGCCAACCGCCAGCCTAAGCCCCGCACCCAAAACCAACGCGGTGGGAACTCCTCCAGTAGGCGCGTTATCGCCGCCCAGATCGGCAGAGAAACAAGGGACTGCGCCGGTGGAGGTTTCCATCTCCGCCACGGCGCGCTCATGGATCAGCGTGCTCAGCGACGATAAACCGGCGGAGACGCTGACGCTTGATCCGGACAAGCCGGAGTCCAGCAGCCGGAGCTTCAAGGCGAAGGACCGCGTGAGGTTGACCGTAGGAAATCCTGCGGGTGTCTCCGTGACCTACAACGGCAAACCCACGGGAAAGCTGGGCGCCGCCGGACAGCGGGTGACCATCACGTTTACTCCCGAGGGAATGCAGAAGCAATAAGCCGGGTGAGATAAGGATGAACAATGGGGCCGCGACCAGATCGCGGCCTCTTTGCGTTGGCGGAGAACTGCATAACACGGAAGCGATAGAATCTGGTGTGCCGCCCTTGGGCGGCGGGAGTGTGTTCCATGAAGCAGATTGGGGATTGGGCGCTGGCGATGGCCGCCTCGCGCGGCGCAAGCCACTCCGAGGCGCGGATCGTGCATGAGCGCGTACGTTCGCTTGGCACGCGCAACGGTCGCGTGGCCGTGGCCTCCGACGGCGAGTCGCTGGGCCTGGGCGTGCGCGTGTTATGCGAAGGCGGTTGGGGATTTGCCGCCACCCAGGAGTTGACGCGCGCGGGCGTCGAGCGTTGCGCCGCCTTGGCCGTGGAGATCGCACGGGCTTCGGCGCGGGTGCAGCGTGAGCCGGTGCGCCTGGTGCCGGAACCGCCAGCGGTGGCCCAGTGGAGTTCGCCATGCGAGATCGATCCCTTCACCGTGCCCATGGAGGAGAACTTCGAGCTGCTGCGCAAGATTGACGCTGCGCTGTCCTCGGTCGAGGGCGTCACCCTGGCCGAGACCAGCATGATCTTCCGTCGCTATGAGCAGTGGTTCTACAGCACCGAGGGCTCGGCCATTCACCAGACGCGGACGACAACCGGCGCAGGATTTGCCGCCCACGCCTTCGAGGGCGACTCCATCCAGACGCGCTCCTATCCGAATTCTTTTGGCGGCCAGTACCAGAACAAAGGGTATGAACTGGTCGGCGAACTTCGCCTGCTGGAGAACGCCGGGCGAGTAGCGCGCGAGTGCGTGGCGCTATTAAAGGCTCCGCAGTGTCCCGAGGGACGGCGCGACATTGTGCTGGATTCATCGCAGCTCGGATTGCAGATTCACGAATCGATTGGCCATCCGATCGAGTTGGACCGGGTGCTGGGCTACGAGGCCAACTTCGCCGGCACATCCTTCCTCACCCTCGACAAACTGCACACGCTCCGCTACGGCAGCGAGCTGGTGAACGTGGTGGCCGACGCGCGTCCCGAGCACGGCCCCGGCCTCGGAACCTTTGCCTTCGACGACGAAGGCGTGGCCGCCCAGTGCGTGCCCATCATCACCCGCGGCCAGTTCGAGGGCTACCTCTCATCGCGCGACACGGCGGCCATGATCGGCCGCAACCGCTCCGGCGGACACATGCGCGCCGAGGGATGGGCGCGCGTTCCAATCGTGCGCATGAGCAACGTGAGCATCCTGCCCGCAGAGAAGCCGCTGAGCTTCGACGAACTGATCGGCTCGACCGACAACGGAATCTACATGGAGACCAACCGCTCATGGTCGATTGACGACAAGCGTTACAACTTCCAGTTCGGCTGCGAAGCGGCGTGGGAGATCAAGGGCGGCAAACTCGGACAGATGTTGCGCAACCCATCGTACTCAGGCATCACCACCGAGTTCTGGAACGCAATGGACGCCATCTGCGACCGTCGCTACTGGACGCTGTGGGGAACTCCGAACTGCGGCAAGGGACAGCCCGAGCAGGGCATGGGAACCGGCCACGGCGCCGCTCCCGCGCGCTTCCTCCAAGTGAAGGTCGGTGGAGCATACCGCAGCTGAAAACTCGGGGACAGAAAACTCGGGGACAGGAACTCGGGGATAGACGGGACGTTTTCTATGTTCGCGGCCAGCGCAGGCTATACTTACCCGAACGGCGTGAGCACCACTCTCCAATACGATGGTTTGAATCGGTTGACCTCGCTGGGTTCGCAGAGCCCGCTAGGTGCGGCGGCCAGCTATGTCTACACGCCAGGAACAGCAGGGAACCGCACGGGCGTGACGGAGTTGAGCGGTCGCCAAGTGACGTATGGCTACGACAATCTGTACCGCCTGACCTCGGAGACCATTACTGGTGTTGCGATGAGCGGAGTCGTTTCGTACACCTACGACGCTGTCGGCAACAGGAAGCAGATCACGTCCACGCTGGCGGCGATTCCGGCGTCTGGCTTGCTGAACTACGATGCCAACGACCGGACTGCGACCGACACGTACGACAACAATGGCAACATCGTCTCGCAGGGTGGAATCGCCGATTCGTACGATTACGAAAACCACCTCGTGCAGCACGGCTACATCACTTACGTGTATGACGGTGACGGCAACCGTGTTGCAAAGACCATCGGGGGCGTTAGCACAAGCTACCTTGTGGACACCCTGAACCCGACCGGTTATGCACAGGTGCTGGACGAAGTGCAGAACAGTAGCGCTGTGCGCTCCTACACTTGGGGACTGCAACTCGTAAGCGAGTCTCAGTTGGTAGCTGCGACGCCTCCAGCGATCCCATGGGTAACCAGCTACTACGGCTTCGACGGCCACGGCTCGGTGCGGTATCTGACTAACAGCACGGGTGCGGTTACCGACAGCTACGACTACGACGCCTTCGGCAACCTCATCAACTCGACAGGCTCGACGCCGAACAACTACTTCTACTCCGGCGAGCAGTTCGACCCAGAACTTGGGCTTTACTACAATCGCGCACGGTATCTGGACGTGAGGAGCGGCAGATTCTGGGGTATGGATTCATATGAGGGGAACGATCAGACTCCCATTTCACTGCATAAGTATCTTTACTCCAGCGCTGATCCGGCCGATTGGACCGATCCCACTGGCTTTCTTACGGACTATAGGCAGTACTGGCAAACTGTGGAAACTCAAATTCAGATCGAATACACGTTCGATCACTTGGGTAACGAAGTGCTTTGGGGTCAACCGACAGGGGTAGGGAAGAATCCGCTACTTAAGCCTGATATTTTTGACTTTACTCGCAAGATATGGATGGACGTGAAGCCACTGAGCGCAAGTGGAGTCGCCGACGCAGCCTTTACACTTACAAAGTACAACAATAATTTCGCCCCGGCCTACAATCCGGACACTTCGTGGGAGCCGAGCTATCAGCCACTGTATTCATCGGATGGCAAAATGTTCTATGTCCATAATGTCCAGGGCATCCTGTTCTATACCTGCGATACATCCAGGAATCGATTAAACGGCGTGAGCTCGATTACTGCTGCTGGACAGCTCGTCCAGCAACTTAAGAGAGAAGAGCAAATGGGAAATGCAGTTGGTCTGGGGCTGTTGGTAACAGGGGCGGTGGGTATGGGGATGCTTTTGCAATACGCTACCAGTAGCGCGGCAATCGCAAACACCCTGCAATTGACCGATATTCAGAACAGTGTCGGCAATTCAATCATGCTTGACACGTTGGCACCCGCCGCATGAGCGACATAAACATACTCGTGGCAGTGGTTTTTGACGACGCACTTGAGGGAGGAGTTAACGTGCTCCATCGACTCCTCGCGCGCTCAACGGGACTTAAGTTGCAAGTTTACAGAGGATGGAAGCGGACTGCGATTTCGGGGCCGAAGGCAGGTGAGCGCCTCGCTTTAGGTTTCAACCTTGTCGAAGGAGTTGCCACAGGACTACGCTCCAGTCTTCTAATCACGGAGCAAAGCGAATTGCGGTTTCGCTTCCGCCCGCCTGTCGCATCTCAAGCTTGGACGAAACTAGACCTTCCAGACCGAAGCCCTATGGGTTTCACTGGGCCGAAAGCAGTGTGGGATATATTCATGTCTTTAGTGCCCTTAGGACATCCCTCCCGGCTACCCGAGTCCAAGAGATTCGGAGTGTTTGAGCTATTATGCACCTCGCTCTCCTACTCAAGTACTGAAGACGCGATCGCCAATCTCCTAAATGAGTGTTGTCCCGATCTGCCCGATATAGGTGCTTGGGGCATTGCCAATACAGTCCCGTTTCGGCCGCTCACAGTAGATGAGGAGTGGAGGGCAGCGAGGAGTTTCGTGTTCTGGGCGGATCCAGGTCGGCTTAGGGAAACCTGGTATCAATACGTGTTCACCACAACGAGCGCCTCTCCCGCTGTTGAAGTGCCACTACGAGGGGTTCATTACGGTTCCCTCACCATTCACAAGGCGGAGACTCCTGGATGGGCGCGTTAGTAAGCGGCGGGTTGAGCGGGCGAACGGTCGCGTACGCTTACGACAATCTGTACCGTCTCACTTCGGAAATGATTGCGAACGCGGCGATGAGCGGAGTGGTTTCGTACACCTACGAAACCCGGGGACAGACGGGACGTTTTCTATGTTCGAAACCCGGGGACAGACGGGACGTTTTCTATGTTCGGCGGGTGGCCCGGCCTACGTTTGCAGAATAAACAAACCTCAGGGTGGCCCGGTCAATCTCCTTGAAGCATAGATACACTTGAGGTGCCCCGTCCTAACCCGCGTTTGGTTAGCGCGGGGTTTTTGACTTTTCCGTCGTTCTTGTCGTTGATTCGCTCGTGGCCTACACTCGACATCTCGTGGCCGGTGCCCTAAGTCTGACGCAGTTAGCAGGAGTGGGGCAGTGGAAGCGGATAGAACCGGGGATCGCTCTGCAATTCTGTCCGAACGGACATGTCCTGAAAGATTGTCCTTTCGGAACCACCACCGGTAACACGCATCATTTGGGTATTGGCAATCAAGTAAATCCTTTGGACAAGGCAAGTAACATATACCAAATGGTAACGGCAGGGTCTCCAACGATTGACCAGAGTGCCAATCCTCCGCTCCAGTTTCAACAACTTACGAGGATCGCGCACATCCATCCCGCTTTTTTCGAGCAATGTGTGGGAGAGAGTGAAAATCGATGAATGTAAATGTTCCAATTAATCAGGACCAGTGCGTGAAGGTCTTTGAGCGGGTGCGGCGCGCCGCATCGGTGAGCGATGTTGAGGTCACGGTGACGGGCGGGCGCTCGGCGCTGACGCGCTTTGCCAACAACGGAATCACCCAGAACGTGAGCGAAGAAGGCTGCGAGCTTTCCGTGCGCGTGCAGATGGGCGGACGCACCGCGCGCGCCACTACCAACCGGCTCGACGAAGAGAGTCTGCGGCGCGTGGTGAAGCAGGCCGAAGCTCTGGTGCGGGTGCAGGAAGAAGATACCGAGCTGCTGCCAATGCTGACTGCCGCGGAGCAGGGAAGCGCTCCCGAACTCGACCGCCATTGCGAAGAGACGGCGGCGATGGGTGCGGGCGAGCGCGCAGAGCAGGTGGCGGCGATGGTCAAGATCGCCGTGCGCGACGGACTGAATTCAGCGGGGACATACTCCTGCGGAGAAAGCTACGAGGCGCTCTTCAACTCGCACGGAGTCGCGCGATGGCACCGGCAGACTTTGGCCGAGGCTTCAATCACCATGCAGGCCGAGGACAGCTCCGGCTGGCAGAAGCAGAACTACACGAGCGCGAAGCGTCTGGACGCGCGCAGGCTCGCGGAGATTGCGGCGGAGAAAGCGCTGCGCTCAGCGGCTCCCGTGGAACTGCCGCCGGGGAAGTATACGGTGATCCTGGAACCCTCGGCCGTGGTGGACCTGATCGGCTTCCTCGTGGCCGACTTCACCGGAACGGCTTTGCTCGAACAACGCTCCTGCCTGAATGGCCGCCTCGGAACGAAGCTCTTCGGCGAGAACATCTCGATTGCCGACGACGTGCGCCACCCCGAACAGACCGGGGCGGCCTTTGACGCCGAGGGTGTCGGTCGGCAGCCGCTCACGCTTGTGGAGAACGGCATCGTGCGCGAGGTAGCCATGTCCCGTGGCACTGCCGCACGAATTCGCAGCTCCGCCCTCGCGGAAAAACTTCCCAACGCCAAACCAACCGGCCACGGCTTCCCCCTCCCCAACGAGACCGGAGAATCTGCATCCAACATCGTATTCAACCTCCCCACCGGCACCGCCAAGGCAACGGAGGAGATGATTTCTTGCACTGGGAGAGGGCTGCTAGTAACCAGGCTTTGGTACATTCGGGAGGTGGACGCGTACGAAAAAATACTCACGGGGATGACCCGTGACGGCACCTTCCTGGTAGAAAAAGGGAGGGTCGGGAAGGGAATCCGGAACTTCCGATTCAATCAGAGCGTGATTCAGATGTTGCAGCAGGTATTGGACTTAGGTGTTCCAGTTCGAGCGTGCGGGGAAGAGGCGTTTGACATGATAGCTCCAGCGATGCGAGTGGAAGGCTTCCAGTTCACGGAGACTACGCGCTTCTGAATCGCGCTCGATGAGGAGGGAATTGCCGGGGCACCCGAAGGTGCATGTGTACCGAAGAGGACACTTTGGTAATTTTTCATTTGTGGAGTTGACGACTATATTCTGAGCATCGTGAAAGCCGAAAACACGAACGACCTAATGAGATCCCAAAACACGAACGACCTGCGCGGAGCCGTCCGGTTCCCGTTGCGTTTGCATGTTGACTTACACGAAAAAGCAGAAGGCCAGTCGGCGGAGACCCAGGATATTTCGGCGGGCGGCGTGCTGCTTCATTGTGGGGTAGATTACCCGGTAGGCTCGACGATTCTGTTTTCGATCGCGATGCCGGCGCAGACGATGGGCGCCGACAAGGACGTGATGGTCGATTGCGTGGGTCGGGTGGTGCGCTGCACTCCAGCCGGTGACATGAATGCGGTCGGTGCAATCATTGACGAATACCGCATTAACCGCTAGTCTAGGCAAAACTAGAACTCTCAAGAGAGTGTGAAGCCCAGATGGCCATCGGCGAGGCCAAACCTTTAGTGCAACCAGATGTGGCAGCTGGCTCGGACGATGCTATTCGCATCATTGTGGCGGACAGCGAGCCGATTTTCCGCGTGGGCGTGCGGAAAATTGTAGCGGTTGAAGACGACATCCGGATCGTGGCCCAGGTGGAATCGGCACAGAATGCGATCACCGCCGCGAGCCGCTTCGACGCGGACCTGATCCTGTACGAGTGCGGATTGAGCGACTCACCGCGCGACGTGGTGACCAACCTGCTGACCCTTGCACCTTCACTCAAGATTGTTTTGGTAATGATGGAACCGACCGAGGAAGAGACGGTCGAATTGCTGCGCCGTGGAGTGCGCGGCATTGTGACGCGCTCGATTGCTCCAGACCTACTGATCCGGTGCATCCGCAAAGTACACGCGGGCGAGACCTGGCTGGACAACAGGGGTGTGAACTGGGTGATCGAGGCATACCGGGCGCAGGCCGCACAACTGACGTCGCCGCGCAGCCGGGTGAAACTGAGTCCGAAGGAAATTCAGATTATTGCCGGCGTGACCCAGGGATTGCGAAACAAGGACATTGCGCAAGAAGTCGGGACCACGGAGCAGGTAGTGAAAAACTATCTGCGAAAAGTGTACGACAAACTGGGCGTCTCTGACCGCCTGGAGCTAGCGCTCTATTGCATGCACCACAAGCTGTTGGAAAACTACTCCCGATCGGACGCTTCGATTCTTGCACCTACTGCGACAGAAGCGGTGGCAACCGCGTCGGTGGCGGACTTCGGCGGGACTCCACGAAAATAAAGGGCGTGCGCGCGAGAATAATCCACAGGCCGCGCGCCGAGCTGTACCCACGGAAACGATTGCGTACGTTACAATAGAAATGTTCGCGTAAGCGAATCCTGCCAATAAAGCGGAGAGATGGCCGAGTGGCTGAAGGCGCACGCTTGGAAAGCGTGTTTAGGGGAAACTCTAACGTGGGTTCGAATCCCACTCTCTCCGCCAGACTTTTTTGTAAGTCCTGTAAAATCAATCAAATACAAACGAATCAGCAACATAGAGCGATCGCCGAAAGCGGACAAGACGGACAAATCAGCCGTTATAGCCCTGCTACTACCGTTTTGTCTGACCAAATCGGCGGTGTCTGACCACGGAGTTCTGCCCGATTATCCACAGCCAGCAAGCAAAAACAGTGCAACACGGCTACGACGTTGCGGAGCTATCATTGCGGCATCAGAAAACCGCAGTGCTAGGAGCGAAGGTGGAAATCGCCGTGGAACTTTTGACCGAAGACGGGCGACTTGCTGACATCTGCAAGAGATACTGGGAGTTGGGCGATCATAGAAATTTTGTCTATTCCACCAGAGAACTTGCGAGAGAATGCGGCGGTCCGAGTGCGCTTTACGATGTCATTCGAAAAGGCTGCACTGCTAAGGTTCTGAGCCATCATTGTTGTGACTGTGGCAAGGAGCAATCCATCACGGTCGAAAAACGGACCGAATTTCACAGACTGGGCGGGCTGTGCCCCTCGTGCGAAAAACAACGATATGCGCGAGAAGAGAAGCAGGAAGCGGACGCACTCTATGAAAACGAGGAGCGTACTAGAGAGCGGGACGAATTTCTTTCCGGGCGGCGCAGCTCCCAAAAACGGCGGCAGACCTTCGCCGGGAGAGCTGTCACGATGCAGCCGGGGAAGTACGCGGCGGTTCACGTTGAGATGGGAGATTCGTCACAGGTAATCAGGTTTGTGAACGTCAGCGAGTATGAGTTTCATTTCGAAGGGGTGCAGGCTGCTGCTAGTGATGGCGGGGAATCTGCACCAGCAGAGCAACCGGCGCAAGGTACGCTTTTGCTGAAGGGCGCTGTAGAGCTTGGTGGATGCTCGAACCCGATTAGCAGTGATGCTTCCCATTATCTTGTGAGTGTTGGTAGTGATGGTAGCTTTACAATTCACCGCGTCCAGCCACAATCGAGTGGAAGGTCAGCGGCAGTGCTCATCTCCGAACAATACGCTGGTGGCGGCTTCTCAATTCAGAATGAGCTTGAAAAGGAATTAATAGAGGCTATCACCGAGGATTTTGAACAGAAACAAAAAGAGCGCCGGGACAATTAACCCCGGCGTTTTGTTGCGTCAAATTTGTGAATAGGTCTAGTGTGATCCCATCGTGCGATACAACAGCGAAGACGATTTCCTGCTTGCCTTGATGGTCATTAAGCCATCCAGCAAGACCGCAGGCCGGGGCAGCATCGTAGGACCACTCCTGCTGGTTGCCTTCATTCTTTGGGTGCTCTGCCGTTAGCCTACCGTCTGGTTAACACCCACTCAGTGCTGAAATCGTCGCCGTTCGTGTAAGTGATTCTCTTGAATCCCGCTTCCTTCAGATCGATGAAGGGCAGAGTATGCGTCAACTGATTTGTCCGAACGCGCCCAGCTAAGGGGTCCGTTATCTTCAGGGAGGTGCCTCCCGGCCCATACGCTGAAGTGCTCGATTCACGGTTGTGGTCGAGAAAGTATTGGTCGAAATTGGCGGCAACCTGCTTCCTCTTGGCTTGCTTCTGTTCGGGAGTCAGGCCAGAATTCACCAGCATCGCTGTGTCGAGTTGAGAAAACAGATCATTATTTGATTCCACAAGGTTGCGTTCACCAAACCTGACCAATTCTGAGAATTCGATTTGCACCGCATGAGTGCTAATGTGCAGCCTGTCCGCGAGTTCTTGCATTTTTCGCATTAGTCGAGCTGCCTCCGCCCCTGCGACTTTGGTGTTTTCAACGGGATCATCTGAGAAGCTTTCACGCTTGAGTAAGGCGCTTTTCAATTCTTTGGTATCTGGTAGTTCCATGAGCATCGCATCATCGACGGCTCTGGTCGGTAGCGTAGCGCCGTCAGATGTATTCGGTAACGCGGGGGTGTTCGGGATCACAGACGGTACAGCGGGATTGCTTGCTTGAGCTATCAGCAAGTTCTTGTCAACGCCGTTCTGGTTGGTTGAGGGCTGGGTGTGTGCGGGCTGATCCTGCCCGTGGGCTCCGCCAGATAGTGCGAAGTGTGCAAACCCCGATAGTGTAATTACGATTAGGGCGATTCCTAGTTTCTTGTCTGTTTGCATTTAGATGTTGCTGATAGTCGCTTTCATGGGTGGATGTTGCTGATAGTAGCTTTGTTGACTAAAAGTAACAAGCAAGAATGCCGATGTGGAAGACGTTCGCGTCCGGCTCGGCAAACGCGTGAGGCAACTCCGACTGAAACACGGAATGACGCAGGTTGTCTTGGCCGAAAAGTTGGGGCTTGACCGTTCCTGTATAGCTGATATTGAGCGCGGCAACCGCAATCCTTCGCTGATGAACCTAGAGGTTATAGCGAACGGGTTCGGCCTCACCTTGTCTCAATTACTGGCTATCCGCATTATGATGTTCGACAGCTTTACTCCCCGGCATTACACTGTGGCTCAGTGGAGAATTCAGTTATATTTCGGAAGCGAGCGCGGCAAGTGGCAGAGAAGCTTCCAATACCTAATAGTCTCTTGCATGCTCAAGGGTGAATTGCCGGAAGGCTCCTGCGAGGCCTTCTGGTTTGGGTCCGATGGGGGACACCAGTGAGAGGTTACGAGGGATACGTAATCCCTGAATTGTTGCCGTTGCAATCTTCCCCAGCGGCAACCTAGGAAGAACAGCCGCGCGGGTCACGAATCCAATTCCCAGACCTGACTCGACGCTGGAGATAATGGCCTCGCTTGAGTCCAACTCCATTACCACCTCAAGATCCTTCGTCTTTAGACCGGCCTTCTCCAGCGCTGCTTCCAGCACGCGTCGTGTTCCCGAACCGCGTTCACGTAGCAGAAATGGAGCGCCCTTGAGATCCTGAATCGTTAACGAATCGCGCTTTTTCCACGGGTGGTTCGCAGGATAGAGCAGCACCAGTTCGTCTTCCATGAAGGGCTCAACACGCACGTCTTTGCGTAGAGCCGGACCCTCGATCAGACCAATGGCGATCTGTCCTTCGATCAGCCACTCGACCACTTGCTCGGTGTTGCCACTTCTGATCTGCAACTTCACTCGCGGATGCTCGCGCTGGAAACATCCGAGCATTCTCGGCAGCACGTATTGCGCGATGCTGGTGGAGGCGCCTGCACGCAAAAGTCCGGAGTGCTCACCACCCAACGACGCCAGTTCCTCCTGGGTGAGCGCTGCCAGTTCAGCGATTTCATTGGCGCGCTTCTTCAGTATCCGGCCAGCGGGCGTCAACACCACCCGGCCTCCTGTACGGTCAAGCAGACGGATGCTGAGTTCATCTTCGAGAGCCTTGATCTGCTGTGTCACAGCAGGTTGACTCATATGCAGTTCTTCTGCAGCGCGCCGAAAGCTCAAGTGTTCGCAAACTGAGCGAAACACCTTCAGACGGAAATTTTCCATTTCACTTTCCTACTCGTAGCAGAACCATCCTACGCAATCGCATACGCCGGTCAGCGTGACACGCATCACAGCGTGGGCGGTCAGCCGATAAGCTGAGCTAATTCGAGATAAGTTCTTTCGTGTGGACAGCCGAGCATTTGAAGAGCAACATTCCTGCTGTCGCACTGCCGACTTCCGTTCCGCGCTAGTTGCGTGCGTTTATGCCCGCGGCGACAGGATCTCATCTTATATAACCCGTTAATAGCGGACGGGAAATCGGACGGCGACTTACTGAACCCAGGAGAGAGTCGTCATGCGCTCATCCATCTGTCTCACCGCCGCTCTTGCGCTGGCGGTCGTAAGCACAACTACGTTCGCGCAATCGCCCACGAAGACTGACGCCAAACCCGCCGAAAAACCAGCAGTACAATCAACCTCCAAACCCGCTGAGGATAAAGACAAGAAACCCCGCACTCTCGAAGGCTACGTCGAGCAGGAAAAGGACTTCTACCATTTTCTGATGACCTCGCACCCGATCTTCCAATATGAAAAGGAAGGCCGGATGATCGGGAAGTACCAAATCTCTGACCGTGAAGAGGAGTTTGTGGAGTTCGGAGGCGGCAAGGAGTACGCCAAGCAGAATAACCAGCAAGTCTCAATGACCTACCGCCTGGGCGCCGAATCGATCCTCGATCTCCCGAACAACTATGTGGGAGCCAAGAAGTGCGGTGAGTGCCATCCGGCGCAGTATCAGAAATGGCAGAAGTCCCGCCATGCGAAGGTTGTCCGCTTCCCCGATGAGATGGATGAAATCCCCAATAACGATCTGAACAAACCGCTCTACGGTTCACAGGCGGCGGTGCTTCCTGAGGGCATCACAAAAGACGATGTGTTTGCGATCATCGGTACGCCACGCACCAAGTACGGTTTTATCGATAGCTACTTGGTTCGCGGAACCTATCACATCGAAGGTGGAATGTTGAAGGACCGTACTGGCACGCTGGTGGCCGGTGGCAATCAGCACTCCCATCACTGGGCCGAGTCACTGACGCCTGAGATGGCGAAGAAGATTGCCGAGTTCGTCCCAGGCTTTCCGACAAAGATCGAGGACTTTGGGGACAACGGCTCCAAGGTTTGGGGCATGACGTCCTATGGGGCTAAGAATCGCAAGGCGATGCTCTTCCAGCCAGCTACGTCGTACTGCGAGGTTTGCCACAGCTTCAAGTTCGATTTCAAGAGCCAGGATGAGCTTGTGGCTGCGCTCGGGAAACCGGAAGAGCTGCGCAAGCACACCATCAACAAGGGCATCACCTGCGAAGAGTGCCACGGCGCAGGCGCTCACTTGTATGGAGCGCGCGGTGCCGGAATGCCTTCCAACTGCGAACGCTGCCACCAGCGCTTTGCCTGGAATGCCGATGAAGCCAAGGCCAATCCGGACAAGCCCTTCAGCTCTTTTTTCAAGACCAAGTGCCCCGCGTGCGGAACCGAGGGTTCGCAGTCCTATAACACCGCGCATTATGAAAAAGGAATGCGCTGCGGAACCTGCCACGACCCGCACGAAGTAACGCAGAACGACTGGCGAGACAGCTTTACCAAGCCCGGTCTAAGGAAGAACTGCCAGGACTGCCATACCGAACAAGCCTCGTTCTTCAAGGAAAACAACATCCACGGCAACAACGACTGCACAAGCTGCCATATGCCGGTGATGATGAGTTGCGAGAACTTCGGGACGATTCAGTTCCCGGACAATGGCGGCTTTGACGCAACCCGTGCCGCCCACATCTGGAAGATCAACGTCGATCCCGAAGAGAAGTCTCTCAACCCGCCTCCGGGCAAGGATCGAACCTTCAAAGACGGCGCATGGCGGCTCACTAAGAAGAATGGCAAACCTTACATCGATCTGATGTGGTCTTGCGGACGCACCAGCTTCTCGGACGGCAACGTTCTCGGAGCCGGTGGTTGCCACAGCCCCGCACAGAGCGCCCAGCCGAAGGATCTTCAGTTCACGAACCAGAAGATGATCTATGACAGGGTCATGCTCTGGCAGAAGCCCGTGAAAGAAGGTGTCACCGAGGTGAAGACCGCCCTGACGCTTGCAAACTCTCGCATGATATCCGCCCATCTCTCCGATACGCAGAGGGCACAGGTGCAACTGATGCTCAATCAAGCGGGAGCCATCATTGACTCTGTGACGAAGGATGGTTCTTGGGGAGTTCACGCACCGGAATTCACGCTACAGAAGGTGAAGGAGGCGAAGGTGCTTGCCACTGGAGCCAACGCAATTCTTCTCGGCGGAAACAAACAGGTAGCAAAGAAGTAGAGGTCCTCCTGACCGGGAGCGGCGCGAACCGATTGCCGCCGCTCCCTTTTTCTCACGGAAAGGTTGTTATGCGCACACTTGCAATCATTCTTGTGCTGTTTGCATTCGTCGCCGCCGCGCTGTGTTCCACTCCGGTCGAAGGAGAGAAGTATTCAATGATCAGCCTGCGGGAGGCGCGTGATCTGCACGGGAAGGCCGATGTGTACTTTATCGACGTGAATGAGCCAGAGATCTACGCGCGCTACCATGTTCCCGGAGCGACACCTGTGACCAGCGAAGACATTCAACGCTTCCTGCCGCACGACAAGCACGGAACGCTTATCTTCTACTGCGCCGGGCGCCGCTGCTTCGCCAGTCACGCCGCCGCGCGCGAGGCGATCAAACTGGGATACAGCCTTGTACTTGTCATGCCGGAAGGCATCTTTGGCTGGGTGAACGCCGGGCTGCCAGTCGAGAAAGGATCAGAGCTGAAGGCCGCGAAATCTGGAAAGTAGCATGCGGAGAATTGAATGAGCCGCCCGCACGATGCAAGCCGATGGCGCGCTAATCAGGCATTAACAATTGTGATTGGATTTTCCTGTGACTGAACAGTCACAATACCTTCATGGCAAAGAATGCTTTCTTCCTTGGCTTGATCATCGCGGCCAGCGGCTTGGTGTCTCCACCAATCGCGCTGGCGTGCGGCCTTGCCTATGGATTCAGCGTTGTGCATCCCTATCAGGTCGATTCCAGAAAGCTGTCGAAGTTCCTACTGCAGATCTCAGTTGTGTGTTTGGGATTTGGAATGAACCTGAACCAGGTGCTGCAAGCAGGGCGCTCGGGGTTCATCTATACAGCAGTAAGCATCACGGCTGCAATGTTGATTGGATTTCTTCTTGGGAAGGCTATTGGTGTTGGCCGAGTGTCCTCGTTCCTGATCTCGACGGGGACGGCGGTCTGTGGTGGCAGTGCGATTGCCGCTGTTGGTCCGATTGCAAATGCGACAGATGAAGAGATGGCGGTCTCGCTGGGCACGGTATTTGTGCTCAACTCTATCGCTCTGCTGGCGTTTCCGGCGATTGGCACGGCGCTTCACCTCACCCAGACGCAGTTTGGTCTCTGGGCGGCGTTGGCAATTCATGACACGAGTTCGGTCGTCGGTGCGACGGCGAAGTTCGGAGCAGTTGCTCTCGCCGTAGGCACCACGGTGAAACTCGCGCGGGCGTTATGGATTGTGCCGCTATCCTTGTTCACCGCGCTTGCAACCAGGAGCAAGGCGCGCATTCAGTGGCCTTGGTTCATCCTGTTTTTCTGCCTGGCCGCCGTGGCGAATACCTACGTCCACGCCTTGCAGACGCTTTACCCGGCGCTATCCCATCTGGGCGTAACCGGACTTACGGTCACGCTATATCTCATCGGAACGGGGTTATCGAAGGCAACACTCCGGGAGGTTGGAGTGCGACCGTTGCTGCAAGGTGTACTGTTATGGCTGATTGTCGGACTCACGTCGCTTCAGTTTATTCGGTTTGGGTGGATTCATCTTTAAGCAAGCAGGAGAGCCGACGCATCACCGGATAGGCAAGCGTCCGCCATCTACGAGGAAGCCAATCGAACGTGGAGAAAGGGGCCGCATAACGTTGGTCTTGTTGCAAGATACAAGCTTCTCTGGATACCTCAGGTTTACTGTTCATTTGTATTATTCCTTCGTTTCGTGGCGCCAGGCATTCTCAGGGTGTAGTGGGATTCGAGTTGCTGTATGCTCTAATCTTCGCGCCAGATGAGAGCAGTCTATGGTAAAGGAGTGGCAAATGATTCCGCGTATGGTGTCCCTAACCGGAGTCAAGGAGTGGCGTGAAGGAGAGATTCGCCCGCAGGACGATTATCTCGTTGCCGAAGAGCCTCTTGAAATCCGCGTGGGCGACGCCGCAATCAGCGTTACGATGCGAACACCGGGGCACGACCTCGAACTCGCGACCGGCTTTCTCTTCACGGAAGGCCTGATTACCCACCGCTCCCAGATTGCATCCGTTTGCAATGAATCCGATGCGGCGCAGAATGGCGGGAATCGCGTGCGCGTCGATCTTGCCCCTGGCCTCACGCTCGATCCTGAACTTACCCGCCGCAACTTTTACTCAACTTCCAGTTGCGGAATCTGCGGCAAGGCTTCCATTGACGCGGTGCGCGCGCGCTGCATCAAGCCTCTCACGGGCGAGTGTGCGGTTTACCCCGAGGTACTCTGCCGTATGCCCGATCAGCTTCGCGCCGCGCAACAGGTATTCCATCGAACCGGTGCCCTCCACGCCGCCGGGCTCTTTACCCCTTCCGGGGAATTGCTGGTTCTCCGCGAAGACGTGGGCCGCCACAACGCGGTGGACAAGGTGATAGGCTGGGCGCTGGCAAATGATCTGGTGCCGCTGAGCAACACGCTGCTGATGGTGAGTGGCCGCGGCGGTTTTGAAATTGTGCAGAAGGCGCTGGTAGCGGGGCTTCCTGTGCTCGCCTCGGTCTCCGCGCCGTCGGACCTGGCTGTCACTCTGGCTCGCGAGTTTGGAATGACGCTGATTGGATTCCTGCGCGGGCGCCGATTCATTATTTACTCCGGGTCTGGCAGGCTCTGTGCCGACGCGCCTGCTTCCCGTGAGTGATGTGTACCATCGATTGCTATGCTACGCTGTGGAACAAAGGTATAGTGTTCATTCTTGAATCGTCTCCGACCGGCGCGCTCTAAGGATGCAATGCATCGATGAGCACGCTGGCGGTGGCCGCCGTGACTGCGGCCCAAGGGTTGCGCCGGAAACAGCGCCGCCTCCCGGCTTGGAAAGGAGACCAAGTGGCTGGATCACTGGTACAACTGGGGGATGTCTGCGCTCCGCCGATTGGGCTGCGGCCCACGTCTGGGGTGCGCTCGACATTGCGCTTGCTGCGTCTCTCGGTTACAGATAGCTGCAACTTCCGGTGCCGGTACTGCATGCCCGCGAAGGGACTTGCTCAGGATGCGGGCTGTGATCCGCTCCCCTTCGAACAACTTACTGAGAACATTGGCTGGCTGATGGAGTATGTCCCCATCGAGCGCGTCAAACTGACCGGCGGCGAGCCCCTCCTGCGTTCTGGAGTGGAAGCACTGATCTCCAGCCTTGTGCGCATTGCCGGCGTCCGCGAGATTTCGATGACGACGAATGGCTCTCTGCTGCCACGCCGTGCGGAAGCACTAAGGGCCGCCGGCCTGGCGAGGGTCAATATTTCTCTCGACTCCCTCGACCCGCAGCGCTTTGCCGAACTCTCCCGCGGAGCGCGCCTGGAGCGCACGCTGGCCGGCATCGACGCCGCTACCGCAGCCGGACTCGGTCCCATCAAACTGAATGCAGTCCTGCATCGCACCACCTGGAAGCTGGACATTCCCGCGTTGCTGGATTTCGCGGCGGGGCACGGCTTTGAGATTCGCTTCATCGAACTCATGCGAATGGGAACCGAGCGCGCGTGGTGTGACTCTGAGTACGTCTCCGTGGAGGAAGTGCAGGAGTGGCTGGCGGCGCAGACCACGGCGGTTTCAATGGCGACTCCAGCCGCGCTCCCGGCGCGCTACACGGCGATAAACTGGAGAGGCGTATGCCTCAAGGTCGGTTGGATCGCGCCGCGCTCCCATCCCTTCTGCGCCTCCTGCGAGCGCCTGCGCATGGATTCCCGAGGCCGGATACGGCGCTGCCTGATGGACTCCGAGATTCTGGACCTTGCAACCCTGCGCCGTATTCGAGGCCATGCCGCCGCCGAGGCATTCCGCGCCTATATTGGCGGCAAGCACATTCCCTTGGAGATGGGCAGCGAATCCGCCATGAGCCAGATCGGCGGCTGACCCGCGTAGTTACAAGCCACCATGCGTGCCTCAGCACACCGATCATGCTATGTCGCTGGTGGAATCTGGTCATTCATCCACGAGAGTGCCCGCATCGCCGACGGATATCCCAGCGTTGTGATCGCCAGTACCGCTATATGCTCCAACTCTTCGCGCGTCACTCCTTCGTCAATCGCGTGCCGCACCGCCGAATGCGTTGCTCCCTCCAGCCCGGCCCCGATGGCCAGCGCCACCTTGACGAGTTTGCGGCTCTTGCTCTCCAGTGGCCCTTCGCTGTGGCATTCATCCGCTAGTTCGGAGAATGCCTTCCACACTTCCGGATGCTGTTGACGGAAATTTTCGTTGTGATCGGATGGTTGCGCCATAAACCCTCACTCTCTGCAAAGCGCCAAGCAGTATAACCCAGCTTTTGATTGCCCGCGCCGACCGCCGCGGACAGACCTTGGCCCTTCCGTCACCTGTAAGTGTGATTGTGCGCACATCACAAGCGCCACTGCTTTGCGAACATTCGAGCGGGGATGGCGTCACATACCTCTGTGACCGACTTAGTCCTGTCTGAGGCTGTGGGAGGAAATACCTATGAGTATGAATCGACGGCAGTGGCTCAAACGTGCCACAACTGCCGGTGTGGGTCTTGCTGCGGGAGCGATCGGCGTGGACGCCCCGGAACTCCATGCCGCAAACAAAGCCGACAAAATGGATGGCGTTGCCGAAGTCACCTCGGCCTGTAACTTTTGCGCTTGTGGATGCGGCATGATCTGCCACGTTAAGGACGGCGAACTCATCAACCTTGAGGGCGATCCCGACCACATCATCAACGAAGGTGCGCTATGCGCCAAAGGCGCGGCCATGAAGGCCACTCACACCTCCGACCAGCGCCTGCGCAAGCCGCGCTACCGCGCTCCCGGCGCTGAAGAGTGGACCGAAATCAGTTGGGAAGAAGCGCTCGACAAGATCGCTCACAGGATCAAGGCTGATCGTGACGCACACTGGACTGCCACCGAAAACATCAAGGGCGTGGATTACCCGGTCAACCGCAACGACGCTCTCGGATTCCTGGGGGCCGCGCAGAATACGAACGAGGAGTGCTACCTCATCACCAAGGCATCCCGCCTTCTGGGCACCGTCAGCGTGGAGCACCAAGCACGCCTCTGCCACGGGCCCAGCGTTCCGTCACTCGCGGCATCGTTTGGCCGCGGAGCCATGACCAACCACTGGCTCGACATGCAGCACTCCAAGGTCTTCCTCATCGAGGGCAGCAACGTCGCCGAGAACCACATCATGGGCATGAAGTGGATCAAGAAGGCGCAGGAGAAGGGCGCTATCGTCATCCACGTCGACCCGCGCTACACGCGCACCTCCGCCGGAGCGGATATCTACGCGCGCATCCGCGCCGGTTCCGACGTTGCCTTTCTGAACGCGGTGATCAACTACATCCTCCAGCACAAGCTTTACGATGAGGAATACGTCAAGCTCAACACCAACGCGCTGATGCGCAACAAGGCGGAGTTCAACTGCAACGACGGTCTCTTCACCGGTTACGACGAAGCCACGCACCACTACGAGACCGCATCCTGGGAGTACGAACTTGACGGCGGCAAGAAGCCGTCCAAGGCAAAATCGCTTGACGATCCAAAGTGCGTCTTCGCCACGCTCAAGAAGTTCTACAGCCGCTACACCCTGGAACTCGGTTCGAGAATCTCCGGCATCCCCGTCGAGCAGATCAAGTTGATTGCCGAGACCATGGCGAAGCACAAGCCAGGCTGCATCATGTATGCTCTTGGAGCTACCCAACACACCTCCGGCGTACAGCAGATTCGCTGTTACGGCACGATCCAAATGTTACTCGGCAACATCGGGGTTCCCGGCGGCGGCGTCAACGCCCTTCGCGGCGAGCCCAACGTGCAGGGCGCCAGTGACATGGCGGTGCTCAACCACTACCTCCCCGGATATCTCAACTATCCCAACGCCGATCAGACCTCGCTTAAAGAGTGGACCAAGAGCAACGGCACCTTCCGTGAGAAGTTCTTCGTCAACACACTCAAGTCCTGGTTTGGAGACAACGCCACAGCCGAAAACGATTTTGCCTATGCCATGTTGCCCAAGCGCAATCCCGGCAAGGACTACACCATTTACGGCATGATGGAGTCCGCTATCCACGGCCAGTTGAAGATGCTCTATGTCATTGGCCAGAACCCGATTGTCACTAACGCCAATCTCAACGTGACTTTCGCTGGATTCGCATCGCTGGAGACACTGGTGGTGCAGGAACTCTGGGAGACCGAGACCGCCGACTTCTGGCGTCGTCCCGGAGTGGATCCCAAGACCATCAAGACCGAGGTCTTCCTTCTTCCCGCCGCTTACTTCATGGAAAAAGAAGGCAGCATCACCGGAGCTGGACGCATGGTGCAGTGGCGCTATGCCGCCGTCCAGCCGCCCGGCGACGCCAAGACCGACATCGAAATTCTGGACACGCTCTTCCAGAAAATCCGCGCGCTCTACAAGGACTCCAACGACCCCAAGGATCAGCCGATCCTGAAGGCGACATGGAACTATCCTGCCAACGGGCGTTCGGAAGCCGTTCTCCGCGAGATCGGTGGAGTTGATCTCAAGACCGGACAGCCCGTCAACGGCATTGTTGATCTTCAGCCCGACGGCACTACCGCCTGCGGAGCATGGATTTATGCCGGTATATTCAAGGGCGGGAAGAATCTCAGCAAGCGCCGCGACAACAAGACGGATCCCAGCGGCCTCGGCATCTATCCCGGCTTCGCCTGGACGTGGCCGGGCAATATGCACGTTCTCTACAACCGCGCCTCATGCGACGCCAAGGGCCAGCCTCTCAACAAAGACCGCGCCATCGTGTGGTGGGATGACACGCAGAAGAAGTGGGCCGGTTGGGACACTCCAGACGTGCCGGTTCCTACAGACGGACCTGACACGCCTAACGGCCAAAGGCCCTTCCGCATGAATGGTGAGGGCGTAGGCCGCCTCTTCGCCGCAGCCTACAAAGACCCCGATCCCAAGGACAAGGAGCTTCCGCGTGATGTCTCCTACACTCCTAAAGACGGTCCCATGCCGGAGTACTACGAACCTATCGAGAGTCCGACTCCCAATGCCATGCACCCGGCAGTGGCAACCAATCCTTGCGTGAAGTATCCACGCCTCAAGGACGGCCGCCATCCCATCGGCACCCGCGACAAGTTCCCTTACGTGCTGATGACCTCCAGCATGGCCGAACACTGGTGCTGCGGCTCAGTCACGCGCAACACACCCTGGCTTAACGAACTTGTCCCGGAACCTGTGGTTGAGATTCCTGAAAAGCTCGCAATCAAGATCGGACTCAAGCACGGCGAACACGCCCGCGTCTCTTCGGCGCGCGGCGAGGTCATCGTCAAGACCGTCGTCACCAAGCGCATGCAGACCCTCAACATCAACGGAGAGGAAGTCGTCTCTGTCTGGATGCCCTACAACTGGGGATTCAAGGGCCTCAGTACAGGCCCCAGCACTAACATTCTGACCATTGATGCGGTGGACCCCGGCGCTGGAACGCAGGAAACCAAGGCCTGTCTCGTCAACATTGTGCCAGCCGCGGACGGCAAGGGAGGTTCCCATGTCTAGCATGACGCCTAGCGTAATCTCTAGCGCGACCCTCATCGACGCCACCATCTGCATCGGATGCCGTTCCTGCCAGGTCTCCTGCAAGCAGTGGAACAACCTGCCAGCCGAGCACACCACCCTTCCTGCTGAAAACCTTGCTCTCCAGAACCCCAAGCTGCTCTCGGCAAAAACATATGTTCTCATTCAACAGAATGAGATCGACGACGCAGCCGCACCCGGAGGCTTCCGCACGGTTTTCGTCAAACGCCAGTGCATGCATTGCGAAGACCCGTCCTGCGTTGCTGCATGCCCTGTCACCGCCATGCACAAGACAGCCGAAGGGCCGGTCGCATACGACGCATCCAAGTGCATCGGTTGCCGTTATTGTATGTGGGCCTGCCCCTGGGGAGTTCCCGCCGCACAGTGGGATTCGCTCGCGCCCAAGATCAGCAAGTGCGACATGTGCTACAGCAGAATCTCGCAGAAAATTCCCATTGCGCGCAACGGCGAGCCGCTGGTAGCCACACAGCACCAGTCGTACCAGCACATTATGGCCGAGCCCGCCTGCGTCAAGCAGTGCCCGTCCGGCGCACTCAAGCATGGAACCCGCGAAGAAATGCTTGCGGAGGCGAAGCGCCGCATCCACGAGAACCCGGGCAAGTACGTCAGCCACATCTATGGCGAGCACGAGGCTGGCGGCACCAACACCCTGTATCTGTCGCCCGTTCCCTTTGAGACGCTTGGCTTTCCCACGGTGCAGTCCGAACCGTTCCCGCATTACAGTGCGATCGCTTTGGGCTCAGTGCCTCCCGCAGTTGTCGGCGTTGGCGCACTGCTCGGCGGAGCCTATATGCTCTCGCAGAGGCGAGCCGCTGTTGCGGCAACTGAGGGTGGTGGCGTCGCCGTCCTCGAAGCACCCGCAGCAGTTGCTACTCTTGCGCCCAAGCCTCCCAAGGTTTCGCGCATCGACCGCCCTGAGCCCCCGCGACACGAGGAGCATCATCCGCATTTCGCTCCCGTTCCGCATCCACTATGGACTCCGGCCAACAAGTTCCTAGCCGCGCTCATGGCCTTCGGAGGACTTTCGTTCATCCTCCGCTTCGCCCTCGGCATCGGAGTGAGCACCAATCTCAGTGACACGTACGCCTGGGGTCTCTGGATCATCTTCGACCTCGTCTGGATCGCTCTGGCCGCCGGAGCATTTGCGACGGCCGGCCTCATTTACGTCTTCCAGCGCAAGGATCTCTACTCGATGGGCCGCTCTGCCGTGCTCATGGGGCTGCTCAGTTACGGGTTTGTGACGGTCACGCTTCTCGCCGATCTTGGTCTGCCATGGCATTTCTATGCGCTTGCGCTCAACGCGCCCAAGCACTCCGCCATGTTTGAAGTCTCATGGTGCGTCGGTCTCTATGTGACGATTCTCCTGCTTGAGTTTCTTCCTCTCCCCTTCGAGCGCTGGGGCCTGTCAAGTTACATGGAGAACTGGAAGAAGTACTCTCCAGTTTATGTCGCTGTTGCCATGAGCCTCTTTGTGTTTCTGCTCTCGCACAATCTGCTCTGGGTCGCTGCCACCGCGATTGTATTCGGAAGCCTCGCCTATGTTTTCCGCACTAAGCCGGGCGAAAAGCCGGTCCCAATCATGCTGGCCATCGCGGCCGTTACCCTTTCCACCATGCACCAGAGTTCGCTCGGTTCGCTCTTCCTGCTGATGCCGGATAAGCTCAACCATCTCTGGTGGTCGCCGATGATGCCGGTCTCGTTCTTCCTCTCCTCGGTTGCAGCAGGCACCGCGCTCATCGTTCTGGTCGAGATGTGGGTCGCCAAGGTTTGGGATCGTCCGTTACGCATCGCGCAGGTAGCGGCGATGGGCAAGGTAGCTTTCTGGTCGATGTTTGTCTATCAGGTGGTTCGCCTTGGCGACCTAGCTTACCGTGGAGGCTTCCAGACTGGAGGCTCGAAGACGGGGCTCTTCCTCGCTGAGGTGTTGCTCGGCGGTCTGCTGCCGCTCGTGCTGCTCTCCACCAATGCGCTACGTAACAACCCGAAGACACTGGCTCTCGGCTGCGCCTTTGCCGTTGGGGGTGTCGTCTTCAACCGCATGAACGTTGTCGCCTTCGGCATGACCCTTCGGGGCGCCATGCCGCAGACTGCGCCGGTTCACTACTTCCCCAGCATCTTCGAGTGGGGAATCTCCGTCGGCCTGATCGCCGCCACGATCTTCCTGTTTGGTCTGGGCGTGCGCCATTTGCCGGTGCTTCCGGAGGAGACAAACCCTTAGCCCATAAGCCAAGAGGATCTGGAACAGAACAGGCCACCTAAATCGGTGGCCTGTTTTCATGCAACTGCCGGGGACTGGAAGCACTTCTGAGGGGAACACTTCGTTTCGCGTTCTCCTGCGCGTTCTCCTGGATGATAGGCCAGAATCGCGGGTCAATCCACGGGTGCGGGCAGGGCTGTGTCCAGGCAGCTTCGCCGCATCGTCGCGTGAGCCGCCATCATCCCCAGCTCAGCCAGGAACAGGATACACATGCCGATCCTCAGGCTGGCGGTGGCGCTGGAGAGTACCCCGATGCAGAAGGGTAGTACTGCGCCTCCCAGTCCGCCGGCGGCAAACATCCACCCGAGCTTTTCACTGGTTCCACTGGAGAGATGTTGCGACAGAACGGCAATCGTCGTGGGAAAGACCGGTGCGCACCCGGCGCCGATGAGTATCACCGGGAGGTACAGCCAGGAACCTCCACGACCGAGTAGCAGTGCGGCGGTTCCCAAGGTTACCGTCACCATGCTGGCTGATAGAAACAGATGTTCGCGTCCGTGGCGAATGAAGAGCGCTGAGGCCAGGCGTCCAGTAAGTAGCGCCGCCCAGAATGTGCCCTGAAGCAGCGAACCCCTCTCCGGCGAGAATCCTTGTAGGCGCTGCGCGAAGGTCGGAAGCCAGCCAGCCACGCCGTTCTCAACTCCGACATAAATGAAGATCAGCAGGCCGGTTACGATGATCAGGCGGAGATCGTGAGTATTAAAACGAGCGGTGGAACGGCTGCGCCCAATTGTGACCCGCAGCGGTGGAATCACGAAGGCCGCAGTGACCAGGGCTGCACTGATGATGAAGAGCGTTCCGCGCAGTCCCAGTGTGCTGCGAAGTGCAAGGCGGGAAATCAGTCCCGGCGCCAAGATCGCACCAAGCGCCCAGAAGAGGTTCAGCAAGTTCAGGGCGCGAGCCCGGTGGCCGGGAAGCGCTTCACATACCGCGACGGAGATGGACGGTGTGGCGAAACCGATGCCAATCCCATAAAGCAGGATTCCTCCCGCCGCAGTCCACGCTGAATAATATGGAACGCAGGCAACTCCAGCCGCCATGATCAGGAGCCCTGCACGCATGGTGAGGTGGATTGAGATCCGCTGGATCAGAGAGGTTGATGCGATGGCTCCAAGGAAACCGCCGCAGAACTGCGCGACGAACAGCAATCCGGACTGAGTGTCTGTCAGCTTCCATTGCGCTGCCATCACGGGCAGCATCGGTCCCAGCATGGTGGTGGCGACACCCACCAGCGCGAACACGACCAGAGAAGCTGCAAGAAAACTCTTCATTCGGTTCATTCGACCGGGAATCTATTTGTTCTTCACCCGCGCGGTCGATTCGCGCACCATGAGTTTGGGCTCCACCTGAAGCGTGGCGGGAAACTCTCCATTCGGCGCATTGATTTTTTCCAGCAGTTTTTCGGCAGCGAGAGAACCCATCTGGTGCAGTGGTTGCCGGATCGTCGTCAGAGATGGGATATGAAACGCCGCTCCCCGAATATCGTCGAATCCTACCACGGAGACATCCTCCGGAACGCGCCTGCCGGACTCCTGCAGGGCGCGGATCGCGCCGATTGCGGATATATCATTGAAGGCGAACAGAGCGGTAAACGGCTCGCCTGAGCTAAGGATCTTCTTCATCGCATCGTAGCCCACCTCGGGTGACGGCGAGTAGCTGTGCATCTGTGACGTCAGTCCCGCGCTTACTTCCAGGCCCAGGCGCTTTGCAATGGTCTGGATGGATCTCCAACGGATATCCGTATCGGAGCTGAATGCCTGTCCCTTGATGAATGCGATGCGTTTGTGTCCGAGTGAAGCGAGATGCCCAAGTGCGAGTTCCGCAGCCCGATCATGATTTAGAACAATGTTTGTAACTCCGGCCCTCACCATGTGCCCGGAGACGCAGATGACCGGGCAGGGAATGTCAGTCTCAATCGGCGTATCGACAAGAATGAGACCCTCCACGGCACGGTCATAGAGCAGTTTGGGATACTCCAGCAGCAGCTGTTTCTTGTGCCGGTGGCTGGCCGCCAGCCATGCAAAACCCTTCTTCAGGAGAAAATCCTCGATGCCGCTCAATACCATTGCCGAGTAACCGTCGCTCAGTTCGGGGATCAGCACGCCGACTGAGTAAGTGCGTTGCTGGCGCAGCGAGCGGGCGATAATATTGGGGCGATAATTGAACTTCCGCGCAGCCTGCATGACCCGCAGCTTCGTAGTCTCTGGAATGGAAGCCGACAGAGGTGTTTGATTGATTACAATCGAAACCGTGGCGGGCGAGAGACTTAGATATTGCGCAAGGCTCTTAAGCGTCACGGGTTTCTTCGGGGTGTCTTCGTCTGGCTTCTGTGTCCGCTTGCCTTTGCGCGGTAGCATAAGCACAGAGTGTCGCACACAGAGTTGCACGCCGCAAGCACGGACATGAGATAGGCAACAATTTCCCAGTTGACGGTCAATCCTGATTTGCTATGCTGTTGAACGCAGTATTAAATCGATTTTGTAAGGACTAGGCCATGTCGGACAAGTCCCCCGAGTTTCGTTCCCTGATCAGCCGCCGCACTTTCCTCGGTAGTGCCGGGCGTTTTCTCTTTGCCGCGCCCATGTTGTCTTTCGTGGGGACTCCGTCCTGTTCTTCGGGAGGCAGCGCAAGCTCTCCGAACGCGCCGGCAGGTTATACAGGAACGGACGATCAACTCATGGACGACATTGAACGGGCCGCATTCCAGTTTTTCTGGGAGCAGTCCCATCCGCAGACTGGCCTTACCAAGGACCGTGCCGGCTTCAGTGGTACGGACAGCTATACGGTGGCCAGCATTGCAGCCACCGGATTTGCGCTCTCGGCTCTGTGCATTGCGGATCAGCGCGGGTACATGGATTCAGCTTCGCTGCAGGCTCGGGTTCTAACTACGCTACAGACAATTCTCAACACGGTGCAGGGAAACCAGGGTTTCCTCTATCACTTCATCGACTGGTCAACCGGGCAGCGCGCCTTTAACAGCGAGGTCTCCTCGATCGATACATCGCTGCTGCTCTGTGGTGTGCTCACGGCACGTCAACATTTCAGCGCGAACGCGCAAATCGTCAGCCTTGCGACCCAGTTTTACAATCGCGTGAATTGGCCGTGGATGCTGAATGGAGGAACAACCCTCTCGATGGGATGGCTGCCGGAGTCTGGTTTTATTGCCGCGCGCTGGAATCACTACTGCGAACTGATGATGATCTATTTGCTGGGGATTGGCTCGCCCACGTACCCGCTCTCACCGAATACGTGGCAGGCGTGGACGCGCCCGCTGTACACCTACCAAGGAATCAGCTACATCTCGGGTGGCGATCCTCTCTTCACCCATCAGTACTCGCACGCATGGTTTGATTTTCGTAATAAACATGACGCCTATGCCGACTATTTCCAGAATTCGGTCAAGGCTACGCAAGCGCACAAGCTCTTCTGTCTCTCACTGCAGAGCCAGTTTCCCGACTATGTAGACGCTTTGTGGGGCATTACCTCGTCGGACTCCGCCAATGGCTATGTCGCATGGGGCGGCCCTCCGGCCATGGGGCCTATCGATGGAACTGTGGTTCCATGCGCCGCTGGCGGCTCGGTCCCCTTTGACTCTGTTGATTGTTTGAAAGTTCTGCGGAACATGCGCGGAAACTTTGCACAGGGCTGGGGAAAGTATGGGTTTACCGACGCATTCAATCCACTTACCAACTGGTGGAATCCCGACGTTCTCGGTATCGATCAGGGAATCACCATGTTGATGGCGGAGAATCAGCGCACAGGATTCGTCTGGAGTACGTTCATGGCGAATCCCGAGGCGCAGACTGCCATGCAACTGGCTGGCTTCACAGCCAACTCGTAGGGTTACTCCTCAACAGCAAACTTCACAGGCGTTCCGCTTGCCGAGTCATGTGTAACCCAGACACTCACCTCGGAAGGCTCTGCCATAAACTTGTTATCCACGTTCCAGAATGACAGCGCATCGCGGTCGAGTACGAACTCCACAGTGCGGGATTCTCCGGGCGCGAGCACAATGCGCTGGAAGCCCTTGAGTTCCCGGCGCGGGCGCGCGATGCTGGTTCCGCGCTGTCCAATGTAAAGTTGCACGACTTCCTCTCCGGCGCGCTGGCTGGTGTTCTTGACTTGTGCGGTCACCTTCACCTGCGCGCCCGGAGCACTTCGATTCAGGCCTGCGGCGCTGACAAAGCTGGTGCTCAGGACTGGCTGTGAGTAAGTAAAGCTGCTGTAGGAAAGTCCGTAGCCGAATGGGTAGAGAGGCAGATTCGTCTCATCAATGTAGCGCGAGTGATACTTTTCATCACCATTCAACGGAGGATGTGAAAGGTCGACTCCATCGGCGGGGCGGCCTGTGTTGAGCGCGTTGTAATAGAGCGGCTCCTGGCCTACGCTCCGTGGAAATGTCGCGGTAAGCCGTCCACTTGGATTGGCGTCGCCGAAGAGCGTGCGCACCAGTGCAGGCCCGGCTTCCACTCCAGGGAACCAGGCTTCGAGCATGGTGCCAACTTTTGATGCAACGTTTGTCAGCACCAGGGGGCGCCCGGAAAAGAGAATGATCGCCGTTGGCTTACCTACGGCCGCAACCTTGCTCACCAGTGCTTCCTGCTTGCCGGGCAACTCAAGAGCCACGAGGGAAGTAGCCTCGCCCGTCATGGTGGCGGCTTCTTCGCCTACAGTCAGCAAAACCAAATCCGCGTTCTGTGCGGCTCTGACAGCATTCGTGAAGTCTCCGTCTCCGCCCAGAATTGGCGTGCCCTTCTCGAATAACAACCGGATGCCGCGAGGCTCGGCATATAGCTCCAGAGCTTTGCGTAGGGTTATTACGTCCTCCGCTCGCCCTTTGCCAGACCAGGAACCCAGCATATCGATGCTGCTGTCTGCCAGAGGTCCAATGATGGCAATCGTTGTACCACGCTCTGCCTGCAAGGGCAGCATGGCTCTTCCTTGTGAGGCATCGTTCTTCAGCAATACAAAAGATTCTTCGGCGAGCGTTCGGCTTAACTCGCGTGAAGTTTGCGGAATAGTTCTGTCAGGATTTCTTGCGCCTGTCACGTAAGGATTTTCAAAGAGGCCAAGAATAAACTTCATGCGGAGCACATTCCGCACCGACTCATCGAGGAGGCTCTGTGGAACCTTGCCCGCATGCACCAGTTCAGCCAGGTGGCTCTCGTAGAGATTGCTCTCCATGTCCATATCAATACCGGCCAGGAAGGCGCGCTTAGCTGCCGTGGCTCCGTCGTTGGCGATGCCGTGCTCCATCAGTTCGGCAATTGACGTCCAATCGCTCACGATCAATCCCCGGTAGCCCCACTCACCGCGGAGAATGTGGCGCAGCGTGAATGCATTGGCCGTGGACGGCTCGCCGTTGAGCGCGTTGAACGAACTCATAACGCTCAGCACTCCCGCCGCTTCTGCGGCCTTGAATGGTGGAAGGTATATCTCGCGCAGAGTGTGTTCGGAGATTTCGGCTGAGTTGTAGTCGCGTCCGGCTTCGGCAGCGCCATAGCCGACGAAGTGCTTGGCGCAGGCTGCAATCGAATCAGGCGATGTCAGATCTCCCTGGTATCCGCGAATGTAGGCCTGGGCGATTGCCGAACCGAGGTAGGGATCTTCTCCTGCGCCCTCGGTGATGCGTCCCCAGCGTGCGTCGCGAGCAATGTCCACCATTGGGGAAAACGTCCAGCGAATTCCTTCCGCGGAGGCTTCGCTGGCCGCAACGCGCGCAGCTTGCTCGATCCGGGCAGTGTCCCAGCTTGCGGACATCCCCAGCGGAATCGGAAACTCTGTCCGGTATCCATGTATTACGTCAAGGCCGAATAGGAGTGGAATGTGCAGACGCGATTTCTCAACTGCGATGCGTTGTATCGCATTCACTTTCTCGGCGCCCGCCAGGTTAAACAGCGATCCTATCTTTCCTTTGGCGATCATCTCGCTGTAATCGTCTCGTCCCGTCCCCGGCCCAGTCGGCGCTCCCGCTGAATATTGATTGAGCTGTCCAACCTTCTCTTCCAGTGTCATCTGCCGCAGGAGATCATCAATCCGCCGTTCCAGTTCAGGGGAGGAGAGAGGCGCTGAGACATGGTACTGACTCGAACTCGACGATGAGTTTGGGGGTGTGGATAAGACCTGGCCCTGTGCGTACGTGACGGCGAGTATTGCGATACAGAGAAACCGTGTTCTGAGAGGAAGTCCATGGCCCATGGGAAATCTCCAAGATCTGAACTCAAAGCCAGCAGGCCTACCCATTCTATCTGCGGTGCCAAGCTGCGGTGGATAGACTTAAGAACATCAGAATAATTCTTGCCTGCAATAAAGTAAATCGATTAAATACAGGGCTTTTCGCTGGTGGCTGAGCACAGAAAGAAGCTGCTCGACAGGCCGGGAAGTACCTGTCGAGCAGCTCGGGGAAAGGAACGGCGCACCCGAGATGGAATGCGCCGTTCAGCGATTTAGAAGCTGAACCTCGCCTGCAGCGAGACGGTACGGCCTCCCAATGCAGACTGTGCAACGCCAAAGTTCGAGTTGCTGACGTTGTTCGAGATGCTGGTCGGGTTGAAGTTCAGCAGGTTGAAGAGGTTGAAGGCATCCGCGCGGAACTCGAGCTTAGCCCTTTCGCCGAGGCCCGGAACATTCGGGAAGCCAAAGCTCTTGGCTAGCGAAAGGTCCAGGTCTCTGTATCCCGGTCCGGTCAGCGAGTTGCGATGCACGAGAGGAGCTGTAGGCAGTGCTGTGCCATAGGCTGATCCGCTGTAAGCTGTGTATGCCGACGCCGGAGTGTTGTAGTACGCCGTTCCATTTGCACCGGTGACATGCGCCAGCGGATAGTTGGACCCGGTCTTGAATTGATCGTTGCTGGTGCTGCTGCCTGCGCCGCCAAAATACTCTGTCGGGAGCAGTTGGCCGTAGCCGCAAGAGCCGCAGTAGAGGTTTCCGCCAACCACGTTCACAACCGGGTTCCACGGGAATCCGGAGTGAATATTCAGAATGCCGCTGAGGGACCAGCCTCCAGCGACCTTTTCCAACCAGCCGTGTTCGCCGCGGAAGATAACCGGCTGCCACATGCCGAAGAGTTTGAAGGCCTTGCCAACGTTGTAGTCGGAACGCCCGTAAGACAGGTTCGGATTATACGGGTAGTCCTGTTCCGAGTACGGCGCCGAGCTCGTGTCCATACTCTTGGCCCAGCTGAATTCTGCATCGGCCGTGAAGTTGTGCGCGAACTCATGCTTCAGTCCAGCCAGCATGGAGTTGTAGTTGCCGCTGCCATTCACTCCCCAATAGTCCCCTCCCGATACCGCCGGGTTCAGGGTGTAGCCCTTGGTTGCAGGGACAGCATTCGGGTTTGCGTGGAAGTAAGTATTACGCGACAGACTTCCCTGGTATCCCAACGTGGCTACGTAATGGTGGCCAAGGTCATATTGGGTATCCAGCGAGTAGTGATGGGTTAGCATCGTGGGGAGGTTGCTGGGGAACGCGCTGATATTCACCGAGCCGGTTGTCGGCAATCCATTGGTGCCAAAGCTAGCAATCGTGTTCGGATTCGCGGGATACACAAGCGACCTTGCGTTGCCCGGAATGGCATACACGATGCCGGGGTTTGGACTCGATGGCAGGTTCATGTTGAGATAGTTAAATTGCGTCAGACCAGGATTTCCCTGGACATTGGCGCTGATAGCAATCTCTTCCTGGTTGTAGTTCAGCCCGTAACCGCCGCGAACCACGAGTTTGTCATGGAACTGCATCGGGCTCCACGCAAAGCCAACCTGTGGGCCGAAATTACCCTTCTGCGCGTTCCAGAGATTGCCGCCCTTCCGGATGTTCAGGCCGGTCATCTCGGCTGCTCCAGAGCCAAGGACAGCTACGAACATGTTGCCAGCCTTTGCTGAGAGCGGGCCAAAGTAGGAATAACGCAGTCCCAGATTGACCGTGAGGTTCCTCTTGAGTTTGAAGTCATCCTGGGCAAAGAAGCCCCAGATGTCTTCGCGATCATCCTGGCGGTTCGCCGTCGGTATGCCGGTATGCGGATCAAAGCTTGCATATTCGGTGTGCGGCGCGTCGTTGAGGAAATCCCAGATGTTGAAGAAGTTGAAGTTTGGCACACCGCAGCCCACGCAGTTGTTCAAGTAATAGAGGCGCGTGACTTCGCCGCCGAACTTGACGGTGTGGCGTCCAATGACCTTAGTGGCAACATCCTTGTAGCTGAAGGTCCACTGGTCATCGTGGCTGCCCACGCTCGCTCCAAAGGAACTCGGCGTGATGCTGCCGAGGCTTCCAATGTTGACCTCGGGAAGTCCGACGGGCTGTTGCGGGTTGGAGGCAATTTCATTCCAGCGCCATCCGGCGGCGTTGGCGCGAGCTTCATTCAGGAACGTCGGCGAGAAGACGTGGTTCCAGATAAGCGAGAACGCGTCATTGATTGCCTGGTGATGGAAGTTGTTGTAGGGACGGGCCGTGCCGTTGTAGAAGGTGCTCGTTACGGGAACCCAATAGATCGCAAAACCAAGGCGATCTTTGTTGGTAAGATTCGCATCGAGGCGTCCGTTGTACTGGACGTCCGTGTTCGTGGTTGGAGTTGAGGTGGTGTACTGAGCGATGTCTGCTACCGTTCCGAGGCCGCTGCCCAGGCCGGCGTGTTGGGGATCGTTCGTCCAGGTGGGATCCTGCGTACCCAGAGCGGATGTTAAAGGCGTGCCGATATTGATGCCCGAGGTTCCAATTGTTGCGCAGTTAACCCCTTCCGTCAGTCCAGCCGTGAGGCAGGTAGAGGGACCCATTTTCGCGGCGCTGACTCCAGACCCAGGGTAGGTGAGAATCTTGTTGGCAATGCTTCCGGGAGCCCCCAAGGCGTCAAAGGCAGCGGTATCGTACCAGCCGTTTGCCGTGCCGTTGAAGCTGGCGCGAATCGTTTCGTAGGCGAAGAAGCCGAAGATCTTGTTCTTCCAGATCGGACCACCAACGCTTCCGCCGAACTGATTGAACTGATGGGTATCTTTCTGCGGATTTCCTGTCCCGCCGTAGCGCTGAAAGGCATTCAGGCCCGGACGGTGGGCATCCCAAAAGAGGCTTCCATGGATTTGATTGGTTCCGCTCTTGGATGTGATCTGAACCTGGGCGCCACTGAAGCGGCCATTCTCAGCGTCGTAGCCATTGGAAACAACCTTGATGTTCTCAATCGAGTCTTCCGTCGGCGTGATGACGGTATTTCCGCCCCAGACCGCACTGGTGACGCTGATGCCGTCAATCGAAATACCGTTGTTTTCAAACTGCCCGCCATTGGCCAGGACTTGCGGGCCATTTTCCGTCTGGAAGATGCCAGCGCCGCCGTTAGGTGCGCCGCCTCCAGTCTGTGTGCCAGGGAGATTCTGACCATTGCCGGCATTTCCCTGCGCGCCATCGCCGAAGAGACCCGGCGTCAATTGGAGCAGCGAGAGAGCATCACGCCCAAACGAGGGCATATGTTCAATCTGGTTGGCGGAGATAGTGCCGGTGATGGAGGCAGTCTCTGTATCGATTGCCGGGACCGCCGAAGCGTTTACCGAAACCGTTTCTGAAGTTGCGCCAATCTCCAACTCAACATTCACTCCGTTTGGCTGCTCAGGAATCAACTGCAGATCGCTGAGCATTTTCTTCTTGAAACCTTTCTGCTCAACCACTAACGAGAAGCGGTCAGCAGGGAGGGCATTGAAGTTGAAGACGCCAGCTTCGTTGCTCGTTCTGATCACCGTCAGGTTGGTTGACAGGTCCGTGAGTGTGAGTGTCGCGCCCGGGACGACGGCTCCCTGCTGGTCCGTTACCACACCCTGGATTGAAGTGCGGTACTGTGCGAATGCAGGTGTGCTTAAACACAAGCAAATCATCGTCATCACGCAGACTGCGAGAATACTGAATAGTTTTCTAGTCATGCTCTCTCCCCATAGGTACAGGAAAAAACTTGCATCACCGAGTGGAATAGCTTGCTGCGACAGTCCATACTGTGTTCCTCCAAAAGTGTTGCTCACTCTCATCCCCGGTCACTAGATTTGCCGGGGACGTCGGTTCGTGGTGTGCTCGTCCAGGTTAGGAGCCACCCTGCCGCGGTCCTGCATTCCCGCTGCTTGGGCTGGCGGCGGCTAAATCTATTAAAACGATTTAGCGACGAGACAATACCACTTGATAAATTCGTGTGTCAATCGGAAATTCTGCTCCAGATGAAAAGTCCGAGGCCTTTCAGAGGAAGGAATTGCATTCCCATCGCAGGAATCCGCTTGAACATTGCGAACAAAGGGTAGGATTCGGTCGCCCTTTGAATGGTTTCACCGGGATGCCGTTGGGCGGCAACTTTGGATGAGGGAAGTCGGAAAAGTCGAAACGGAACCCTGCAGACGAAGCGGGTGCAACTCGGCGTTCATCCCGATAGGAGAGACAAAGAACGCAACGAGGATGCGGCGGACAGTTCCGGGCAAGAGGCTGGTTACTTGTGCGCCAGCTTCAATTGGATATCCAGCAGGAGTTGGTGTGCTGCCGAGCCCTCTTGTTTTGCGCCTGCGGAAACCTCATTGAGGGCAAGCAGCTTGTCGGCGATCCCGGCATGGGGCAGTGCTTCCTGATAGCGGTGCTGCCCGGCCAGCGCGCGAGCCCACAAATAGTGCGATATTCCGAAGCGCCGGTCAGTCGGTGCGACTTTGCCCGTCTCTATTTCCACCATTTCCTTCGCAACTTTCTCTGCCTCCGCATAGCGTCCGGTTTCAACGTATGCCCGCGAGAGAAAGGAGAGCGGATCGAATAGAGAGGGGCTGGAGCCTGCGATCTTTCTCCAGGCGGGCATGGCCTTTTTCAGCTTGATCACAGCTTCCGGCGCGCGGCCAAGCTTGATCAACGCTCCCGACAGGTTATCCAACTGCTCCAGCGCCCCCCGGCTCTCGGCGCCGGAACACGCAATGTATCCATCGTAGGCACGCTGATACATTGGGAGGCTTCCCTGAACGTCACCCCGATGGTCTTTAATGAATGCCAGCTCACCGTAGACCGCCGACTGATCGCACTGGGCCTGGGGATCCTGTGCGTAGACCTGGAGAGCCTGTAGATATACCGGCTCGGCTTCATCAAAACGCTCTCTCAGCTTGAAATCAAAGGCAAGGTTATAGAGCGTGTCCGCGACCTCACGGGGCGGCAGATTATACTCGCGGCTCTCCTTGGCGGCAGTTTGCAGCAAGTGGAGATTTTCGTCCGTGAGATAGCCCAGCCGGTCCCGATTGCCGGCGTAGTAAACCGCGCTCCACACGCGAACAGATGGAGATATGCCCGGCTTGCGGGATAGCTCCAGTGCATGCGCCGTGAGGGTCTGGCCGAGATCGGTCTGCCCCTGCGTATAAGCCAGGTCGCCCAGAGTGGACTCCGACTCGGCTTCCGCTTCGATATCGCCGGCGGCTTTTGCGCTGGCGATTGTCTGGGTAAGCACTTTCTGGGCATTGTCCAGATCGCCATTCTCATACATCGATTCAGCCAGACTGATCTGCGCCTTCCGCAGGTCAGCCGGGTCTTTGATGTAGTCCGGTAACAGCTTTACGCCGAGTTGCAGGAACTCCGGCACGGTGACCGTTGGCTTGCCAGTGAAGTTGGAGTTGGCCAAGTAGAGAAGCCGGTACATGAAATTCTGCATTCTCAGGGCGCGTTGTCCTTCGCGCAGCGCCTGCTCTTGACGCCAAGCTCCGTAGCTGAGGCTCGCCAGCAAGATCACCGTGATCAGGAGCGAAGTCACGACGGTTCCGCGATTGCGGCGCACAAACTTGCTGAACTTGTAAAACCTGGTCTGAGGACGGGCCAACACCGTGCGACCGTCGATGAATCGCTGAATGTCTCCGGTCAGCGAATCCACTGAGGAATAGCGGTCTTTCGGTCTTGAACTCAGACACTTTGCGACGATCGTTGCCAGATCGTCGCTGAGCAGGGAACGCAGGCGGCCCTCGGAAAGCCCGCGTTGCGCCGCCGCTGGTTCCGTCACTGCGTCCGGTAAAGGCTCGGGCTCCTCTTCGTTCACCGCCCGCTCAATCATCGCGGCTACTGAGGCGTCGCCGCCGGGTCTGCGTCCGCTGAGCATTTCAAATAGGATCACGCCGAGTTCGTACACGTCGCATGCGGTTGTCACTGGCTCGTTACGTAGCTGCTCTGGACTGGCATAGGCCGGTGTTGCCATCACGGTGACGGTCAAAAGACTGTCCGGCTGGATCAGCTTCGAAGTTCCAAAGTCGAGCAGTTTCACCGTGCCGTCGGAGGTCACAAGAATATTCGAGGGCTTCAGGTCGAGATGGACCACCAGGTTGCGGTGTGCATAAGCCACCGCGTCACAGACGTGCAGAAAAATCTGCAGGCGTTCGGCGATGTCGAGGTTTTTCCCGTCGCAATACGTATCGAGATGAACCCCGTCGACGTACTCCATCACCAGGTATGGTTGCCCACTCTCGCTGAGTCCCGCGTCCAACATGCGCGTGATGTTCGGATGGTCCAGCGACGCCAGAATGTGTTGTTCGCGGTGAAATCGCTCGGCAAAGGATGGGCCTGCGGCATGAGGCGCCAACACCTTCAAGGCAGACCGTTGCAGAGCGCCGCCAATCATGCGCTCCACCAGGTAAACAGAGCCAATTCCGCCTGTCCCAATGTGCTTCAAAACCGAGTAAGGCCCGATCTTTCCGCTCATGGCTGGCGCGCCTTTCGGTGCCGCCTCCAGGCTGTCGATGTTCGCGGCCAGGAAGATAGTCAGCGCACGTCGTCGAATTTCCGGATCTGGACAGTGCTCGGCCAGTACCCGTTCGCGGTCTTCTTCGGGCGTCACCTCAGCGAGATGAAACAGGTCTTGCAGTAGTTCCCAGTTCTCTGAATCTTGGATCATGAAGGCCACTCTCTAGGGTTGGCGCGAAACAGAGAGAAAGTGCGTCAGGAATTACGGCGTGTGCAGGCGGTCGTAGAGCCAGCCGCGAACGAACCGGAGTTCGCGATCCACGCTGGCCTTGGAGGTATTCATCAGCTCTGCCGTCTCTTCCGCCGTAAAACCTAGAAAGAATCGCAGCTCAACCATGCGGCACTTCTGCGGGTCCAGCTTTTCCAACTCCGCGAGAACGCGGTCCAGATCCATCATCTCGGCGTGCCGGGCGTCAATCCAGATTAGTTCTTCATGCAGAGGAACCGGAATTCCGCCATCCCGTTTTTGCCGTCCCTCGGAGCGTGCGTGATCCACCAGGACGCGGCGCATGAGGCGCGCAGAGAGGCTGTAAAAATGTTCGCGATCTTCAAAGCGCAGGCTGCGCTGGCGAATCAGCTTCAGAAATAACTCATTCACCACGCTTGTGGGCTGCAACAGATTCTCGGGACGTTCCCCACGGAAGAGTGCGCCGGCAATTTGCCTCAGGTGAGGATAGACCAGATCGAAGAGCCTCTCGATGGCCGCGGGCTTACCCTCGTTCCATTCGTGGAGACGAATTGTGATTTCGCCCGGCTCGGGCAGCGGATTGTCGCCGCCGTGTGCCGCAGAGACTTCGTTCACTCTGATTCACCCCTTTTTCGCGCCAGCCGCAATGCTGAACAGAGGAACGTGATTATACTCCAGAGTTGCACGAATCAAAGCGCTATGCAGCGGACCGCAGAGGCTTGATTTTGGCGCGATAATAGGTGCGTCATATATAGTGCCGTCAGGAGAGTGTCCGATGAGTTCGCCAGAAGCCCCCGCTCCAGTTCCATCGCCGAATCGTGCGGTAGAGAACATCGCCGACGCCCGTAAGCTTTTGCAATCTCTGCGGGAGAGACTGGGCCAGCATCCGGAGTTGGAGGAAGCCATCCTCAAATTGGAACTGGCGCTCAGCGCCCTAACCCTGCAAACAGGCGGATTGCTGTAAAGCTCAGGACAGAGAAAAGCCCCCGCAGCCAGGTTCGACTGAAGGGGCGAAGAAAATTGTTGAGTGAGTGGGCGGAGCGGATTTTAGCGCCGACCGCCGTGTCCACCACCGTAGGACGCATAACCGCCGCCTGCCGAAGCGCGCCCGCCGCCAACTGATCCGCGTCCACCGGCATAACCACCACCGCGATAACCGTAACCGCCACCCCGGTAGCCGTAGCCGCCGCCGCGGTAGCCATAGCCACGGCCATATCCATAGCCGTAACCTCTGCCGTACCAACCGCCGCCTACCACCACGCCAGCGTAAGGATAAGCGCATGGATAGTAGCCGCAGTCATAGTAGGGTGGATATCCCACATAAGGAGCTGGCACCACATATCCGTAAGCCGGACGGCCAAGGCCGATTCCGATTGCCACTTGTGCGCTTGCCTTTGGGGGCGCGGCCATTGCGAATACCATCACCAGACCGAATAACGCGAATATTGTCTTTTTCATCATCTTCCAGACCTCGATGTTCTGTAATGGTTAGAAACCCGCCCACTCGAAAAAGTTTCGCGGCGCAAGTCTGCACTTGAATCTCGCAGGCTTCTGCCATACTGTGCGACGTTGCAGGCTCCAAATCGGGCCGAGTTGCTTTTCTTTTTCAATTTAATCCTGTAAGTGAGGGCCATAGGCAGCTACATTCTTCTTGGGACAAGCAGCACGAGTGATAGGTGGTCAGGAGTTTTCTATGGGAGTGTTCCTGAGTCTGGACGACTTCAACCGGGTTCTTTTCATCCGGTTCGAGGGCGTACTCACAGATCAGGTGCTGTTGGACCGTTACCAGCAAGTCAGGGCGTGGATGGAGAACCATGGTTCCATCTCCAGTATTACCGACTTCAGCGAGGTAACTTCCTTCGACGTGACCGCGCAGGGAGTCAATCTGCTGGCGGCAAACTCCCCGATGGTGCCGGACGGCTACTTGCGTGTGGTGGTTGCGCCTCAGGATGAGGCGTATGGAATGTCTCGCATGTTTGAAATGGTGGGCAGTCTCACTCGCAACCGGGTGGACATTGTTCGCACCATGGAGGAAGCGTACGTCCTGGCCGGCATCAAGAAACCTGATTGTTGCCCTATCCTCAATTGGTAAGAATCTCTCCTTCCCAGCTCTGTAATGACAAATTCAGCCTGATGTGTTCACAAAAGCGCTGTACTGCCGCGCTTTTTGCCCTGCGGAAAACGAAAGGGCCGGGAAGGAATACAATGGATGGGGAAGATGTTCTCTCTGCGGACAACATTCCGCTTCCGCCTTTGCATATCGGGTGGCGTCCCGGTGTGCGGATTATGTTGTGGGTAATGACCGGCACGGACGCATGGCGTCAGTTTTCCGGCTTCAGAATTCCCGCGTGCAGAGGGTGCGTCGGCTGTACACGTTGAGCAATCAACGATGGTCTAGTGTTGCATTTGCCCGTTGAGTGCATACGAATGCTGGGCGACTGTGAAATTTGCGGACCGGGTTGAACCGGTTCGAACTAAACATTGAGAGATTGGAGTCTGAATGGCAGGAAACTCAAGAACTACTTTCACCAAGCGCTCAAAAGAGCGCGCTCGCCAGGAAAAGCGTCAGGAAAAGTCGCAGAAGATGGAACAGCGCAAACTGGAGAAGACGGTCGATCCGACCGATCCGGTCGAGCGAAGCGGCGAGCCGGTCATTCAGTATGACGAGGACGGGCAGCCGATCGCGCTGGATTTCAACGATTTCTAAACTGCTGCTCCGCGCCTGATCGCACAGATCAGATTAAGCATTTTCAGCCTCACATTCCTCTGCGAATGTGGGGCTTTGTTGTGAGCTGCTAAATGCGCGCGAACGCGGAAAGGCAGTGTCTCACACAGACAGGCGGGCATCCAACCATGCGAACCCAGAAAAAGGAGGCTGTTATGTACGTAGTCACGGGAGCATCCGGCAATACTGGAAGTGTGGTTGCCGATCGTCTGCTGGCAGCGGGAAAGAAAGTACGCGGAATTAGCCGCAGTGCCGGGCGTATGCAGTCATTTGCGCAAAAGGGAGGCGGGCCATTCATCGCCGAACTCACGGACAGCGCGGCGCTGGCCAAAGCTTTCACGGGCGCGGAAGGGGTGTACGTCATGATCCCCGGCGATCCCACCCGAAGCGATTTTCTAGCGCATTCTGCGGCGGTGACTGAGGCGGTTGCCACGGCGCTCGAGCGAAGCCGCGTGAAGCACGTAGTTACGCTCAGCAGCGTGGGTGCCGATAAGGCGGAGAAGACTGGGCCAGTCGTGGGTCTGCATCGAATGGAGGAGCGTCTCAACCGCATCCCGGGCATCAAGGCGCTGCACCTGCGCGCTGCATACTTCATGGAGAACACCATGATGCAGGCCGCAATGATTCAACGGTTGAACATGTGTGTCGGCCCACTGCTTGTCGAATTGAAATTTCCAATGATTGCAACGCGTGACATTGGCGCTGCGGCAGCCGAGGCGCTACTGCATCTGAATTTCGAATCGCGAGAAACGCGCGAACTGCTCGGTCCTCGCGAGATCACAATGCAGGAGGCCGCGACCATTATCGGCAGAGCTATCGGCAAGCCAGATCTGAAGTACGCGCAAGCGCCGGACGACCAGATTCGCTCCGGCATGCAGCAGATGGGAATGTCTGCTGAAATGGCGGGCCTTATCCTGGAGATGGCAGCCGCAATGAATGGCGGCCACATGAAAGCACTGGAGCCTCGCGGAGCGCGGAATACCACGCCCACAACGTATGAGAAATTCGTTCAGGAGGAATTTCTGCCGCATTACAAAGGCAGCAAGGCCGCATAGCGTCCGTGAACATCCTTCGAGACTTAACGATTCGAGCCCCTCACTGGCCACCATCGCCGGTGAGGGATTTCTTTTGCAGTTCAGCGCGGCGTGAGTTTGTGCAGGCGCTCGGCGGCCGCGGCCAGGGTTTCGGCGCGCTTGCAGAAGGCGAAGCGGACCTGCTGCGAGCCCAGCGTGCTGTTGTAAAAGCTGGAGCCGGGGACGGCGGCCACGCCAATATCGGCGATCAGGTGGCGGGTGAATTCGACGTCATTGCGGAAGTTGAATCCGGCGACGTTGGTCATAATGTAATAGGCTCCGCGCGGCCGATAAGCGGTCAGTCCGGCTCCACGCAAGGCGGCCAGCAGTTGATCGCGCCGAACCAGGTAATCATCGGAGAGATGCCGGTAGTAGCTGGACGGCAGCGCCAACGCAACCGCTCCGGCAGCCTGCAATGGAGCCGCTGCGCCGACCGTCAGAAAGTCGTGTACCTTGCGAATGGCCGATGTCAGATCCGGCGGCGCAATAGTCCAGCCCACCCTCCATCCGGTGACGCTGTAAGTCTTCGACATTCCGTTAATGGTGATGGTGCGGTCAGCCATGCCTTCGATGGTGGCGGGCGAGATGTGCCGCGCGCCGTCGTACAGAATGTGCTCGTAGATCTCGTCGGTGATGGCGATGACATCGAATTCAACGCAGAGGTCGCGAATGGATTCCAACTCGGCGCGGGTGAAGACCTTGCCGGTGGGATTGTTCGGTGTGTTGAGGATGATAGCTCGAGTGTGTTGATTGAATGCTCCGCGCAACTCCGCCGGATCGAACTGCCATTCGCCGTCGGGCGTGGCCGGTGGATGCAGAGAAACGTAGCGCGGCGTGGCTCCGGAGAGAATCGCGTCGGCCCCGTAGTTCTCGTAGAACGGCTCGAAGACAATGACCTCATCGCCGGGATTCACCGTGGCGAGCAGCGAGGCGATCATGGCCTCGGTCGCGCCGCAACAGACTGTAATCTGGGTTTCAGGATCGATGGTGAGACCCTGCCACTCCGCAGTCTTGGCGGCGATGCCAGCGCGCAGGTCGCGCGCGCCCCAGGTAATGGCGTATTGGTTGATGTCGGTCGCGATAGCCTCTTGCGCCGCGCGCTTGATTTCTTCAGGCGCGGGAAAATCCGGGAAACCCTGCGCAAGGTTGATGGCATTGTGGCGCAAAGCCTCGCGCGTCATCTCGCGTATGACACTTTCAGTAAACTGCGCGGCCTTCGCGCTAATGCGGCTTCCGGGTCTCAGATTCATGTCGTCTGACTCTTTGTTGAATTGGCAAAACGGGCAAACGTCGTGAACGCAAGCAACAATGTTGAAGCAACAATAACAGAAAACCCCGCCCAGGCAGCGCTTGAGCGGGGTTGCCGTGCCTGTGGGCTACTTGAAGTCCGCGTCGAGGATGATGCGGTAGCGTGCCTTCCCGGAGTCCAGATGTGCAAGCGCTTCATTGACCTTGCTCATGGGGAAGCGTTCGACCTGCGGCGCGATCTTGTGGCGTGCCGCGAAGTCGAGCATCCGTGCAATGTCCACCGGAGACCCGGTAGGCGAGCCGGAGATTTCGCGCTCCCAGCCGATTAGGTCGAAGGCCTGCACCGGAATCGCTTCTGGCACCGCGCCGACAATGTGCATGCGTCCCTTCGGAGCCAGAGTATTGATCAGTGCGCCCCACTCCAGTGGAACATTGGCGGTGACCAGCAGCAGGTCGAGCGATCCGGCAATGGACTGGATCGACTTCACGTCGCGGCTGGAGACAACGTGGTGCGCGCCCAGCGACTTTGCTTCATCGTGCTTTGAGTCGCTTGACGTGAAGGCCGTTACGTCGCATCCCCACGCGTTGGCAAACTTCAGAGCCATATGCCCCAGGCCGCCAATGCCAAGAATGCCGACCCGCGCCGTTGGGCTGATCGAGTAAAGCTCAAACGGATTGAAGACCGTGATGCCGCCGCAGAGCAGCGGTCCTGCGGTGGTGGCGTCGAGCGTGGCAGGCAGTGGAATCGTCCACGCCCAGTGCGCGCGGACGCGGTCGGCGAAGCCTCCGGCGTGTCCGATGATGGTGGGTTGGGCGGTGCGGCAGAGATGCTGTTCGCCGGAGAGGCATAGGTAGCAGTGCATACAGCTTCCTGCCGTCCAGCCAACGCCAACGTGGTCGCCAATCTTCACGCCCTTGGCCTGTTCGCCTGCGGCAACCACGCGGCCAATTACCTCATGGCCGGGAACGAATGGATAACGCGAGATACCCCAGTCGTTGTTGAGCACCGAGAGGTCAGAGTGGCACATGCCGCAGTGCTCGACTGCAATTTCAACTTCTTCAGCCCCAAGCGGGCCGGGGTCGAACTCATACGGAGTCAGCTTCTGCTTTGGGCCTTGTGCCGCCCACGAATGAAATTTTGCCATAGAGTTTTTCTTGAACCTTGCCGCTGGAAGTGCCGTTCAGGCTGCTTCCAGTTCCTTTCCTTTGGTGAAGACAGCGTTCTTGCGGTTTATGGAATGTGAATGCAACGCGAGCACGGATCGCAGGATTATATCCGTGCAACTACTTTGGATGATCGAGCCTGCCCCGAAGGTGCTGGGAACCCCGTCCAAAATTGTTGCATCTGAATTTATGCGAAGACCGCGGTTGACTCCGGGGAATGGAAGAGCTATAAACAAATCCATCATGATCGTCTGTTGCCAGAGCTGTCGCGTTGCCGCCTGCTGTTGTTGCGGGAAGATGCCCTCTGGCGAAAATGAGATCGTGGAATAGAAGTTTTGTTCAAGAGAATTTCACGAACCCACCGCCAGTGACCCGGGCCGGTGGGTTTTTTGTTTGAGCGGAACCGGGTTGTAGTGCATCGGATAAACAAGGCTTTCGCAAAGATTCCCTGCCGTGCGGCCTGCAAACAGAGCCGCCTCCAGGCGCAAAGAACATTCACGGTTCGCCACGGCGGGCCAGATGGAGACAAAATGCCAATTGCAAACAGCATTACCGAATTGATTGGAAAAACGCCCCTACTCTACCTCAACAAGATCACTAAGGGTGCTGCGGCACGAGTGGCCGTAAAGCTGGAGAGCCAGAATCCACTGGCCAGCGTGAAAGACAGAATCGGCGTCGCGCTGATTGAGGCGGCCGAGCGAGACGGCAAAATCACTCCGGGCAAGACGGTTTTAATCGAGCCCACAAGCGGCAACACGGGCATCGCGCTCGCCTTCGTAGCCGCCGTAAAGGGCTATGAATTGATCCTCACCATGCCGGAAACCATGAGCCAGGAACGTCGCGTGCTCCTGCTCGCTTTCGGCGCCAAGATCGTGCTCACGCCCGGCCCCAACGGCATGAAGGGCGCCGTAGCCAAGGCCGAGGAAATTCTCGCCACCACGCCGAATGGTTACATCCTGCAGCAGTTCAACAACCCCGCCAATCCGCAGATTCACTATGACACCACAGGTCCCGAGATTTGGAACGACACGGACGGCAAGGTGGACATCTTGATCTCCGGTGTTGGCACGGGCGGAACACTGACCGGCGTTGCCCGCTACATCAAGGAACGCAAGCCCGGCTTCAAGGCCATTGCCGTGGAACCCACGGATAGCCCGGTGCTCTCCGGCGGAAAGCCGGGGCCGCACAAGATTCAGGGAATCGGCGCGGGCTTTGTGCCCGGCGTGCTTGACACCAAGCTGATCGACGAAGTGATCCAGGTTACTAACGATGAAGCGGTCGATTTCGCGCGCCGCCTGCCCAAGGAAGAGGGCCTGCTGGTCGGCATCTCCGCCGGGGCCGCGGTATTTGCGGCGTTGAAAGTGGCACAGCGCCCGGAGAATGCGGGCAAGCTGATTGTCGCCATCATCCCCAGCTTCGGCGAGCGCTACCTGAGCACGATCCTCTTCGAGGAGTTGCGCAAAGAAGCGCAGGCGCTCCCCACCTCGCCCATCGGAGAACCAGCCAAGGCGTAAGCGAAAATAACAAATCAAAGTAAAAGTCCCTTGGGGCTGGCCCAAGGGACTTTTACTTTGCAAATTCATTGATATTTCAAGTTGTTCAGTCGCGCGAGATGCGCATGCCACCCCAAGCCAATCCCGAGCCCACAACCGCCATGTGGATGACTGTGTTGCGCAGCTCGTCCCACTTTTGTGAGAGCACGGTGGGTGCGCCCGCCGCCCCGCAGTTGCCGAAGTAGGCGACATTGGCATAGTGATCTTTCAGCGCAATGCCCGTGCGCTTGCAGACATTCTCCAACATTCGCAGATTCGCCTGGTGGCCGATGAATACCTGGCGGCGGCTCTCCGTGGCCGGCACCGAGGCTTTCAGTTTCTTCACCACGTCCGTCGTGGTCTTGATCGCAAAGACCTGCACTGCGTGGCCTTCCTGCGCAAAGTGCCCTCCAGTGGGAATCGTGATCTGGTGTTGTCCCGCTGGGTCGCTGCCGAAGCTGGTCTCTGAGATGATCGAAGGCGCGGGTATCCGCGAGGAAACGATGGCCGCGGAAGCTGCATCGCCAAAGAGCACGGCCTGACGACGGTCGCTGTAGTCGATGCTGCGGGTGAAGGTCTCGCTATTGACCACCAGCACGTAATCGGGCAGCGCTTCCGGGCGCATCTGGTTCAGGAAGTGAATCTGCGAAGCAAAGCTCGAACAGGCAGATTGCAGGTCGAAGCAGGTCGCGCGAATACCCAGCGCGTTGGCAATGCGGCTGGAGTCGGCCGGAATCTGCATCTCCGGCGAGCATCCACCCGAGACAATCATCCCTAGTTGGGAAACATCCAGCCCGGCGCGTTCCAAGGCCATCTGCGCGGCGCGCGTTGACATCTGGGCTGGCGTAGTGTGAGCAGCTTCGGCGGCGGCGCGAGGATCCCGGTTGCGTGTCTGGCGCAGATAATCCAGGGGCAGCGTAGTGTGCCGTTCAACAATACCGACCCGGTCTTCGATCCATTTCACATCCACTCCAATATCGAGCGAAGAGAGAAAATGGTTGTCGAGTACCGTCTCGGGATGAAAATGTCCAAGAGCGTGGAGGTACAGCAAAAAGCGTCTCCTGTTGGTTTCCCGCAAAGTTCCCCGTCGCACTCCCCGGTATTGGGGCCGCCATACTCACTCCGGCCATCTGTGCAAAGGAATCTGGACAGGTTTTGATGCTCGATCCGGCAGAAAGCAACGGGTTTATGTTCCGAAGTTTAAACGGATTGGCGCAAGGCGGGCAACGTCTGCAGCCGCTTTCCGGAACCAGCATAGGGTTATGACAGAACTATTACCTACTCGCGTGCTTCGCGCTCTCCGCAAACTTGAATTCGCCCTGCTGTCAAGGTGAAATCGGTAAGTTTTTGGGGAGGTTTTCAACATGAATGTGGAAATATGGGTGTGAATAGAAGATGAACGCCCCGCGGCCCCAGTTTTTATAGGCCCTTCTCCATTCTGCACAAACCTCGGTGCGATGCAGAAGAAAGTAGAAGGTTGCACAAAAAAGCGGCGAAGCCTTATGGCTTCGCCGCTTCTTCATGATCCGCGGGCTGGGCTGGTTTACCCTGCCACGGAAGCTTTGACTACCTGTCGCGGGTGAAGTTGTAGCGGATACCGCCTGCATAGGTCGGCTTGTAGTACTCGCGCTGCACAACGTACTGCGGGCTGCCGTTGTAGAAGCCGAATACCTCGTTGTTCAGGTTCAAACCGTATGCATACACCTGGAGGCTGCGCGTCACCTTGTAAGTCCCCTGTACGTCGATCTGGTAGTGCGAGTACAGGTAGTTGTCACCAGAGGGGCCTTTGACGCCGACCGAATCCGCGCCGTCCGTCCACTGGTACTGGTAGATCATGGCGCCGTTGTAGGTCATGCCAACGCGCATTGAAAACTTCTTCGTGTCGAACGTCGGGCTAATGTTCCAGGTATTCGGGGCTTGGCGAAGCAGCGCCGGATGGTCCGAACGTCCCGGAAGTCCGCTTGTCGAAGACTGCGTGTAGCTGTAGTTGGCTGAAAGCCCGAGGAAGTGCATCGGTCCCGGAAGATAGGAAAGATGCTGCTGGAATCCGACTTCCAAACCCTGCACGTGTGCGCTTCCGGCGTTGAGCGACTGTGTCACCTTGTCTCCAGCATAGATGCCGGTGGTCGGAATGGTCAGCGTCGGCACGATCGGATCTGTCAGGTATTTGTAGAAGTACCCTGCCTGGATCAAGCCGATTGGCCTCAGGTAGCGCTCGTACAACACATCGAAGTCGTCGCCGTGCTCGGCCTTCAGGTTCAGATTGCCAAGGCTCACGGCGGTCGGAGTCTGGGTATAGTCGATTGCCACCGCTTGCGCCATATCCTGCGGATTCGGACGGGCAATTCCGCGGCCGTACACCAGTCGCAGTTTCGAGTCTTTATCGAGCGCAATGCGGAGTGAAGCACTCGGCAGGACGTCAAGATAGTCGCCGCCGCCATGTACGTTATAAGTGTTCGTGATCACTGAATTTCCGGTGACGGGATCGGTTAAGGTTGGGTCGGTGACAGAGTTGACGCTCAGCGTGCTCAGGTGTGTGGCCTCGAAGCGAACGCCCGCAACCAACCGCAAGCGGCTTGAAAGGTCGATCGTGTTCATCACATACCCAGCAGTGACGCGCTCGATGAAGTCGTAATTGGCTGCGATGGTGCTCGGGTCAACGACGATTGGCAGGTTCGCCAGCGCCCATGACCGTACCTTGCTGAAGTCTGTAACCGGACCGATGTGGTACGTCTTGTCGTAGTAGTTGGGATCCGTGAAATTGCTATCCCACTCAGGATTCGCGCTGACCGGGATGTTGCCACTTACGGCAAATCCTGCAATCTTCTGGTAGGTATCGTCGAATTTGTGGCCGTTGCGGATCTTGCCGCCAAATTCAAGAGTTCCGAAGTGCGAGCCAGCGTGGTAGTTCTTTGCGAATGCGGCAGATCCCGTCAGGTTGACTTGCGCGCTCAGGCCGTTGGTCGGCAGAGCAAAACCACTCAGTGCGTAGTTTCCGCTGTCCACCGCGTTATCAGCGCCCGTTCCAAAGCATCCGGCGCTCCAACCCGGACGATAGATACTCGTGCCCGGTTCGTTATAGCAGTTGTCGGCAATCGCCTTATCGCCCGTCCACTTATACTTGGCGCTCCCGCTGCCGCCTTCCGAGCGCGAACGCCCCGCCGCCACGTCCCAGGCGAACCACGATCCGGAGAATACGTGCTTGCCGCCAGCTACCAGGTTGCCGATCGCCATGTTCGGACGGCGCCAATCCTGGCTGTATTTTGGCTTGTCGTAATCATTGAGAGTGAAGGTCCACTTATGGCCCCAGTTGCGGAAGGTGGAGAATAAGCCGCGCAGATAAATGCTGGAACCTTCGCTCAGCTTATAGTCCACGCTGGCGGTCGCGCCCCATCGGGTGCGGTCGTAAACGTAGTCGCGAAGATCCATGCTGTCATAGTGCGGAATCAGGCTGCCTGCGGTCGGAGAGGGTTCAATATCGTTGATGCCGCGGCCGTTGTAGTCATAGGTGCCGCCGATCAGGATGCCGAGTTTCTTCTGCGCGCCGAAGCGCTGGCCCAGGGTGCCGCCGCCCTGCATCACTTCACGGCCATGGGTCGAGATCGGCGTGTAGCCGCCGAGTCCGTACAGATTAAAGGTCGGCTGCTCGCTTGCGGTTTTGGTACGCAGGTTCACCGATCCGCCGATCCCGTCGGCGTCGATGTTGGCCTGTAGCGTCTTGTTGATCTCCACCGACTCCACCAAGTCGCTGGCGATGGTGTCCAACTTGATCTGGCGCACTCCGGTCTCCGGCGAGGGAATCGTGATGCCGTCCACCATGACGTTGCTCAGGCGCGGCTCGGTGCCGCGAATCTGCACGTACTTGCCTTCGCCTTCATCGCGCTCGATGGTGACGCCGGGCATGCGGCCCAGTGCGTCGGCGATGTTGGCATTCGGGAGGCTGGTGATGACCTCGGCAGGCAGCACCTCCAAAATGTTTTCAGCGGCTCGTGTGCGGTTGATGGCTTCCACTTCGCCGCTCTGCCGCTCGGAGAGCACAGTGACCTCTTCGTTCTTGCCGGAGATATTGATCAGCGCCCGCAACTGCGTGTTCTTTCCGGCGGTGATCGTTACTTCCTGCGTGAACGGCTCAAAACCTACATAAGAGATCATGACCGTATAAGTGCCGGGAGCGAGGTTGGTGAAATTGAACTCGCCTTGGGCATCGGTCGTTACCGTACCGGCACGCGGCAATAGCTCAACCTGGGCGCCTTGCAACACGGCATCAGCCTTGTCAGCAACCCGTCCGCTAAGCGAACCCTTGCCGGATTGGGCAAAAGCAAAAGTTCCAAGAAGGCAGCAAACAGCCAGGAACATAAATGTCGATGACAGAATTCGACGCATTGATTTAGTTCTCCATTCACGCGCAGGATGCGCATGGAAACCCGAAACGACACACGGCTTCTCCGCTTCCGAGGAGCCGCACAAGTTACATGGGACAGGACTTGATTTCAGCATCTTCTGAATAAGCCGCCTTCAAAGCCGCATGAAGATGTTGTGAATAATTGGAGACAAGCCGGAGCACGACGAAACTCGACCGTGGAATCGAAAGAATCTTGAACACCTGCGCCGGATGAGCGGTGCCCTCATGGTTCGCCACGCCGTACACTATCCATATGAAGAAGCTGTATGCGGCCCTGCTGGTGCTGACGGTGGCGGCCCTGCTCATCTCTGCCGCTGCCTTCCAGCGCTCCCACCAGCCGAAGGCCTACCTCGGATTCGATCGCAATGACTATCCCGGCGATGAGAATCTGCCAGCTCTGCGCAAGACATTTGCGTTTACCGGTTATTGGCTCAACAATCCTCCCGGCGCAAACGCCAACAGTTGGCGTGGCAAGCGCGAGATGGTTCAGCGCGCGGGCTTCGGTTTTCTCCTTCTCTTCAACGGGCGCGCCTACGCTCAGTTGAAGTCAGCTCCCAATCCCGGAGCGGCTGATGGCGTGGCCGCAGCGATTGCGGCAAAGGCCGAAGGATTCCGGAAGGGAAGCGTGATCTTTCTCGACCAGGAGGAAGGTGGACGGATGCTGAACGAGCAGAAACAATACGTCTTTGCCTGGGCCGACGCCGTAATGCAAGCGGGCTATCGTCCCGGTATCTATTGCTCAGGTATCGAAATCCCTGAAGAAGCTGGCGGCTTCATCAGTACCGCGCGCGATCTGCATGACTCCCCCGGAGGGCGCGAACTCGTTTTCTGGGTAGCCAATGACGCTTGCCCGCCTTCGCCCGGCTGCGCTCTTCCAGGCGTGCCGCCGCCCGAGCGGAGTGGCGCGCCATTTGCCGAGGTTTGGCAGTTTGCGCAGTCACCACTTCGCCGGCAGATCGCCGCTGCTTGCGCTCAGAGCTACAACCCCGACGGCAACTGCTATCCACCAGGAAACGGCGTGGAACCAAAGCTGCACCTGGATGTGAATAGCGCGCGTACCGCCGACCCTTCGCACGCTCGCCAGTGAAGTTCAATTGCTTGCGGCTGGCAGCGCAGCGACATCCACCATCGATTTGCGATTCCCTATAGCGCTAGAAGCGCCGCGGATGCTATCATGAGTTGTTCTTTTCCTGCGGCAACGCTTGCCTTGTGATGAGAGTTAGCGAGTGTTGCGCGGTCAGTCTCCTGTCCTGCTTGTGTCCCGGATGCTTCTCTTCAGGAAGTCATGAACACTGGATCTCTTGCGAGTGCAGTGCTGTTTCATCTGTGCGCGGCAAGAGGAGTTTCGCAGGAACATTGCCCCATGAATTGTGCAGATGGAATAACCCAACGGTAACCAAGAAAGTTCCAGAATCGGGAGAATTGCCGCTTTGATTCCATAAGAATCAATAAGTTAAGATTAGTTAAGTTCGCAAAAAAGAATGTTGACCTAAGCTCGACAAAGTTTTAATGTACAACCTGTCGGTAGCGCCGCAGAAGGGTGAAAGCGGTCTAATCGTTCATCTCAAGCCCGGAATTGAATGGGCTACGGCAAGGCCCTCCAAGTAAAAAAGGATGTTATCGGGAGGTCGTTCCCTTGTTGCGTCCCTTAACCGGGGAAGGGTTGGAACGAAGCAGTCGGCTAGCCAGAGACTCAGGTGGAAGCAGCTGTTCCGCCCCAGATTGAGCGACGAACCCAATTTGATTGGCATCTATAGATATAGAGATGGTAAAGCCGGTCTGATACTTAGGATATTTTCGGCACTACTCTGGCGGACTCCGCCTATCGTGCACAGGGAACCACAGCCAGCCCCGTTGACCTTGAAGCGGTTTTGAATACCGGCAGGGTGACGCAAAAGGAGAAGTTATGCGTTCAGATAAAGTTTTTGAAGCTTTACACACATTGCAGAATCGTTATATGCTCTGCCAGATTGCCTCCAAGGCAACTCGTAAGTTCCACAAACCGAACACCCGCATTCAGGACACCACGAACGATGTTCTGAACCGCATCTCCGACAACGAACGCGCCAATGTGATGGCCGATCCGGTGAATGCAAAAGACGCGCAGCGTCGTGCGGCTTAGCGGCTGAAAGTTCAGATTTTATCCTTGCGGCGGGCCGCGGATGCGGCTGCTGCAAGGGCTCAGCCTTACCAATTCAACGCAAGTGAACAGGCAGTTCGCAGCATCAAGTCGCAACATCAGCCGTGTACCACCCAATCCGGCCACCAAGCGCTCAGGCCGGTTTCCCATCCAAATGGTTGCTTGTTAGCCGGGCATGGATGAACGGTAACCACATTTCCCGGCGCTTCGCGGCGCACCTGATTCCTTCCTCTCGATAAACTTTCCGTAGGTGGACATGACGATCGCTGAACTCAAAGAAAAGAACATCACCGAGCTGACAAAGATCGCTCGCGAGCTCGACCTCCCCGGTGCGAGCGGCCTGCGCAAGCAGGATCTCATTTTCAAGATCCTCCAGGCGCAGAGCGAAAAAGAAGGCCACATCTTCGCCGAAGGCGTCCTGGAAATTCTTCCCGACGGCTACGGCTTCCTCCGTTCCCCCGACTACAATTACCTGCCCGGCCCCGACGACATCTATGTTTCGCCCTCGCAGATCCGCAAGTTCGACCTCAAGACCGGTGATACTGTCAGCGGCCAGGTCCGTCCTCCGCACGAGGGCGAAAAGTACTTTGCGCTGGTCAAGATCGAGGCCGTCAACTTTGAGTCGCCTGACGAGGCCCGCAACAAGATTCTCTTTGACAACTTGACCCCGCTCTATCCGCAGGAGCGCCTCAAACTGGAAACCGTGCGAGACAACATGAGCGCGCGCGTCATGGACATGCTGATTCCCATCGGCAAGGGCCAGCGCGGACTCATCGTCGCTCCGCCGCGCACCGGCAAAACCATGTTGTTGCAGAATATCGCCAACTCCATCACGGCCAATCATCCGGAAGTGGTGCTGATCGTTCTGCTCATTGACGAGCGTCCGGAAGAAGTCACGGACATGCAGCGTTCGGTGAAGGGTGAAGTCATCAGTTCCACCTTTGACGAGCCTGCCGCCCGCCACGTGCAGGTTGCCGAAATGGTGATCGAAAAGGCCAAGCGCCTCGTCGAGCACAAGCGCGACGTGGTGATTCTGCTCGACTCCATCACCCGCCTTGCACGCGCCTACAACACCATCGTTCCGCCCTCGGGCAAAGTGCTCTCCGGCGGTGTGGACTCCAACGCTCTGCAGCGTCCCAAGCGCTTCTTCGGCGCGGCCCGCAACATTGAAGAGGGCGGCTCGCTCACCATCATCGCCACCGCGCTCATTGAAACCGGCAGCCGCATGGACGACGTGATCTTCGAAGAGTTCAAGGGCACCGGCAACATGGAAGTCATTCTCGACCGCAAGCTCAGCGACAAGCGAGTCTTTCCGGCCATTGACATCCAGCGCTCCGGCACCCGTAAGGAAGAGCTGCTCCAGGCCAAGGAAGACCTCCAGCGCATCTGGGTTCTGCGCCGCGTCCTCAACCCGCTCTCACCGGTGGAAGCTATGGAACTGCTCATCGACAAGCTGAGCAAGACGCGCGCCAACGCCGACTTCCTCTCCAACATGAGCAGTCTGTAGCAACCTGTTTTCGCAAGAGTGTTTTTTCGCAGCAGAAAGCGTCCAGCCTCGGCTGGGCGCTTTCCTTTTGAATTTGTACTTGAAGGGTGCGCTGAGCACTAATTTTGAGGAGCATTCACAATCTTGAAGGGTCATTCTGAGCGCAGCGAAGAACCCCAGCGAAGATCAAATATTCGGGCCGCCCCAGAGGCATTTCTGCCAGCGATCTTGCACTGAGAATGTCGAGAACGCGTTAATAACAGTAAACGAAGAATTGGGTTGTCAGCGACTAGGCGATCTTGCGACATCAATCTGCACTGATGCTGCTTCCTTGGGTGAAAGCTTCATGCAGTTAATGGTGTGGCACCGGCATCAACCAGTACGGCAAGAGATGTGAGAGCTATCGACTCCTTCGTAGCCCACTGGCCGCTTGGTGCCTCGACCTTCACCCGAACAACGTAACGAAGCCACTGCCGGTCGGAGACGGTGATCGGCAATTGAGGCAGGAACACCGGCAATGTGACGGGTTGAGCGTGTACGTCAAGTGGCATCTCTGCAGCGAAGTTTCCGAACTGTTCGCACTCCCGCTCGTAGGCTCCGGGAAGTGAGCGCACAAGGACGACTTCTACTGTGACGGTGTTGGGGCCGCGATTCGGCAAATCCAATTGAAAACTCAATGGAATAGCTCCATCGCGGGTGTGCCCTACGTGCAAAACGCCTGCGATTGACTGCTTCCGCCGTATCCCAAGTGCAACGAGCCACCATACTCCCCGAATCAAGAACGTAACGACTCCAAACAGGAGAAGAATCGATCCAATATCGCCGCCCACCACAAAGCCGGCTATGATCGCAACCACCGATACAACTGACAAAGGGTGCCAGCGTCTCGCGGGAAATAATGACAAGTCGAAGTTTGACTCAGAGCCTGCGATGGGCTGGCCATATTTTGTAATGTAGAAGTCGGTCAGCGCCCGAGCAAGGGGGCGCCGTATTCGGTTCCGGTAAGCGACAAGGAATGCGCCCCACGCAATTGCAGCCGCATAAATTGGTATTACGGCTGCCGTCACGCCATCATTCCCGTCGAAATATGTCTTCCAAAAGACAAGCATGGTGATCAAGTTCGCGCCAATCGCGCTGAAATACACCAATATGAATCCGCGATACAGCCCCGATATCTGATCTGTATTCCATGCACGCTGGACGGTTTTTCTGACGTTTAGGAATGTGAACGCAAGAAGCAGTCCTGCAAAAAAGACTACAGCGAACAGTTGGCTGAGCTTTGCTGCTCGTAACGAAAACAACGTCACGACTAGTGCCGCGAGAATCAAGATAAACCACGCCCGAGTCGCTGTTTCAATGTAACGCACTTCAAATCGTTGACTGATTTCCCGAGGTGTTCGACTGTCGTCAGCCACTGTATCCGCCCGTGTGAAGCTGGAATTGAGACAAGTATCTGATAGATGAACAATGCAGACCAGAAGTCTTTTACGAACGGCCAAATGAGGCCGTCGCTAGTTGTTGTCGATAGCAGCCCAGTATCCACCACTCGTACAATCCCAACCGATCGCATCACCCCAGCCTCACCGCCTCACAACTCTGCCCCAACCTTCCGCGCTCTCCGCAGCACTCGCTCGCTGACGTTCGCCTTCGCGCTCTGGGCCGACAATCCGATCCACAGCTTCGCCACCGGATGCGCGCCGAGACAGTTGGCCGCAACGCGCAGCGCCTTTGGAACTCCCGTCGCAAACGGCAGGAAGAATCCCGGCGCAGCCAACGATGAGATCAGCACTGCCTTGCGCGGCAGCTCCTTCGAGCGCGGCTTGGGGCCGTTCTGCCCCCAGGGCCAGTACACGCAGCCAACCAGCCGCTCCAGAAAAGCGCGGAAGACCGCCGTCGTGTTATAGAAATTTACCGGCGAGCCCAGCACCACGGCGTCCGCGCTCTCGATCTCGGCGAGAATCCCTGCCACATCGTCCTGAATTGCGCACGCACCGCGCGCCTTGCCGGGCTGCTGTGTGCAGTTGCGGCAGTTGCGGCAGTACTCGATCTTCTGTTCGATCAGGTAAATCTTCTTTGTCTCCGCACCGCGCTCGTGTGCTCCGGCCAGCACGGCATCCACCGCCGTGTCCACTGTGCCGCCCTTGCGGTAACTGCCGACGACCGCGACAACTTTCTTCGCCATGATCTCTCCTGCTCGCGGACATTCTATTGCATGGAAGGCATTTTCTCTGTGACACGTGGAATCGCGCCTTCCCGGTATAATCAAAAGTTACACCATCACGGTTCGTAAGGACGCATCCTTGCACATGCATGCACATTCAGGCCCTCAGCAACCCGAAGGGCCGCAGGCAATTCCCGGTATCAAGTCCATCATCGCAGTCGGTTCCGGCAAGGGCGGAGTTGGCAAAACCACGCTCGCGGTCAATCTTGCGCTGGCGCTTGCGCGCCTCGGCTTCAAGGTCGGACTGCTTGACGCCGACATCTATGGCCCCAACGTCCCGCTGATGCTGGGCGAAACCGGCGAGCCCCAGTTGACGCCCGAGAACATGATTGTCCCCGCTGAGCGCTACGGACTCAAGGTGATCTCCGTCGGCTACCTCAATCCCGGCGACAAGCCTCTGGTATGGCGCGGTCCCATGCTCCACGGAGTCATCAAACAGTTCCTCTCGCAGGTGGCCTGGGGAGAACTCGACTATCTCGTCGTCGATCTGCCGCCCGGCACCGGCGACGTTGTGATCTCGCTGACCCAGACGGTGCCTCTTACCGGAGCGGTCGTCGTCACCACTCCCTCTGACGTCTCATTGCAGGATGCGCGCAAGGCGATTGAGATGTTCAACCAGGTTCGTGTCGAGATCCTCGGCATCGCTGAGAACATGAGCTACTTCGTCTGCCCGCACTGCAACCATGAGATTGACGTCTTCTCCACCGGCGGCGGCGAGCGCACGGCCAAGGAATTCAACGTTCCATTCCTCGGACGCATCGAACTCGACCCCACCATCCGCGAGGGCGGAGATTCCGGTCATCCGGTAGTGTTGGGCGGAGAGCAGGCGAACAATGCCAAGAGTCTCTTCGCGTTTGCCCGCAAAGTGCTGGCTCGCGTGCAAGAGGTGAACTCCAAGGGCGGCGGCAGCGTACTAAGTATCGACTAGCGAGCGACCGCGGCCGGTGCGGCATTCGTTGCCGCGTACCCGGCTGCGGAACTCGTCGCGCAAGGAGAAGCATGGAGAGCAACACGCCCGAGACCGCGCTTCCCGTCACTGAGAGCGAAGCGCCGCTGCCTGTGGAGAATGCCCACGACATTCCCTACTGGCACACCGCTGTGCTCGTGTTGGTGCTCGGAGTCCTGAGCGTGGGCAATGCCAAAAGCGCCCACGGAACGCTTTCCGCACATTCGCTTCTGCGCATCTACCTGGCGACCATCGCCTACGAGTGGCTCTTCACGGCGTACATCTGGTGGGGAGTGCGCCGCGCCGGTGGCACCATGCGCGAACTGATCGGCGGCCGCTGGCAACGCGTTGAGGATTTTCTTCTCGATGTCGCAGTTGCGGTCGGCGCATGGATCTGCGCCCTGCTGGTGATTGCCCTCGCCGCCGTTGCCATGGGCATGGATCACTCCGGCAATCTTGACGAGGCCCGCAAGCAGATCGGTTTTCTTGCGCCGCAGAGTTCGCTGGAAGTGTTCTTGTGGATCTGCCTCAGCGCCACGGCGGGCTTCTGTGAAGAGGTTCTCTTCCGCGGATACCTTCAGAAACAATTTACGCGATTGCTTCGCAACCGCTGGATTGCCCTGGTCGCGGTGAGCATCCTCTTCGGTCTTGGCCACGGATACGAAGGTGCGCAGCGCATGGTGCTCATCGCCATGCTCGGACTTTCCTTCGGCGTCCTCAGCATGTGGCGGAAGAGTCTGCGCCCGGCCATGATGGCGCACACTTTGCAGGACACAATCTCCGGATTGCTGCTGCGAGCGCTCCGTTAGACCTCAAAATCGAAGAGAATTTGAAGACGCGGGCGTGCAAGATAAGCTCGTGTTTTCTTTTTCTTCTTGACATCTTTTTGCATAACACATATACAACTATGCAATTGCAACGTTTGCGTTGTAATTACATTCCAAGATTGTTCAAAGGGAGAATAGTCATGGCAACGAAGAAAGCTGCGAAGAAGGCCGTTAAGAAAGCCGCCAAGAAGGTCGCAAAGAAGAAGTAACAACCCAACGGAAACAAAGGCTACACGGGAGGGGAACGCGCAAGCGTTCCCCTTAGTGTTTATGCGGATAAAACGCACATCTGGAATTTAATCGAGCAGTGCCGCCACGCCCGCCAGCGCGGCAATCGCCGCAGTCTCGGCCCTCAAAATCTGGGATCCAAGGGTCACGCTCCGCCAACCTGCAACGGAGAACTGGCCGAGTTCTTCCTCCGCCCATCCACCCTCCGGTCCAACCGCAAAAGCCAGCGGCGAGCCCGCCCCGGACAGCGCATCGCTAAAATTTTCACTGCGCTCATTTTCGTTCAGCAGCAGCCTCGTCGGAGCTTCCACGGTCAGCGCGGATTTCAGCTTCACCGCTTCGTCAATCTGCGGCACGCGCTGCCGCCGCGACTGTTGCGCCGCCTCATGCGCGATCCTCCGCCAGCGCTCCACCCGCTTGGCAGCCGCCGTTGCCAGGTGCGCGTCGGTGCGCCGGGCAATCACCGGAATGATCCGCGTCGCGCCCAGCTCAGTGCATTTTTCAATCGCCCACTCCATCCGGTCAAACTTATAGACGGCCATCACCAGCACAATCTCGCGCTCACTCTTGGAGGAGACCGCATCGCCCAGCACAAATTCCACGCGCTCTTCGGTCACCGATACGATGGTGCCAAGCCGCACCAGGTCGCCGCATACGATGTCATACTCCTGCCCCGCGCGCGCCCGCAGCACGCGCGCCAGGTGCGCCGCGTTTTGTCCCATCAGGGAAGCATGATGTGAGGAGAAGTCGTCGGCAATCCAGCGGCGGCGTGTCATGTCTCCAGCCTAAAGCAAGCGGCGATAGCTTTCAAAAGGGAATTGCCGCCACAAACACAAAGGGCGCGGAGTTCTCCTCCGCGCCCTTTGTGCAACCTGCGTAACCCGTCTTAGCTGAACATGTCTTTCACTTTGTTCAGCAGGCTGCTCTTCACCGGCTGGTTCTCCTGTCCCAGAGTCTGGGCCAGTTGCTCCAGCAGTTCGCGCTGGTGCTTTGTGAGCTTGCTCGGCGTGCTGACCTTCACCTGCACGTAGAGATCGCCGCGCCCGCTGCCGTTCAGCACCGGAACGCCCTTCTTGCGCACGCGGAAGCTGGTTCCGCCCTGCGTGCCGGCGGGAATGTCCAGCGTTGCCTCACCATCCAATGTTGGAATGTTCACCGTCGCCCCAAGGGCGGCCTGGGTAAAGGAGATGGGGATGGCGCAATGCAGGTCTTTGCCGTCGCGCTCAAAGAACGGATGCTCGGTCACATGCAGCACAACGTAGACGTCGCCCGCGGGGCCGCCATCGACTCCGGCGTCGCCGTGTCCGGTGTAGAGAATGCGGGTGCCATCCTCCACCCCCGGCGGCACCTTCACCAGTAGCGTGTGATTGCGCGCGACCACGCGCTGACCCTTGCACTTCATGCATGGGTTCTCGATCATCGTGCCGGTGCCCTGGCATACCGGGCAGGTGCGTGCCACGCTGAAGAAGCCCTGCTGATAGCGTACCTGCCCGTGGCCGTTGCACTGTTTGCACTGGCTCGGAGCCTTGCCTCCGGCCGCGCCGGTGCCATTGCAGGAGTCGCACACCTCGCGGCGGCGGATGCTGACTTCCTTCTCCACGCCGAAGGCTGCGTTTTCAAATGTAATCGTGAGGTCGTCGCGGATGTCCGCGCCACGCTGCGCCCTCGCGTGTCTGCCGCCACGGCCTCCGGCGTTGCCGAACAGATCGCCGAAGCCGAACATCTCTCCGAACAGGTCGCTGATGTCCACCTGCTGGAAGCCGCTCTGTCCCTGTCCGCCGCCTCCGCCGTTGAAGGCGTCATGCCCGAAGCGGTCGTAGGTGGCGCGCTTCTGCTGATCGCTCAGCACAGAGTAAGCCTCGCCGCACTCCTTGAAACGTTCTTCGGACTCATGATCGCCGGGGTTGCGGTCCGGGTGATATTGCAGCGCCAGCTTACGGTAGGCGCTCTTGATCTCCGTGTCCGCCGCCGTGCGGGAGACCTGGAGTACTTCGTAGTAATCGCGTTTAGTTTTGGTAGCCAGTGTACAAAAGACCGCGATAGCGGTCGTCCTCCGTGGCGCAGAGCGCCGGGTCCAATTTAGTTATTCGGTTTCTGTGCGACGCGAACCATCGCGGCGCGCAGCACACGGTCACGCAGGCGGTAGCCGCGCTGCAATTCATCAAGCACGTGATTGTCCGGCACCTCGGGGCTTTCCACCATCTGGATGGCCTGGTGCAGGTTCGGGTCAAAGGGCTGCCCCTGTGCGGCAATCGGCTCCACGCCAAGGCGCGTCAGTATGTCGTGGAACTGGCGGTCGATCAGTTCCACGCCGGAGCGCAGCTCTTCGGCGGAAACCGTTTCCACCTTCGTCGCGCGGTCCAGGCTGTCCAGGATCGGCAGCAGTTGCTTCAGCGTGTCGGTCAGCGCGTATTCGCGGAACTCCTGCTGCTCGCGCAGATTGCGTTTGCGGAAGTTGTCGAACTCCGCCTGCAAGCGCGCCAGGCGGTCGAGATATTGCGCGTTCTCCAATTTCAACTTCTCCACCTCGGACGGTTGCGCGCTGGAAAGTTCGTCGCTCGCATCGCCCTGGGGAAGCTCGTGCTCCACATCTACCGGAGTGTTCTGAAAATCTTCGTTAGTCTTCATGATGTTTTACTTATTCCGAGTCGTTCAATAGCTTGTCGAAAAGCCGCGCGATATAGGACACGGCGTTGATGGTGTGCTGGTAATCCATTCGCGTGGGACCGATCACGGCGAGCCGTCCCAATATTTCCTGTCCGCTGCGGGCTGGTGCGCCGATCAGTACAAAGCTGCTCAGGTCCGGCAGCGTCTCCTCCAGGCCAATGATGACGCGCACCGCTTCCTGCCGCGTATCCACGTAGGAAGAGAGCAACTCGACGATGCGGGTTTTCTCCTCCAGAGTCTTTAGCAACTGGCGCAGGCGTTCGGTGTCATTCTGGCTTTGCACGAGGTTGGCCGTGCCCTCTACGAAAACTTCGGCGGCCTCCTCATGGGTAGCCAGCGCGCCGCTCTGGTAGAGTTGCGCTACCGAGCGCATCAGCAGGTCGTACTCGCTGCGCTCCTGTTCGATGCGGCGTTCCAACTCGCGGCGCACGTCCTCGATCATCCAGCCGCGGAAGTTGTCATTGATGTAGCGCGCAGCCAGGTCGAGTTCGGATTGATCCACATCATGCGGCAGGCGCAGCACGCGGTCGCGGACTACGCCGCTGCGCGTAACCACGATGGCCAGCACGCGCTGTCCGGCCAGCCGCTGAAAATGTACATGCTCCAGAGCTTTGCGCGGCCCCGCCGCGATCACCGCAACGCCCACGCCGGAGGAGATCAGCGAGAGCACGTGCGAGGTGCGCTCCATGAACTCCTGCACTTCATTCACGCCGTGAAAGTAGCGCTGAATCGTCTGCTCGTCGTCCGGCTTCAAACTGGCTTCGCCGGAGAGGCGCTCGGCGTAGTAGCGATAGCCCTCGACGGATGGCACGCGCCCTGACGATGTATGCGGCTGCGCCAGGAGTCCGGCTTCGGCGAGGTCTGCCATGACGTTGCGAATGGTGGCTGCGCTGAGTCCTTCGCTGTTGCGGCGGGCCAGGGTGCGCGAGCCAACGGGTTCACCGGTCGAGATGTAAGTCTCGACGATGGCCGTTAGAATCTCCTGCTCACGTCTGCCGATAGCCGCCATTGCAAACACCCCACCGCCGTCCTGAAGGCTGTGTTCCTGCAGGAGCAGTCATCTTGTTTAGATGCAGCAGCTTAATCTGCGATGCGGGATGTACTCCCGCGCTGGCTTCAGGAACTACCTTAAGTTTAGCAAAGTCAACTCAAGTTTGCGACGATGATCAGGGTACGAATGACCGCCGCGGGTGTCCGTTTTGCAAAAGCCGGCGACTACAAAACGATTGCCATAGTGGTTAATCGTTGACGGAGCGGTGTTTACAAGATGAGCAATCGTTGAGCACAGTGCTCAACGATTGACTGGCAAGGCACTCCCCCCACCCATAACGATTAACCGGAAGATCAATCCTTGAGAGTTGCTGCGGCGGGTGAGAACATACCGTAGAATTACCACGAATTCTTAAAGCTATAGCTACTCGCGGGCAAGCATCCTTCGATGCCCGAATCAAGGCGGCACTTTTATGCTTTTCAAGACCCTGAGCGCAGCCGTGTACGGCATCGACGCAAATCTGATCGACGTGGAAGTTGATGTCTCCGGCGTAAAGACGAGCGAGGATCACTTCACCACCGTCGGACTGCCGGACACGGCCGTGCGCGAAAGCCGTGAGCGGATTCGCGCCGCGTTGAAAAATTGCGGCTATGACATTCCTCCGACGCACATCACCATCAACCTGGCTCCGGCCGACTTGAAGAAGGAAGGCTCGGGCTTTGACCTGCCGATGGCGCTGGGAATCCTGGGCGCGTATGGCGGATTGAACAAGCGCGAGCTGGGCGACTTCGTGATCGTTGGCGAACTCTCGCTTGATGGCGGGCTGCGGCCGATCCGAGGCGCGCTGCCGATTGCCGTGGAGGCGCGCGCGCGCAAGATTCCGAACCTGCTGGTGCCGGAGCAGAATGCGCGCGAGGCTGCGGTGGTGGAGGGCGTGAAGGTCTTCCCCATGAAGAGCCTGCTCGACGTGGTGCGCCTCATCAACACCGGGCAAGGACCAGCGCCGCTGACGGTGGACAGCCAGGCGCTGCTGGAACAGGTCGAGTATTTCCCCGTGGACTTCAAGGACGTGCGCGGGCAGCACACTGCGAAGCGCGCCATGGAAGTGGCCTGCGCGGGCGGACACAACATCCTAATGATCGGGCCTCCGGGCGGCGGCAAGACGATGCTGACCAAACGGATGCCGACGATTCTTCCGCCGCTGACGTTTGAAGAAGCGCTGGAGACGACGAAGATTCACTCCGTGGCCGGAGTGCTGGATGCGAGCAATGGACTGGTGGGCACGCGCCCGTTCCGCGCGCCGCACCACACGATCAGCGACGCGGGATTGATCGGCGGCGGCGCGGTGCCGCGTCCGGGAGAGGTTTCACTGGCGCACAACGGCGTTCTCTTTCTTGACGAACTGCCGGAGTTTCCGCGCAACGTGCTGGAGGTGATGCGCCAGCCGCTGGAGGACGGAACGGTTTCGATTGCGCGGGCGGCGATGTCGCTGACGTTTCCGGCGCGCTTCATGCTGGCGGCGGCGATGAATCCGTGTCCGTGCGGATTCTTCAACGACCGGGCGCGCGAGTGCAAATGCACGCCGCCGATGATTCAGCGCTACGTCTCGAAGATCAGTGGACCGCTGCTGGACCGCATCGACATTCACATCGACGTTCCGGCGGTGAACTACAAGGAACTGCGTTCGAATGTGCAGGCCGAGCCGTCGAAGGCGATCCGCGACCGCGTGCTGATGGCGCGCGAGCGGCAGTTGAAGCGCTTCCGCGGAGCGGGGGAGAAGTTCTTCGCCAACGCGCAGATGGGCTCGCGGCAGATACGGACGTTCTGCGAACTTTCAGCAGACTGCGAGCGGCTGCTGGAACGGGCGATGACGCAGCAGGGACTTAGTGCGCGCGCGCATGATCGCATTCTGAAAGTCTCACGGACCGTTGCTGATATCGAAGGAGCGGAACACCTGGAGGCCAAGCACATTGCGGAGGCGATCCAGTACAGGACGCTGGACAGGACGTACTGGGCGTAAAGGTACAGGAAGCGCGAAGAGGAGGGTATATGAGTATCGCGTTCGGCCTCATTCTCTTTCCGGAGATGACGCAGCTTGACCTGACCGGGCCGTTTGAGGTTTTCGCGCGCGTGCCGGGAGCGGCGACGCATCTGCTGTGGAAGACACTGGAGCCGGTAAGAACAGATAGAGGATTGTCGATTCTTCCGACGGCGACATTCGCAGAATCTCCGAAGCTTGATGTTGTTTGCGTGCCTGGCGGGCCGGGACAAGTAGCGCTTATGGAAGACGAGGAGGTTCTGCGTTTCCTTCGTCAATCGGCAGCCGGGTGCCGATACGTCACCTCGGTTTGCACCGGCTCGCTGGTACTTGGCGCGGCCGGTCTGCTGAAGGGATATCGTGCGACATCTCACTGGGCCTCGCGGGACCAGCTTGCCATGCTCGGAGCAGAGCCGGTAGACGCTCGCGTGGTAATCGATCGAAACCGGATCACCGGTGCAGGCGTCACCTCTGGGATAGATTTCGCACTCATGGTGGTTGCGCACGTCGCCGGTGAGGAGGCTGCGAAACAGATTCAGTTACAGATGGAGTACAGCCCACGGCCACCATTTGATGCGGGCTCTCCGTCCAGTGCCGGGCCCACTTTGACCGCGCAGGCGCTGGCGAAAATGGAGCCGCTACAAGCTCGCCGCCGGGCAGCTACGCTGCGGGCGGCTGCCGCGCTGGAATAGATGCGGGCGACGTTGCGAAACGAGTTGCGTCTCTCGCGCATGAATCGGCATCGACATTGAGGGAAGAAACTCTTGGATGCCTGGAGTGGCGGGAGCATCATGAGCACTGAAGCGCACGCGGGAGCGGAGGCGATGAATTTCCAGATCGAGTTTGAGTGCGAGGAAGACGGTCGCTGGATTGGATGTACTGGGCGTAGGTTCGCCAGGGCAGTAAAGGTCAAAAGCCCCACTCAACGAAAAGAGCGTTGAGTGGGCCACCAGCCAGCTTTGGTGCACGGCTACTTCTTCAGCACTTCTTCTGCTGCGTCCAGAATCAACTTCCATGCCTGTTCCACGTCGGCGAGGCCGGTGGCGATGTTGCCGATGGCGATGCGGATGACGTAGTGGCCGTTGAGGGCGGTATGGGAGAGGAAGGTGGTTCCGCTCTGGTTCACCTTTTCGATGACGGCCTTGTTGAGGTCGTCACTGCCGTTGAGGCGGAAGCAGACGACGGAGAAGGGAACGGGGGCGACGCGCTCGAAGCGTTCGTCGGCGTCCACCCATCCGGCGAACTCGCGGGCAAGCTGGTTGTGGCGGCGGAGGAACTCCATTACGCCTTCGCGTCCGAAGTAGCGCAGGATGAACCAGAGCTTGAGTCCGCGGAAGCGATGGCCGAGAGGGACGCCGTAGTCCATGAGGTGGACGGCGCGCGGGTCTTCGGAGGCGCGGAGGTACTCGGGGACGAGCGAGAGAGCCTGGCGCAGGACTTGCGG